>WBZL01001236.1_pt1 | contig 27291 bp, 20 predicted proteins | sample 5204291 | NCBI WGS metagenome assembly WBZL01 (sample SAMN12344345, study PRJNA552823) | activated sludge metagenome | biome: Activated sludge suspended growth; feature: Nitrification reactor; material: Wastewater; isolation source: activated sludge from nitrification reactor of wastewater...
ATGAAGATCCACGAATACCAGGCCAAGGAGCTGCTGCGCAGCCACGGCGTGCCGGTGCCGCGCGGCTACGCGGCCTTCAGCGTGCGCGAGGCCGAGGAAGCCGCGCAGAAGCTCGGTGGCTCGGTGTGGGTGGTCAAGGCGCAGATCCACGCCGGCGGGCGCGGCAAGGGCGGCGGCGTCAAGCTCGCGCGCTCCTTGGGCGAGGTCACCACACTGGCCGGCCAGATCCTGGGCATGCAGCTCAAGACCCACCAGACCGGCCCCGAGGGCCAGAAGGTGCGCCGGCTGCTGGTCGAGGAAGGCGCCGACATCCGCAAGGAGTACTACGTCGCTGCGCTGACCGACCGCGCCACCCAGAAAGTCGCCCTCATGGCCAGCAGCGAAGGCGGCATGGACATCGAAGAGGTCGCCCACAAGACGCCCGAGAAGATCCTCAAGGTCTTCGTCGACCCCCTGGTGGGCTTGACCGACGCCCAGGCGCTGGAGCTGGCCCAGGGCATCGGCGTGCCCGCAGCCAGCCAGCCCGAGGCCGTGGACGTCTTCAAGAAACTCTACGCCTGCTACATGGCCAGCGACGCAAGTCTTGCCGAGATCAACCCGCTGATCCTCGAAGGCTCGGGCCACATCAAGGCGCTGGACGCCAAGTTCAACTTCGACAGCAACGCGCTGTTCCGCCACCCCGAGATCGTCGCCTGGCGCGACCTCGACGAAGAAGACCCCGCCGAAGTCGAAGCCAGCAAGTTCGACCTGAGCTACATCAGCCTGGACGGCAACATCGGCTGCCTGGTCAACGGCGCCGGGCTGGCCATGGCCACCATGGACACCATCAAGCTCTTCGGCGGCGAGCCGGCCAACTTCCTCGACGTCGGCGGCGGCGCCACCGCCGAGAAGGTCACCGAGGCCTTCAAGATCATGCTCGGCAACCAGAGCGTCAAGGGCATCCTGGTCAACATCTTCGGCGGCATCATGAAGTGCGACACCATCGCCGAAGGCGTCATCCAGGCCTGCAAGGCCGTCAACCTGTCGGTGCCGCTGGTGGTGCGCATGAAAGGCACCAACGAAGACATCGGCAAGCAGATGCTCAAGGACTCGGGGCTGCCCATCATCAGCGCCGACACCATGGCCGAAGCGGCCACCAAGATCGTCGCCGCCGTCCGCTAAACACAGTTCACCGCACCCGTCCCCGCGGGGGACCGGGTGCGGCACTCCGCACCCGAGGGGTCCCCATGTCCATCCTGATCAACCAAGACACCCGCGTCATCACCCAGGGCATCACCGGCAAGACCGGGCAGTTCCACACCCGCATGTGCGTGGCCTACGCCAACGGCAAGAACTGCTTCGTCGCCGGGGTCAACCCCAAGAAGGCCGGCGAGGACTTCGAAGGCATCCCCATCTACGCCAGCGTCAAGGACGCCAAGCAGGCCACCGGCGCCACCGTCAGCGTCATCTACGTGCCGCCGGCCGGTGCCGCCGCGGCCATCCTGGAGGCCGTCGAGGCCGAGCTCGAGCTGGCCATCTGCATCACCGAGGGCATCCCCATCCGGGACATGCTGGAGGTGCGCAACAAGATGAAGGCCAAGGAGGCCGCGGGGGGCAAGAAGACGCTGCTGCTGGGCCCCAACTGCCCGGGCACCATCACGCCCGAGGAGATCAAGATCGGCATCATGCCCGGGCACATCCACAGAAAGGGCCGCATCGGCGTGGTCAGCCGCTCGGGCACGCTGACCTACGAGGCCGTGGCGCAGCTCACCGAGATCGGGCTGGGGCAGTCCAGCGCGGTGGGCATCGGGGGCGACCCGATCAACGGGCTCAAGCACATCGACGTGATGAAGCTCTTCAACGACGACCCCGAGACGGATGCCGTGATCATGATCGGCGAGATCGGTGGGCCCGACGAGGCCGAAGCGGCGCGCTGGTGCAAGCAGCACATGAAAAAGCCCATCGTGGGCTTCATCGCCGGCGTGACCGCCCCGCCGGGCAAGCGCATGGGGCATGCCGGGGCGCTGATCTCCGGGGGGGCCGACACCGCCGACGCCAAGCTGGCCATCATGGAGGAGTGCGGCTTCAAGGTCACCCGCAATCCCTCCGAGATGGGCAAGCTGCTCAAGAGCCTGCTGTAGCTGCCTCGAGGCCAGCCCCGTCCTCTGGCAGCCGCAAGGCCGGGGCCGGCGCGGGTCGATTCGTAGTACTACGCAGCCGACCGGACGGCCGCATCCCTACACTCGGCCCGACAGCGAGGAGCGCGGAGGAGCGGGCGGCGCACGAGCCGGACAGCAGAACCATCCCGCACGTCACCCACCAACGACGACAGCGACAGACATGAGTGCGGGAAGCCCTGAGTTCTGGATTGCGCTGATGCAGATCATCGGCGTCAACATCGTCTTGTCCGGCGACAACGCCGTGGTGATTGCGCTGGCGGCACGCGGCCTGCCTGCCGACCAGCAGAAGAAGGCCGTGGCGTGGGGGAGCGGTGCCGCGGTGGTGATGCGCATCGTGCTCACCGTCGTGGCCGTGGAGTTGCTGCGCCTGCCCTACCTCAAGCTGGTCGGTGCGGTGCTCCTGATCTGGATCGCCCTGCAACTGCTCCTGCCCGAGGACGGCGGCGACGGGGAATCCGCGAGCAGCGGCAGCATGGCTTCGGCCATCAAGACCATCCTCGTGGCCGACTTGGTCATGAGCCTGGACAACGTCATTGCCGTGGCCGCGGCGGCCAAGGACAACCTCCTGCTGTTGGTCATCGGCCTGGCGATCTCGATCCCGCTCGTCGTCTTCGCGAGCCGGCTGCTGCTGACGCTGATGGAACGGTTCCCGGTGATCATCACCCTGGGGGCAGCACTGCTCGGCTGGGTGGCCGGTGAGATGGCGATCACCGACCCGGTGGCCAGGGTGTGGGTGGACCAGAATGCCGCCTTCCTGCACTACCTGGCCCCGGCTGCCGGCGCGCTGATGGTGGTCGTCGTCGGCAAGTGGCTGGCCTCGCGAGCGCTGGCGGAGCGGTCCGAAGCGCCGGCAGCCGCGGCACCGGCGCCGGTGCCTGGGCAGCTGCAGCGCGTGCTGGTGGCGGTGGACGGATCGGAGCCCGCTGCCCGGGCCGTTCGCCAGCTGTTGACCCTGCGCGGAGAGTTGCGCGCCGGGGACGGGCTGGACGTGCACCTGCTGAACGTTCAGCGTCCGGTGTCCGCAGAGGTGGCCCGGGTGCTGCCGGGACAGACCCTCGACGACTACCACCGCGAGCGCAGCGAGGCGGCGCTGGCCCCCGCGCGCGCGCTGCTGCAGGAAGCCGGCGTGCCCTTCAAGGAGCACCGCCGCGTGGGAGAGCCCGGGGTCTCGATCGCCGATGTCGCACAAGCCGAAGGCTGCAACCTGATCATCATGGGAACCCGCGGCCTGGGCACGCACACCGCGGGCCTTCTGGGCTCGGTGGCCCAGTCCACGTTGTCGCACGCCCGCGTGCCCGTCCTGATGGTGACCTGACGGCGGTGACGAGCCGACCGCCATCCGCTGGCGTGACCACCCGGTTCGGGACTGGCCAGTCCGGTTGTCACAACCCTTACCATCGGCGGCCCTGATCCATCTGCAGGACTGCACGGTGCCGAATTCCGAGGCCACATCATGGCGTGGCCGCCAGCTGGGGCGCTACCAGCTCGAGGCCGAACTGGGCCGGGGAGGGCTGGGCGCGGTCTACCGGGCCTCCGCCGCCGCAGGGGACGTCGTCGCGATCAAGGTGTTCGACCTGCGGGGTGCCGGCGCGGCCGCCATGGCCGAGGCCTTCGAGCGGGAGACCGCCATCTCTCGGCGGCTGGACCACCCCGGCATTGTCCGCGTCCACGACACGGGCATCGACGACGGCATGGCCTGGCTGGCCATGGAATTCGTCGGCGGCGGGGACTTGACGCGCTTCACGCGGCCATCCCAACTGCTGCCCGTCCCCCACGTGCTGCTGGTCTGTGCGCGCGTCGCCGACGCGCTCGCACACGCGCACGAACAAGGCATCGTGCATCGGGATGTCAAGTCCTCCAACATCCTCGTCGACCTCGACGCCGACAGGGTGAAGGTGGCCGACTTCGGACTCGCCCGCCTGGGTGACATGTACCGCAGCCGCACCGGCATCCTGGCTGGAACACCGGACTACATGTCGCCGGAGCAGCTGTTGGAGGGGCCCGTGGATCATCGGTCGGACCTCTATGCCCTCGGCGTGGTGGCCTTCGAGCTGCTGTCCGGACGCCGCCCGTACCAGGCGGCCACCTTGGGTGAACTCATGCGCAGCGTGGCGATCGGAGCACCGCCGGACTTGGTGCAGCTTCGGCCGGAGCTGCCGGCTTCGCTGGTCGCCGACGTGATATCCCTGCTGTCTCGGCACCCCGCGGACCGCCCCTCGTCGGCGCGCGAAATCGCACGGGAGTGGCAACGGCAGGGCGAGCTTGGGGGCGGGCTGGGGCCGAAGTCACGGGCCTGAGGTTTTTCCGCGCGAGGCCGTGCGGGAACCGATGCACAATCCGCCGATTCATTGCCGCTGCGCAACCACCTGTGCCGCTTTCGATCGAGCTCTCCGCCGCCGTGGATCCTGGCCGCGCGCGCAGCAACAACGAGGACTCCGTCGCGCTGGACAACGAGGTGGCCCTGGCTGTCCTGGCCGATGGAATGGGCGGCTACAACGCGGGCGAAGTGGCCAGCAACATGGCCACGTCCTTCATCCGCACCGAGCTCGGCCGCTGGTTGCGCGAGGCCCACGCGCATGCCAGCGACGCCGAGGTGCGGCGCGCGATGGACATCTGCGTCGACAACGCCAACCGCGCGATCTTCAACGCCGCCAACAGCAACCCGCAGTACGCGGGGATGGGGACGACGCTGGTCGTGGCCATCTTCCGCGACGGCCGTCTGCTGGTGGGGCACGTGGGCGACTCGCGGGCCTACCGTCTGCGCGGGGGACGGCTGCAGCAAATCACGCGCGACCATTCGCTGCTCCAGGAGCAGATCGATGCCGGGTTGATCACCCCCGAGCAAGCCGCGTTCTCGGCCAACAAGAACCTGGTGACGCGGGCGGTCGGGGTGGAGGACACGGTGTTGCTGGAGACCCACCACCACGATGTCCAGCCCGGCGACATGTACCTGATGTGCTCGGACGGCTTGTCCGACATGCTCGACGACGCCAGCATCGGTCAGTTGTTGTTGGCGCACGATTCGCTGGAATCCGGCTGCCGTGCACTGATCGACGCAGCCAATGACGCGGGTGGAAAGGATAATATCTCGGTCGTCCTGGTGCGCGCCTCCGGCGGCGCGAGCCCGTCCAGTCGCTTCTGGTGGCCCTTCCGCCGCTGAGCAGTCGACTCGACACACCTGACCGTTTCGGCGCCGAAGAGCGTCACGCACGCGGCGGCCGGCCCCGTGCAAGCGTGGGGTCATGCATGGGCAAGCTGGTGGTATCGCTCGACGGGGTGGTGATCAAGGAGGTCCAGATCACCAAGGACAAGACCACCCTCGGCCGCAGGCCCTACAACGACATCGTCATCGACAACCTGGCGGTCAGCGGCGAGCATGCCGTGCTGCAGATGGTGGGCGCCGACGTCTTCATCGAAGACCTCAACAGCACCAACGGCACCTACATCAACGGCAAGGCCATCAAGAAGCAGTTGCTCACCCACAACGATACCGTCGAGATCGGCAAGTACAAGATCAAGTACCTGGTCGACGAAGGTGGCGACTACGAGAAGACCATGATCATGCGGCCGGGTGCCGTGCCTCCGGCCTTCTCGCCGTCGGCGCACCCCGTCAATGCTGCGGCGCAACCTTCGCAGCCGGCATTGATCAAGGTCCTCAATGGCGCCGCAGCCGGCCGCGAAGTGGCCCTGACCAAGGTGGTGACGACGGTGGGCAAGCCCGGGGTGCAGGTGGCGTCGATCACCAAGCGACCCAACGGTTACGCCTTTGCACATGTCGAGGGCGCGGCGCGGCCCAGCGTCAACGGGGTGCCGCTGGTCGGCGACTCGGTGCCGCTGCGCAACGGCGACGTGATCGAACTGGCCGGCACGCAGATGCAGTTCATCCACCGCTGAGCCGACGCCCGGGCGGGCCTGCCGAGGTCACGCCGTCCTAGCGCCGCCGGCGGTGACGAGCCGTGACGCACGTCACGCCTCACCGCGATCCATCAAGCTGCATCGTCGAGACGCATGACGTTCGAGGCATCGGTGGCTTGCATCGGCGATGCCCCCCGGTCAGCATCGATCCCCGATTGCAGCAAGCCGTGCGTGGTGCAGACCGTGCGCCACCGCAGCCTGACGCAGCGACCCCGCGTGAAGCTGCCGTGAAGCCCGGCAGCGGAGCGTCACAACGCGTTCGCGCACGGTAGCGCGCCTTCTTCACATCACCGCTGTCATGCAAGTTCGCGTACTGGGCTGTTCGGGATCCATTGCTGCGGGCAGCCGGACGACGGCCTTTCTGATCGGCGACGACACGCTGATCGACGCCGGCACCGGCGTCGGCGACCTCACGCTCGACGAAATGGCGCGAGTCGACCGCATCTTCGTCACCCATTCCCATCTCGATCACGTGCTGGCCATCGGCCTGCTGGCCGACAGCGTGACGCGCGCACGCCGCGCCGCCGACCGTCCGCCCATCCAGGTGTGCGCGTTGCCGGCGACACTGGCTGCGCTGCGCGAGCACGTGCTCAATGGCGTGATCTGGCCCGACTTCACCAAGTTGCCGGACGCGCAGGCGCCAGTCCTGGCCCTGCAACCCATCGAGGTGGGCCAGCAACTGACCGCCGGCCAGTTGAAGGTCGAAGTGCTGCCGGCCTCGCACACCGTGCCCGCCGTGGGGTTTGCCGTCAGCGACCCGCGCCGGCCTGCGATCGGTTCGTGGGTCTACACCGGCGATACCGGGCCCAACCCGGCGTTGTGGGCCCGCCTGTCCACCATGCAGGTCGGTGCTCTCGTGATCGAAACCGCCTTCCGCGATGACGAACTCGCCCTGGCGCGCATCAGTCAGCACCTGTGCCCGATGCGTCTGCGCGACGAGTTGACCCACCTGGCCACGCCCACCGATGTGTACATCACGCACATCAAGCCCGGCGAAGTGGATGCCGTGATGACCGAGATTGCCGCCCACGCCAGCCCCCATCGCATCCGCGCGCTGGCCAGCGGTTGCGTGCTGCGACTGGGCGACAGCTGACGTTTTTGGTCGCTTTCGGCCGCCGCTGGGCACCGCCCCCGCCGCACTCACTGACCAATCGTGTCACTCGTCGGGAATAGTGCACACGAGGCCGGGCCCAACGAGGGACTTCCACCCTGGCACGACCCCTGCATTCAGGGGGGTGTCATCCGCCCTCACCCCCCCTGTCCTCAGGAGATATCTGCATGAAGCGCGTTCAACAAGGTTTCACCCTCATCGAACTGATGATCGTCGTGGCGATCATCGGCATCCTGGCCGCCGTCGCTCTGCCGGCCTACCAGGACTACACGGCCAAGGCCAAGATCTCCGAAGTGATCCTGGCGGCCAGTGCCTGCCGCACCGCCGTCTCGGACGTCTACCAGACCGGCACGACCGCTCCGGGTGCCAACAACTGGGGCTGCGAGTCGACGGCTCAGACCAGCAAGTACGTCTCGACGATCGCCACCGATGCCGCTGGCGTGATCACGGTGACCTCCAGCACCGATGCCGGCCTGCCCACTGCGGCGCAAAGCAAGACCGTCACCCTGTCGCCGACCAACGCCGCCGGCACCGTGCTCACCGCCTGGGCCGCCAACACCGTGGTCGATGGCTTCAAGTGCGCGCCGGGGACGATGCCGGCCAAGTACCTGCCGGGCTCCTGCAAGTAAGCAGCTGCGGCAACGGGCCTCACGAGGCCTGACCCCTGGACATGAGGGTGCCCCGTTCGGGCACCCTCATTCGTTTTCGAACATGTACCGCACTGGCGACACCCCCCGGTCGATGACCCGCGACAGCGTCTGGCTGGCCGGCGCCTTCCTGGCAGCCACGCTGGCCTGGACGCTGTGGGCCGGCAAGGACCTGAGCTGGGATGTCATCAACCACCACCTGTATCAACCGTTCTCGTTGCTGAGCGGGCGCTACCGGGTCGATCTGTTCGCCGCCGGCAATCAGAGCTACTACAACCCGTTGGGCTACGTGCCCTTCTACTTGCTGGCGGGTCCGTCGACCCCGTCGTGGGTCACCGGGCTCGCCCTGGCCTTGCTGCATGGGCTGGTGGCCTGGCCGCTGGTTGCGCTGACCGCCCGACTGTGGCCCGGCAGGTCAGGCCTCGACGCGTCGCGTGCGCTGGCCCTGGCCCTGGCGTGGTCAGCACCTCTGTACCTCGTCACCGCGGGCACCTCGTCAGGCGACCCCTGGTCGACGCTGCTCGTCGTTGCCGCTGCCGCTGCCGTCGCCGGGCAAGGGCGCGTGCCGCTGCGCTGGGGACTGGCCGGCGGCCTCATCGGGGTGGCATGCGGACTCAAGCTCAGCAACGCCATCTTCGCGGTGGCTTGGGGCACCGTGCTGGTGTGGGGACTGATCCGGCGTCGGGCCGGCTGGCGGGACCTGCTGGCCTACGCGACGGCGGCGGGTGCAGGGCTCGTGCTGGTCGATGGCTTCTGGGCCTTCGAACTCTGGAAGCGCTTCGGCAACCCGGTCTTCCCCCTTTTCAACCAGTGGTTCGAATCGCCCTTCGCGCCGACCCAGCCGATGGTGGACACCCGGTTCACTCCCCACGGTGTCCTGGACCTGGTCCTGCGACCTCTGGCATGGGCTGAATATCGGCCGTACACGCACACCGAGGCCTTCGCCCCCGATATCCGGCCGCTGACCTTGACGCTGCTACTCGTGCCGGCTGCGGTGCTGTGGTTTCGACGGCGCCGCAGCGGGGGCCCCGCGACGCCGGCCGACGGTCAGGCGGTCATGCAGGACTTGTCGGGGTTCGTGGGGATCGCCGCGGCGCTCTGGCTGTTGTCCAGTGGCAACGGTCGCTACGCGATCGCGTTGTTCATGCTGTTGGGGCTGCTGCTGGTCCGGGCGGCAGAGTTCGTGATGCCCCGCCGGGCTGCGCACGCCGTGCTCATCGTGGTGCTGTCGGCTCAACTCACGTACTTCTTCAAGGACGGCGAACACCGCTTTCAGCCGCGCCCCTGGAACAGCCGGCCGTTCGTCGAGGTGCAGGTGCCAGATCGACTGAAGCGCGAACCGTTCCTGCACCTGAGCGTGGGCACACCCAGCTACGCGGCCGTGGCGCCGTTCCTGGACCAGCGGGGGTCGATGACCAACGTGATGGGACCGATGTCGCTGCCCAGCGACGGTCCGCTGGGCGAGGCGCTGATGTCGCGCATCGCGCAGTGGCAAGGTCGCACGCGCATCCTGATGCTGGCCACCGACAAGTGGCGGGAGGATGCCGAGTCGAAGACCTTCAGGGCACGCGCCGACCGCATCATCTACCGTTTCAAGCTGGAGATCGACTGGTCGGATTGCGAGGAGATCCTGATCCTGCGGCAGGCCGAGGTCGACCCGGCACATCCCGAGGTGGGTGCTGCGCGCCTGCTCAGCTGCGCCACCCGGCCCCGCCTGCACGACGATCCCGGATATGCGCGCGATCTGGCCGTCGCCGAGAAGGCGTTCGGCGTTCTCGAGTCGCAATGCCCGAAGGTGTTCGGACCGCCACCGATGGTCACCGACGGCGACCTGGATGCCTGGCAACGGCGGTACATGAATTCGTCGGCGCGAGCCACGGTGTCGATGACCGACGGGGTGCTGATCTCGCATTTCCGGTCGAATCAGCTGATCGGCCTGGGCAGCGTTGCGGACGTGATCGCCGGTCGGGGCTTGCATGCCTGCCAGGCCTGGGCGAAGCTGGGAGTGCGATGAACGCCAGAACTGCATTGCCGGACGAAGCCACCGCCGAGCTGGAGCTGACCATCCTGATGCCGTGCCTGAACGAGGCGCGCACCCTGCCGGCGTGCATCGGCAAGGCACTGGACTTCCTGCAGCGATCCGGAGTGGCCGGCGAGGTGCTGGTGGCGGACAACGGTTCGACCGACGGCTCCCCCGACGTGGCGCTCGCGGCCGGCGCGCAGGTCCTTCACGTGCGGCAACGGGGGTATGGCGCCGCACTGTGGGCGGGCATCCACGCGGCCCGGGGCCGCTACGTCGTGATGGGCGACGCCGACGACAGCTACGACTTCTCGCGCCTGGAAGCCTTCATCGCCGCGCTTCGCCAGGGGCAGCAACTGGTGATGGGCAACCGGTTTGCCGGTGGCATCCGCGAGGGTGCCATGCCGCCGCTGCATCGCTACCTGGGCAATCCGGTCCTGAGCTTCATCGGCCGGCTGTTCTTTCGCAGCCCGATTCGCGACTTCCATTGCGGGCTGCGCGGCTTCGACCGCCGGGCCATCCTCGGACTGCACCTGAACTCGCCGGGCATGGAGTTCGCCAGCGAGATGGTGGTCAAGGCCACCCTGGGCGGCCTGCACATCGCCGAAGTGCCGACCGTGCTCTCGCCCGATGGACGGGACCGGCCGCCTCACTTGCGCAGCTGGCGCGATGGTTGGAGGCACCTGCGCTTCCTGCTCGTGCATGCGCCCGGCTGGCTGTTCATGTTCCCAGGCATCGCGCTGATGCTGGCGGGATCGGCACTGGCCGTGCCGCTGGCCTTCGGGCCGCTGTCCGTCGGCGCCTTTACCCTGGACATCCACACACTGCTGTATGCCGCCGTGATGGTCTGCGTGGGGATGCAGATGCTCCTGTTCGCCGTGGCGTCGTCGTTCCATGCCGTGCGCATCGGGGTGTTGCCGCGCATGCCACGAAGCCTCGACGGCCTGGCCCGCGTGTCGCTGGAGCGCGCGTTGCTCGTCGCGCTGGTGCTGTTCGTCGTCGGCGCCGGTCTTGCAGCCCTCAGTGTCCTGATGTGGTCCACGGCCGACTTCAGGGCGGTCGATCCGGCGCGGCTGATGCGCGTGGCGATCCCGGCTGCGGCCCTGATGCTGGCCGGTGTCCAGATCGCGACCACCGCGTTCCTGATGGAGTTCGTGCGCCTCGCACCGCGACCACCCAAGTCGCAGGCCGACGGGCCTTCAGCCCCTTCCCCCGAGGCGTGACGGGCGAGATGCGTTTCCTGCGGATTCGGCTGGCCCGGTTCGTCCTCGTGGGACTGCTCAACACGGCTGTCGCCTACGCCATCTATGCCGCGCTGGTGTACGCCGGCCTGCCCTTCGCCGTGGCCAACCTGCTGGCGCTGGTGGCCGGGGTGCTCTTCAGCTTCCGCACCCAGGGCAGCCTGGTGTTCGGCAACCGGGACCCCGGGCGGTTGGGCCGGTTCATCGCCTGCTGGATCGCCATCTACATGGTCAACGTCACCTTGATCGCGGCCTTCGTGCGCGTCGGCCTGGATGCCTACACGGCGGCCGGCCTGGCGCTGCCGCTGATCGCGTTGATCTCGTACTGGAGCCAGAAGCGCTTCGTGTTTGGCGTGAAGGCCCCCATCGGACAACGATCCGCCGAAAGCCAGCCGGCCAAGCCGACGTGACGGGGAGTGGCGGGGCCGTCAGCCCGGCGACACGCGGTCGAACACGAGCTTCATTTCGTGGAACACGAAGGTCCGGCCGATCCAGGCCCAGGGCCCGGGAAAGTACGCCAAGCTGCGCAGGCGGTAGCCCTGACCCAGATCGGCCAGGCGTGTTTCGGCAAAGGCCCGGTCGATGAAGGTGCGGTGCGTGGCGTCGGACGCGAACCCCTTGATCCCGGGCACGACGACGATCACGCGCTCGACACCCAGACGCCGCGCCGCGGCCATCAGCGTCGCCAGCGCCTGCGGCGGATCGTCCAGGTGCTCGAGCACGTGGGCGATGACCAGCGTGCGGAACGTGCGTGCCGGCACCGTGCGCAGCGCGAACGCGTCGTTCGAACCATCGCTCGGCCAGGCTTCGAGTCCCAGTCCGCGCAGAAATTCGAGGAGGTGCGGGTTGAGCTCCAGCCCCACCGAGCCGGCGGGCAGGCGCTCGAGCAACTGGCCGGCGCCGCAGCCGAAGTCGATCGTGGGCCCGCGCACGTCGGCCAGGATGTTGCGCAGGTAGAAGGACTTGACCCAGCGGCGCAGCGGATGGCGCCGGCGGCGGATCTGTTCGTCGGCGTAATGGCGGTCGAATCCGGCGGCCGCCGATCGGTCGGCCGGCGGCGAGGCCGGTGTGTTCGCCGGCGCGCTCATCGCCACGGCCTCCGTGCCGCGCCGTGGGGGAAGCGCCACGCGTGGCGGCTTGCTGCGCCCATCACGATCACGCCGGCAACCCCGCAACGAACCGGTAGAAGACCCGCCGACCCAGGTTGTTGACGGTCGGCATCCATCGCCCACGCAGCCGATCGATCGGGCCGGGCCGCAGGGCGGCCTGATCGAGGGCGTGGGCCATGAAGTCGCGAAACTGCTCGCTCTGGCGCGCACCGATGGCCACGCTCCAGGATCCGCTCCAGACGCGAAAGGCCGCCAGGGCCTGGTCCTGGTAGTAGCCGGCACCCGCGGCGAGCAGGCGCACCCAGTAGTCCAGGTCGATGACATAGGGATAGCGGTCGTCGAAGCCGCCGGTCCGTCGCGCCGCATCGAGGCGGCACAGCACCGCGCCCGGCTCGCCGACCACGTTGGTCCCGGCGCGCAGGCAGGCGCGCAGGATGTCCGCGCGCGTGGCGGGTCCGGCTGCGCGGCCGGGCCAGCCGCGCCGCCGCAGCAGCACGCGGCCATCCGGCCCGATGACGTCCCGGGCGCAGAACACGAGGGCCAGCGCGCCCGCGGTGTCCGCATCGAGCACCTGCACCTGCTGGCTCAGACAGTCGGCGTGCAGCAGGTCGTCGTGCGGCAGCAGCTTGAAGTAGCGGCCCCGGGCCAGGTCGAGGCAGCTGTTCCAGTTGTCGCGCGGACCCAGGTTGTGCGGGTGGCGGTGGTAGCGCAGACGCGGGTCGGCATACCGCGCGACGACGGCAGCGGTGTCGTCGGGCGAGTGGTCGTCGACGACCAGCAGCTCGAAGTCGGTGAACGACTGGGCCAGCGCCGACTGGATGGTGCGACCGATCGTCGTCGCGCCGCGGTAGGTGGGGATGCAGATCGACACGCGGGGGCCCGACCCGCCGGCCGCGGTGTGCATCGATCAGTCCAGGGCCGCCGGCCATCTCGCCGGCAACGAGCGAAGGTCGAGGTCCGAGGCGGTCGTCGTCACGGTGCGATCGTAGCCGGCGCGGCCGACTACGATCCGCATCCGGCGCGGCCGACTACGATCCGCATCCGGCGCGTCCGGCACTCCGCACGGCGGCCCCCTGAGCTCGACTCTTCCCACGTGACCGCTGCACGCACAGGCCCACCCTCGCTCCTGCCCATGGCGCCGCTGATCCTGGCCGTCCTGGCGGCCGCCGGCCCCTCGCTGCTGGCCTACAACGTCTCCCCGTCGCCGACCTTCCTGAATCAGGCCCTGGCCTTCGTGCTGTGGGGCGCCTTCACGGCGGCGTGGGCGCAAAGCGTGCCGCAGCCCGCCTGGACGCACAGCCTGCGCGACGCCGCCCCGGTGGCGCTGGCCCTGGCGCTGGTCGCCGCGGCCGCCCTGTGGTCGTGGGGACCGGGCGGCTTGCCGTCGAGCCTGGCGTTGTCGGCCATCGGGGCCCTCGCGGCGGCGGCGGTGCTGTTGCTGGCCGGCGCGGCTGCGCGGGGTGCGGACAGCCGGGGCCGCGCGTTCGCGGTCTTCTGCCTGGCCTGGACGGTCGCTGGCGTGGCCAACGTCGCGATCGGCGCGGTGCAGGTCTTCGCGCCCGCCTGGGCCGATGGCGATTGGATCGCCCAGTCCAGCATCGTTGGCCGCGCCGTCGGCAACCTGCGCCAGCCCAACCATCTGAGCAGCGTGCTGCTGTGGGCCGCCATCGCGGTGATCGCTCTCGGCGAGCTGGGGCACCTGCGCCGCGCCGTCGTCGCCGGCATCCAAGCGGCGATGATCTTCGGCGTGGTGCTCACGGCGTCGCGCACCGGCCTGGTCAGCGTGGGGGTGCTGGCCGTCTGGGGCCTGCTGGACCGCGGCTTGTCGCGTGGCACTCGGGCCCTGCTGCTCGCGTCGCCGCTGCTGTATGCGCTGGCCTGGATGGGCATGGCGGGGTGGGCCGAGGCCTCGCACCACACCTTCGGAGGCGCGGCCCGGCTGGCCGAGACGGACGTGTCGGGCTCGCGTTTCGGCGTGTGGAGCAACACGCTGGCGCTGATACGCCAGAACTCGTGGACCGGCGTGGGCTTCGGCGAGTTCAACTTCGCCTGGACCTTGTCGCCCTTTCCGGGTCGTCCGGTGGCCTTCTTCGACCACACCCACAACCTGGTGCTGCAACTGGCGGTCGAGCTGGGCCTGCCGCTGGCAGCCGGGGTCACCGGCCTGCTGCTGTGGGGGCTGGTCTCGGTGTGGCGGCGGGGTCTCGCCGGCGCGCTGGCCCAAGACCACGCGGGCCTGCGGGAGCAGGGCGTGGCGCAACGTGCCGCCGGCATGTTCGTGCTGATGATCGGCTTGCACAGCCTGCTGGAGTACCCGTTGTGGTACGCGTACTTCCTGCTCCCGGCGGCCTGGGCCTTCGGCTACGGGTTGGGGCGTCCCGCTCCCGCGGCCCGCAGCGGCAGCCGCGGCCTCGCGCCGGCCGGCGCGTTGATCGTCGTGCTGGCGCTGGCCTCGGTATGGGACTACCTGCGTGTCGTCGAGATCTTCGAGGCACCCGAGGACGCGGCGCCGCTGGCCGAACGCATCGCCCGCGGCCAGCGCAGCGTGCTGTTCTCGCACCATGCCGACTACGCAGCGGTGACCACCGAGGTGGGCGACGCCCTGCGTGAACAGGCCTTCGACGGGGCCACGCACTACCTGCTGGACACGCGCCTGATGATGGCCTGGGCCGAGGACCTGGCACGCCGGGGGCGCCTCGACGAGGCCCGTCACCTGGTCGAGCGGCTGCGCGAGTTCCACAACCCGCTGGCGAGGGACTTCCTGGGGGTCTGCGAGCGGCCGGCCTCGGGGGCCATGCCCTTCCAGTGCAGCAAGCCAACTCGCGACCCGCCGTGGCGCGAGTTCCTGCCACGCTGAGCGGCGCCGGTTCCGGAGCGCCGAACACAGCGCAGCTAGGCGGCGCTCCAGTCCCCGGACTTGCCGCCGCGCTTTTCCAGCACGCGGATGTCGCTCATCACCATGCCGCGATCGGCGGCCTTGCACATGTCGTAGATGGTCAGCAGGCCCACCTGCACGGCGGTCAGTGCCTCCATCTCGACGCCGGTGCGGCCGAAGGTCTCGACCTGGGCGGTGCAGCGCACCTCATGCCGCTGCGCATCGAGCTCGAACTCCACGGCCACGCGCGTGATCGGCAGCGGGTGGCAAAGCGGCACCAGGTCGGCGGTGCGCTTGGCGCCCTGGATCGCGGCGATGCGCGCCACCCCGATCACGTCGCCCTTCCTGGCCCGGCCATGGGCCACCAGATCGAAGGTGGCAGGCTGCATGCGGATCACCCCGCTGGCACGCGCCACGCGGTGCGTCTCGGACTTGGCCGACACGTCGACCATGTGCGCCTGGCCCTGGCCGTCGAAGTGGGTGAGTGGTGAGGACATGCCCTGGAAACATCCGAGCAATGGGGACCTGTCATCATAGCCAGGGCGTCGTCGCACGCCGCTTGCCATCCCTCAGGCCCCGCCTTGCATCGCCCCGAATCCCGCTTTCATCGCCCTGGCCGGCGAGCGCTGCCGCGCCGCGTCGCGGCCGCGCTGGCCTGCGCGGTGGCGCTGGCGCAGGCCGTGCCACCGGTCCACGCGCAGGTGCGCCTGCCGGCGCTCGGCGAAAGCGCCGCCGAGGACTTCGACCTCGGCACCGAGCGCCGCCTGGGCCAGCAGATCATGCGCGAGGTGCGGCGCGACCCCGACTACCTGGACGACCCGCTGCTGCTGAACTACCTGCAGCAACTGTGGCAGCCGCTGGTGGCGGCGGCGCGCCAGCGCGGCGACATCGGACCCGACGTCGACGGCCTGTTCGCCTGGGAGGCCTTCCTGGTGCGCGACCGCTCGGTCAACGCCTTCGCGCTGCCGGGCGGCTACGTCGGCGTGCACCTGGGCCTGATCGCGATGACGGCCACGCGCGACGAACTGGCCTCGGTGCTGGCCCATGAACTGTCGCACGTCACCCAGCGGCACATCGCGCGCAGCGTGTCGAACGCGCAGCGCCAGTCGATGGTGAGCATCGGCGCGATGATCCTGGCCATCCTGGCCGCCGGGCGTGCGAACAATCCCGACATGGCGCAGGCGGCGCTGATGGGCGGGCAGGCCGCCGCGCTGCAGGGTCAGCTGAACTTCTCGCGCGACATGGAGCGCGAGGCCGACCGCATCGGCTACGCCGTGCTGGGCGGCGCAGGCTTCGACCCCGCGGGCATGGCCCAGATGTTCGACAAGCTCGACCAGGGCACCCGGCTCAACGACAGCGGGGCCTTTCCCTACCTGCGCAGCCACCCGTTGACGACCGAGCGCCTGAGCGAGGCGCGCTCCCGGGCCACGTTCGGCGAGCGTGTTCCGGCCTCGCCCTGGTTGCATGCCGCGATGCAGGCACGCGCCCGGGTGCTGATGGATGCCAGCGTCGTGTCGCTGCGACGCCTGCAGGAGCTGCCCGCGCCGCGGCCCGGTGCGCATCCGGCCGAGCGCATCGGTGCGCTGCTGGCCAGCGCCTGGGCGAGCAGCCAGCTGCGCGACCACGATCGCGCCGCGAGCCGCCTGGCCGAGGCGCGGGCGCTGCTGGCGGCGCAGGCCGCACCCGATCCGGCGCTGGCTCAGGTGATGGCCCTGGCCGATGTCGAGCTGCGCCTGGCGCGCGACGACGTCACCGGCGCCCTGGCCGAGCTCGGGCGGCTGCCGGCGGGCACGCCCCAGCGGCCTGCCTTGCTGCTCGAGGGGCATGCCCTGCTGCAGCTGCGCGACGATTCGCGGACCCCGCGGCTGAAGGCGCACACCGAGGCGCTGCAGACCTGGGTCTCCACACACGGGCAGGACGCTGCGGCCTGGTCGCAGCTGGGCCGCACGGCCGAGGCCCTGGGCCTGCGCCTGCGGGCGCTGCGCGCGCAGGCCGAGGCGCGTGCCGCACTGGGCGACATCCCCGGCGCCGTCGACCGTCTGCGCGCCGGCCGCCAGCTGGCGCGCACCGCGGAGGGTGGCGACTTCATCGAGGCCTCGATCATCGAGGCGCGCCTGCGCGAGTTCGAGGGCCTGCGCCGGCAGCTGGCCGCCGAGGCGCGTGGCAACCGGGGCGATCGCGGCGGCCCGCGCGACGACGGCGAGTCGCCCCGGCTGTAGGTGCGCGCCGAGGGCGGCGGGCCGCATGGCCGCCGCTCGCGCTGGACTGGCAGCGCCTTCCTGGCGTGGCGCCGACCCGTCAGGCCAGCGCCGTGTCCGGTGCTGCCGACGCGGCGCGCAGCACCTCGGCCAGGTGGCGGCCGGTGTGTCCCACGTTGGCGGCGGCCACCTGCTCGGGCGTGCCGGCCACCAGCACCGTGCCCCCGCCGCCGCCGCCTTCGGGGCCGAGGTCGATCACCCAGTCGGCGGTCTTGATGACGTCGAGGTTGTGCTCGATCACGACGATGGTGTTGCCGGCGTCGCGCAGCTGATGCAGCACCTTCAGCAGCAGCCCGATGTCGTGGAAGTGCAGCCCGGTGGTGGGCTCGTCCAGGATGTACAAGGTGCGCCCGGTGTCGCGCTTGGACAGCTCCAGCGCCAGCTTGACGCGCTGCGCCTCGCCGCCGGACAGCGTGGTGGCGCTCTGGCCCAGGCGGATGTAGCCCAGGCCCACGTCCAGCAGGGTCTGCAGCTTGCGCGCGATGGCCGGCACGGCGGCGAAGAACGCGTGCGCGTCCTCCACCGTCAGGTCCAGCACCTGCGCGATGTTGCGGCCCTTGTAGAGCACCTCCAGCGTCTCGCGGTTGTAGCGCGCGCCGGCACACACGTCGCAGGGCACGTAGACGTCGGGCAGGAAGTGCATCTCCACCTTCAGCACGCCGTCGCCCTCGCACGACTCGCAGCGGCCGCCGGCGACGTTGAAGCTGAAGCGCCCGGCGCCGTAGCCACGCTCGCGCGCCGCCGGCACTTCGGCGAAGAGCTCGCGGATCGGCGTGAACAGCCCCGTGTAGGTGGCCGGGTTGCTGCGCGGCGTGCGGCCGATCGGGCTCTGGTCGACGTTGATCACCTTGTCGAACAGCTCCAGCCCCTCGATGTGGTCGTGCGGCGCCGGCTCCAGGTGGCTCTGGTACAGGCGCTTGGCCACGGCGGCGTACAAGGTGTCGTTGACGAGCGTGCTCTTGCCCGATCCCGAGACGCCGGTCACGCAGGTCAGCAGACCGACCGGGATGTCGACGTCGACATGCTTGAGGTTGTTGCCGCGCGCACCGGTGATGCGGATCGAGCGGGCGTCGGTGCTCTGGCTGAGTTGCGCGCGCCGCGCCGGCACCTCGATGCGCAGCGCATGGGCCAGATAACGCCCGGTCAGCGAGTCGGCCGTGGCCGCCACCGCCTCCGGCGTGCCCTGGGCCATCACGCGCCCGCCGTGCACGCCGGCGCCCGGGCCCATGTCGATCACGTGGTCGGCGGCGCGGATCATGTCCTCGTCGTGCTCGACGACGAGCACCGAGTTGCCCAGGTCGCGCAGGCGGTGCAGCGTGCCGATGAGTCGCGCGTTGTCGCGCTGGTGCAGCCCGATGCTGGGTTCGTCCAGCACGTACATCACGCCCGACAGGCCGCTGCCGATCTGCGAGGCCAGGCGGATGCGCTGCGCCTCGCCGCCGGACAAGGTGTCGGCGCTGCGCTCCAGGCTCAGGTAGGGCAGCCCGACGTCGTTGAGGAAGCGCAGCCGCGAGCGGATCTCGCGCACCACCTTGTCGGCGATCTCGGCCCGCGCGCCTTCGAGCTGCAACCCGTCGAAGAACGCCAGCGCCTCGGCCAGCGTGGCGCGCTCGACCTCGTAGATGGGCCGGCCGCGGCGGCCGTCGCTCGGGTCGAGCCGCACGTGACGTGCCTCGCGCCGCAGCCGCGTGCCCTGGCAGGCCGGGCAGGGCTGGGCGGCCTGGTAGCGGGCCAGCTCCTCGCGGACGGCCGCCGAGTCGGTCTCGCGGTAGCGGCGCTCGAAGTTGGGGATCACGCCTTCGAAGGGGTGGCGGCGCTTGACGGTGCGCGCGCGGCCGCCGGCACCCTCGGCGCGGTAGACGAACTCGATGGCCTCGTCACCCGAGCCGTGCAGCAGCACCTGGCGCGCATGCGCCGGCAGCGACTCGAACGGCGCATCGATGTCGAAGCCGTAGTGCCGCGCCACGCTCTCGAGCAGGCTGAAGGTGTAGGCGTTGCGCTGGTCCCAGCCCTTGACCGCACCCGAAGCCAGGCTCAGGCTGGGGAAGGCCACCACGCGGTCGGGGTCGAAGGCCGTGATCTGCCCCAGCCCGTCGCATTGCGGGCAGGCACCCATCGGCGAGTTGAACGAGAACAGGCGGGGTTCCAGCTCGGCCAACGCGTAGCTGCACACCGGACACGCGAAGCGGTTGCTGAACAGGTGCGGGCGCGGTTCGGCGGCATCGGCGGGGTCGGCCGGCAGTTGCAGCGCGATGGCGCGGCCGTCGGCGATGCGCAGCGCCGCCTCGAAGCTCTCCGCCAGGCGCTGCTTCACCTCCGGCCGCACGCGCAGGCGGTCGACGACGACGTCGATGTCGTGCTTCTCGGTCTTCTTCAGGGCCGGCACGGCGTCGGCCTCGACGATGCGGCCGGGCTGGCCGTTGCTGCCGATGCGAAAGCGCACGTAGCCGCGGGTGCGCATGTCGGCGAAGAGCTCGGCGAACTCGCCCTTGCGGTCGCGCACCACCGGCGCCAGCACCATCAGCCGCGTGTCGGCGGGGAGCGCGAGCACCGTGTCGACCATCTGCGCCACGCTCTGCGCCTGCAGGGGCAGGTCGTGGTCGGGGCAGTACGGCGTGCCGGCGCGGGCGTACAGCAGGCGCAGGTAGTCGTGGATCTCGGTGATGGTGCCGACGGTCGAGCGCGGGTTGTGCGACGCGGCCTTCTGCTCGATGCTGATGGCCGGCGACAGCCCCTCGATGACATCGACATCGGGCTTGTCCATCAGCTGCAGGAACTGCCGTGCATAGGCCGACAGGCTCTCGACGTAGCGCCGCTGGCCTTCGGCATACAGGGTGTCGAAGGCCAGGCTCGACTTGCCCGACCCGGACAGCCCGGTGATCACCACCAGCGCATGCTTGGGGATGTCGAGGTCGATGTTCTTCAGGTTGTGCGTGCGGGCCCCCCGGACGCGCAGGGTCCGCGGCTCGCCGTCGTGACCACGCGGCGCACCCGATTGCGCAGCCTGCACGTCCTGAGCCGCCGGCGCCGCGCTCGTCGTCGCGGCCGCCGCTGCAGGGTGCGGGCGGGGACGGTTCGACGGCGGCTCGGAAGTTGGCATCGGCGGGGCAGGGGCAACCGGCCATCATAGCGACGCCGGGCCTCGCGCCCGGCCGCCGCGGGCGGGGGCGCGGCGCGGGCTCAGGAGCTTGCCAGCAGCCCCAGTGCCTGGTCGCTGGCGCGTGGGCCGTACTTGTCGCGTGGCGGCCAGGGTCGGTCGCGCCAGTGCGGGTGCGGCGCGAAGCTGGACACGCGCCGGCCCGGCACCAGCGCGCCGTTGCCGGCACCGAGCGCGTAGTCGTGGTACTGCTTGACCACTTCCTCGGCGCTGACCTGCTGCGCCGCCGGATGGCGCAGGCAGGCATCGCGCCACCGCCGCACGCGGTCGAAGGCCGGGTCCTCGGGCAGTTCGAAGCCTTCGTAGTAGGCGAGGAAGGCGAAGCGCACGAACAGCGGCGTGAACACGGTCTCGGCCCAGGCGAAGCGCTCGAAGACCCACGGGCCAGGGCCGCCGACGCGCCGCAAGGCGAGGTCCAGCTCGGCATACACCGCAAGCAGCGCGTCGCGTCGCGCCGGCCGGACCGCCGGGTCCTGGTTCATCACCATCGTGTAGCCGGCCTGCGCCAGCGGCCCCTCGAGCGTGCACAGCAGGTTCTCCTGGGCGTGTCGCAGCCTGTTGGCCTGCGCCAGGCGCGGCCCGGGCAGGGACTCGTCGAGGTAGCGCAGGATCACGAGGCTCTCGCGCAGCACGGTGCCGCCGCGGGTCACCAGCACCGGCAGCGCCGTGCGACCGTCGGTCAGTGCCAGCAGCTCGGGTGGGCGAGGTCGGGTGATGTCGACGACCGAGAACGACACGGCGTCGGCGCGGCCGCGCAAGGCCAGCAGGATCTCGAGGCGCTGGGAGAACGGGCAGACGGGAATGTGATGCAGGATGTCCATGGCGGTGCCGGGTGGGGGGTGCCGCGACCGCCGTCGCGCGGGCGCCGGGTCGGTGCAGGCAGGGCTCCACTGTGGCAAAGCAAGGCGTCGCGCGCATGGCCCGGAGGAGCCACCGGAAGCGTCCGATTGGCCACAATCCACCCGCCATGACCGTCGCGCACACCCGCATCCAGGTGCCCCGCCCGCGCCCCGGCTCGCTGGTCGACCGGCCGGCGCTGGCGGCCCGGCTGGACCGCGCGCTGCGCGAGTGCCGCCTGGTGCTGGTGTGTGCGGCCGCGGGGTGCGGCAAGACGTCGGCGCTGGCGCAGCAACTGGCGCGGCTGCCGCCGGGCACCGCATCGGCCTGGGTGTCGTGCGACGAAGGCGACGGCGTGGCCGAGCTGATGTCGGCCGTGGTGGCGGCGCTCGAGCCGTTCGATCTGCCGTGGCGGGTGGACCCCGACGCGCTGGCCCGCTCGATCGGCGAGGATCCCGCGCCGGCGCGCCTGCGCCAGATGGCCGCCGAGCTGGTCAACGCGCTGGCCGGCGTCGACATCGCGCGCGGCGTCATCGTCATCGACGACCTGCACCGCGTCGAGGGCGCCGAGGCCTGTGAATGGCTGGACCAGCTGGTCGCCTGGCTGGACGACCGCTGGACCCTGGTGCTGCTGAGCCGGCGCCGGCCGGCGCTGGCGCTGCCGCGGCTGCGTGCCCGCGGCGAAATGGCCGAGTTCGGGCTCGATGACTTGCGGCTCGATGCCGGCGACGTGCAGGCCCTGCTGGCGGCCTGCGGCGGCGACGCGGCGCTGGCCGCGCGGCTGCACGAACGCACCCAGGGCTGGGCCGCCGGCGTGCGCATGGCGCTCAACGCCGTCGGGCGCGGCCGCGCGTCGCTGACCGATGCCGCGATCGACCGGCCGATGTTCGACTTCCTGGCCGCCGAGGTCATCGGCGAGCTGGATCTGCCGCTGCACGACTTCCTGGTCGCCGCCTCGGTGCTGCCCGAGCTGACGCCGTCGCGCTGCGCGGCGGTGTGTGGCGACCCGCGCGCCGCGCTGCGCCTGGAGCAGCTCGAGGCGATGGGCCTGTTCACCACCCGCCTCGACGGCGACGGCCCCGAGCCGGTGTACCGGCTGCACGACCTGTTCCGCGAAGCCTTGTCGGCGCGCTTCGCGCGCGAGACCCCCGAACGCCGTGCTGCGGTGCTGGCGGCCGCAGCCGCCACCGACACCGACCCGGCGGGTGCGGTGGCCACCTGGATGGACGCCGAGCGCTGGGATCGGGCCGAGGCCGAGCTGATCCAGCACGCCCAGGGGTTGGTGATGCAGGGCCGGGCGCGCGAGGTGCAGACGCTGCTGTCCCGGTTCCCGCCGGCGCAGCGCCAGGCCTCGGGGGCCTTGCAGCTGCTCGAGGGCCAGCTCGGCTGGGTGCGCTGGAACTGGGCGGCCGCGATGACCGCCACCGCGCGCGCGGCCGAATGCTTCGAGGCCGCGGGCGACGCGGTCGCGGCGCGCGATGCGCGCAGCTACCACTGCGTGGCCATCCAGGCTGCGATGGACCCCACCGCCCCGGCCTACATCGAGCGCGTGCTGGGCGACCCGCTGCTCGCCGGCGCACCGCGCGCCCGTGCACTGTGGGCCGCGGCGATGTGGGCCACGCGCGCCGACCAGGGCCGGGTGGGGCCGCTGCTGGACGAGATGCTCGACCACCTGCGCGGCTGCACCGATCTGCTGAGCTGGTACGAGTGCTGCCCGGTGCCCCCGATGGTCGGGCTGCCGGGCACGCGGGCCCCGTTGCAGCAGTGGCTGGCGGCGGCGCAACGGCTGCTGCCCGATGTGCCGTCGCCGATGCGCGGCATGGCGCACACCGTCCGCGGCTGGCTGCACCTGGCCGATGGCGACCTGGCGGCGGCCGAGCGCGAGGCCGAAGCCGCGCTGGCCGAATCGCGCTGGCTGTCGCGGCCGGTCAACGTCGATGCGTACGGGCGTGGGTTGCAGGCGGTGCTGCTGGCGCTGCGGGGCCAGGCCGCGGCGGCACGGACGATGCTGGAGGAGCTGGTCGACGGTTTCGACGCCGGCGGCGAGCCGCTGCGCAGCGCGCTGTATGCCGGCTTCTACATCGCCCAGGGGCTGCGCTGCGCGGCGCTGGCCGACGACGGCCCCGCCCTGCAGGCCTTCGCCGAGCGGTTGTCGATGCGACCGGCGGGGGCGCGCAGCTGGCTCTCTGCCGACCAGCAGCGCGGGCTGGCGGCCTACCTGGCGCTGGCCCGGGGCGACGCGGCCGCGGCCTGCGCGGCCTGGCAGGACGTGCTGGCGCACGAACCCGGCGCCGACTGGTACGGCCAGGTCGTCGAGGCGCGGCTGCGCCGGGCCGACGGCCTGCTGCGGCAGGGTGCGAGCGTGGCGGATGCCGCGGCGGTGCTGGCCCCGCTGTCGGCGCGTTTGGAGGCTTGCGCGGCGCCGGGCCACCTGCTGCTGGCCGGGCCGGCGTGCCTGTCGCGGCTGGCGGCCGTGGCGTGGCACGGCGCGCTGCCCGACTCTCTGGTGCGGGCGCTGCAAGCGGCCGCACAGGCGGCCCAGGCGGCGCGCGTCGACGCGGCGCCGGTCCAGCCTGTTGCCGCGGTCGCGTCGGCAGCCGGGCCCACTGTCGCGCCAGATGTCGCCACCGAACTCACGGCGCGCGAGTGGGAGGTGCTGGCTTGCATCGCCTCCGGCGACAGCAACAAGCTGATCGCCCGCCGGCTGGACCTCAGCCCGCACACCGTCAAGCGGCATGTCGCCAACATCCTGGACAAGCTGGCGCTCGGTTCGCGCGGTCAGGCCTCGGCCTGGTACCACGAGCACCACGCCTGAGGCCGCGCCTGCGCCGTCGTGCACGGGGCGGGACCTGCCTCGCAGAGCCGGGCCGCAAGGTCCCGGCCGGCCCCGCCGGGTTCACGGGCCGCTGTCAGGCCGGCTCCGCCAGCACACGCAGGATCTGCCCGCCGTAGGCCTCGAGCTTCTTCGCACCGACGCCGCTGATGCCGCCCAGTGCGTCCAGCGTGGCCGGGTGTTCGCGCGCCATCTCGGCCAGGGTGGCATCGTGGAACACGATGTAGGCCGGCAGGTTGTGCTCGCGCGCGATCCCGGCGCGCCACGACTTGAGCGCGTCGAAGCGGCGGCGGGCCTCCTCGTCCAGTGGCAAGGGCGGCGCCTGGCCGGCCTTGGCGCCGCGCGACGAGCGCGGGGCCTTGCCCCGGCGCACCGGCTCGGCAGGCAGGCGCAGCTGCAGGCTCACCTCGCCGCGCAGCACCTCGCGCGCGCTGTCGGTGAGCTCGAGGGTGCCGTAGTCGCCCTCGGCGCGCAGGTGGCCCAGCGCGACCAGCTGGCGCACCACGCCGCGCCACTGCGCCTCGGGCAAGTCGGCACCGATGCCGAAGGTCGACAGGGCCTGATGGCCGTTGGCGCCGACCTTGTCGGTCGGCTTGCCGCGCAGCACGTCGATCAGGTGGCCGGCGCCGAAGCTCTTGCCGTCTTGCTGGCGAAAGCGGTACACGCACGACAAGGCCTTGCGCGCGGCCTCGGTGCCGTCCCAGGTGGCCGGGGGATGCAGGCAGTTGTCGCAGTTGCCGCAGCGCAGGCGCAGGCGCGAGCCGGCGTCGTCGTCCACGGTGCATCCGCCAGCGCGATCGCCGTCGGCGGCTTCGGCGTCCGGCGCCTGAGCGGCCGCGCCGGGGCCGGCATACGCTTCGCCGAAGTAGGCCAGCAGCCGCACGCGCCGGCAGTCGTGGGCCTCGGCCAGCGCCAGCAGGGCATCGAGCTTGCGGCGCTGCTGGCGCTTGAACTCCTCGCCGGCCGGGCTTTCGTCGATCATGCGGCGCTGGTTCACCACGTCCGCCAAGCCGTACGTCATCCAGGCATCGGCGGGCAGGCCGTCGCGCCCGGCGCGTCCGGTCTCCTGGTAGTAGCCCTCGATGTTCTTGGGCAGATCCAGGTGGGCGACGAAGCGCACGTCGGGCTTGTCGATGCCCATGCCGAAGGCGATGGTGGCCACCATCACCAGGCCCTCCTCGCGCAGGAAGCGGTCCTGGTGACGGCGCCGCAGCTCGGCGTCCAGCCCGGCGTGGTACGGCAGCGCGGGCACGCCTTCGGCCGACAGCCAGGCGGCGGTGTCCTCGACCTTCTTGCGGCTCTGGCAGTAGACGATCCCGGCGTCGCCCTCGTGTTCGTCGTGGATGAAGCGCAGCAGCTGCTGCTTCGGGTCGTCCTTCTCGACGATCGTGTAGCGGATGTTGGGGCGGTCGAAGCTGGCGACGAACGGCCGGGCCGATTGCAGCTGGAGGCGCTCGACGATGTCGGCGCGCGTCAGCTCGTCGGCGGTGGCGGTCAGCGCCACGCGCGGCACACCCGGGTAGCGCTCGTGCAGCACCGACAGGCCGAGGTACTCCTCGCGGAAGTCGTGGCCCCACTGGCTGACGCAGTGCGCCTCGTCGATGGCGAACAGGGCGAGCCGGCCGCGTTCGTGCAGCGAGTCGAGCATCGCCAGGAAGCGCGGCGTCAGGATGCGCTCGGGCGCGGCGTACAGCAGGGTCAGGCGGCCGGAAAGCCACTCGCGCTCGACCTGCCGCGCCTCGTCGCCGTCGAGCGTCGAGTTGAGGAACGCCGCATGCACACCCAGTTCCTCCAGCGCACCGACCTGGTCGTGCATCAGGGCGATCAGCGGTGACACCACCACGGTGACGCCCTGTCCGCGCCGGTGGCGCACGATCGCCGGGACCTGGTAGCACAGGCTCTTGCCGCCTCCGGTGGGCATCAGCACCAGCGCGTCGCCGCCGCCGGCGACGTGCTCGACCACCGCGGCCTGGTGGCCGCGGAAGGCCGCATAGCCGAAGACCTCGCGCAGCACCTGCTCGGTGGTGGCCGGGGCTTCGGACAAGGCGGTCGTCATGGTCGCGGGGATGGTAATCGACCCCCTCGCGGGACCGGCCTCCCCCATGGGGCCGGCCACCCGGACGGGTGCCCCCGCGGAGCCGCCTTCGGAGGGGCGCCCGGCAGCGCGCCCGATCGATATCATGGCCGCATTCGACGCCCACGATTCCCAGGAGAGCGCCATGGCCTCGGTCAACAAAGTCATCCTCATCGGCAACCTCGGCCGCGACCCCGAAGTGCGCTACGCGCCCAGCGGTTCGGCGATCTGCAACGCCACCGTCGCCACCAGCCGCCAGTGGAAGGACAAGACCAGCGGCGAGCGCCAGGAGGAGACCGAGTGGCACCGCGTGGTCTTCTACGACCGCCTGGCCGAGATCGCCGGCGAGTACCTGAAGAAGGGGCGCCCGGTCTACGTGGAGGGCCGGCTGAAGACCCGCAAGTGGACCGACAAGGAAGGCGTCGAGCGCTACACCACCGAGATCGTGGCCGACCAGATGCAGCTGCTCGGCAGCCGCGAAGGCATGGGTGGCGACGACATGGGCGGCGGTGGGGGCGGCGCCGCGCCGCGCAGCACCCCGGCACCTCGCCCGGCGCCGGCGTCCAAGCCGGCGGCCAAGTCGTCGACCGGCTTCGACGACATGGAAGACGACATCCCGTTCTGAGCGGGGACGTCCCCCCGGCCGTAGAGGCCCGGGCAACGGGGCCGCATGCACGGAGCGGGGCCGACCGCCGGGCAGGGCGACGTCCCGGCAGCCGCTGCCCCGACAGCGTGCCCGCAGGAACGCGGCAGATGGCCCGATGTACCTGCACGGAGGGCGCCGAACTCGCCGGGACTTGATACCCCCAAGGGTATGTGCTAGCATACCTGCATGGGTATCAAGACACATCCGCTTCGTGCGTTCGCCGCAGCCGGCCTGGCCGCGGCGCTGAGTTCCGCGGCCTGGGGCCTGGACGTGCCGGTGCTGTCCGCTCGCGCCGGGTCGGCCAGCGTCGGCTTCGTGGTCGAAGGCCATGTCGAGCCGGTGCGCCAGGCCACGGTGGCGGCCCAGCTCGGCGGCAACGTGTTGCTGCGCCCGGTCAAGGCCGGCGACC
>WBZL01001238.1_pt1 | contig 27265 bp, 21 predicted proteins | sample 5204291 | NCBI WGS metagenome assembly WBZL01 (sample SAMN12344345, study PRJNA552823) | activated sludge metagenome | biome: Activated sludge suspended growth; feature: Nitrification reactor; material: Wastewater; isolation source: activated sludge from nitrification reactor of wastewater...
TGTTGCTGCCCAGGTCAATGCCCTGCGGGGAGAATCCGGTCCCTACAGCCGTGATCTGGACGCCTGCAAAGTTCTGGGCCTCCTGCATGTATTGAAAAACCATTTCCGGGTCCACAGGCTGGTTCACGGCGGGCACCATCACTGTGCCGCGATCATAACTCTTGCCGTTCAGGGTGAATGTCTCCATGGCCGACTTGGCCCTGAGTCCTTTTGTGAGGAGGTAATTGACAGCTTTCGGGCCGTAATAATCGTTCCAGTCGATCAGGTAGGCGTAACCGGACCGGCTCACCGGGGCCAGGTTCCTTTGATCCGTCAGGCCTGTGACTTCCGCCCCCAGGGTACCTGCAACCAGGGATCGCTTACTGAGGGCTCCGTAGGGCAGATCAAACGCCAGGGGAAGCGTCCAACTGGAGATATCATAGAACAAACTGTCCTCGAAAGTGGTCTGGGTTTCGAACATGGCCCGGATCAACCGGTAATGGGGCTGTTCGAGCGGCACGATATAGGCGCTGCCGGGTTCAAATGCCTGGGAATTGTCCGCCTTGATCGATTTGCCCAGTTTGTGCACCCTGATATGCTGCCTGCGCAGGATCTCGACCAGGTGATTGGTGCGGTTGAAATCCTTGGGATCGCCGAAGATAAAAGCGCCGCGTGCGTCCGATTTGGCTTCCTGTTGTACATCCCGGTAGTAATCCCGCTGATAGGACAACAGCTGCTGCCTGAGGGCGAGGATGGCTTTATGGGTGGACAATGCGGTTGTCACCTGGTTGCGGATGGTGAAGGCAAAACTGAGCGGACCGTTGTCGGTATCCTGCAGGTGGCCTCTGGAGCTGGCCTGTTCGAACAGGATGCCGATACACCCCTGAACGTCGGGGTAGGTTGAGCCCTTGCCGTAGTAGAAGTCGTCGTAACCTTCGCCGCTGTAATAAAGCGAACCGATCTTGTCGAGGGCTTCCGCGTGGAAATCGGCAATCTTGCCGGTCAGTTCCTGGTTGATGGCGGGTGTAAGGGGGTTTACGCGAGTGGATTCGCCCGGCATAAAAAAGAAGGAAGAGTTGGAACCCATCTCATGGTGATCGGTCAGTACGTTGGGGCGCCAATCCTGAAACAGTTCAACCCGGCCTCTGGATTCCGGGTGTTGTGCGGGCAGCCAATCCCGGTTGAGGTCGAACCAATAGTGGTTGGTCCGGCCCCGCGGCCAGGGCTCGTTGTATTCCCTGTCGGAGGGGTCGGAGGTCAGGTTTTTATTCTTATGCTCATTCACCCAGGACGCGAAGCGGTTCAATCCGTCGGGGTTGAAGCTCGGGTCGAAAATGATGATCGCTTCGTTGAGCAGTTTGTCCAGCTCGGCGCTTTTGCCCGCGGCCAGGTAGTAGGCGACCAAAGGCGCCGCGTTGGCGCCGCTGGGTTCGTTGCCGTGTATGCTGAAACCCTGGTACAGGACGACAGGCATTTTAGCCGGATCCAGGCTGCCGGAACGGTCGGGGTCGCTCAGTTGCTGGTGTTGCGCCTTTAGTTCGGCCAGCCGTGCATGGTTGGCGGGGGAAGTGATGGTCAGATAAACCAAAGGCCGTTGTTCATAACTTCTGGCGTATTCTGTCAGGGTGATCCGGTCTGAAAGCCGGGCCAATTCCCGCATGTAGGTGTATTGTTTGTCGTGGGTCAGGTGCCATTCTCCGATCTGGAAGCCGAAGAAGGATTCAGGAGTCGGTATGTTTGGATCGTATTCGATGTCGGGCAGGTAGTAGGTTATGGGTAGATGGCTGTCCGACTGAGCCTGAAGTAAAATGCAGAAAGAGATGGAAATGGAGATTAAAGTTAACAGGCGTTTCATGGATTTTTGTGTAGTTGTGATTCGATATAGTTCTGGTAAAAATAAGGCTACTCCCTAAATATCCAAATGTTTTTTAACAGGAATCAGCAGCTCCTTTTGGGGCGATGGAGGTGAAATTCTGCAAAAAATCAATATTTTTAGGCCAAATTCCAGCAGATGGTCGAATTGTTTTTCGCTGTTTTGGCAGGACTTTTCTCTGTGGTCAATCCGATTGGGGTGGTTCCGGTTTTCCTGGCCATGACTCCGACGTATACAAAACAGGAGCGGGCCAAAACGGCCCGGAGTACGGCTATTTATTTTACGCTGATCCTGATCGTCTTCTTTGTTGCCGGCACCTATATCCTGGGGTTTTTCGGCGTCAGCCTGAGCGCCATGCGGATTGCCGGCGGCATCATCATCCTGTTGTCCGGGTATTCGTTGTTAAGCGGCAAACAGGCCGAAGGGCGGGCGTACGATAAAGCGGTTGAGGATGAAGCGCTGACCAAACCGGATATTTCCTTTTCTCCGCTCGCTATGCCCCTGCTTTCCGGGCCGGGTTCCATCAGTCTGCTGATCAGCCTTTTCTCGGAACATCCCGACTGGATCGCCCGCGGCATCATCGTGTCGGTCATTGTTATTAACGGCTTGCTGGTCTTTCTCATCCTTCGCTCGGCGCCCTACCTTTTCCGCGTTTTGGGTGAAGCCGGCATGCGTGCGCTTTCCAGGATAATGGGCTTCATCGTAATGGCCATCGGCGTGCAGTACATCATCGTAGGTATCGTCAAGCTCGTCTCCGACCTGCACCCCCATTAACCCCCCCAGTCTTTAACCTTCATCCCTTAACCTTTAACCTTTAACCTTTAACCTTTAACCTTTAACCTTTAACCTTCATCCCTTATCCTTCACCCCATACTTCCCGCCCCACCAACGCGCCATCTGTTCCCGGATCTTCACCTCCGCCGGGTTGTCCTGCGGTTCAAAAAAGGCGGTACCGGAGATGGCCTCGGGCAGAAATTCCTGGTTGACGAAATTGCCTTTGAAGTCATGGGAATATTGGTAGTTTTTGCCGTAGTCGAGCTTTTTCATCAGGCTCGTCGGGGCGTTTCTCAGGTGCAGCGGGACCGGTAGGCTGCCGGTTTGCCGCACGCTTTCCTGGGCTTTCCCGATGGCCATATAGGCGGAATTGCTTTTCGGGGAGGTTGCCAGGTATATGGCGGCCTGGGACAGGATGATCCTGGATTCCGGCCAACCGATCACGTCCACGGCCTGGAAGGCGGTTGTGGCCATCAGCAGGGCATTCGGGTTGGCCAGTCCGATATCTTCAGAAGCGGCAATGACCATTCTCCTGGCGATAAACCGGGGGTCTTCACCGCCTTCGATCATCCGGGCCAACCAGTAAACGGCGGCGTTGGGATCGCTCCCGCGGATGGATTTGATGAAAGCGGATGCGATGTCGTAGTGCTGCTCGCCGCCTTTGTCGTATAGCGCCATTTTTTGCTGGATCCGCTCCGTGACCAATTCGTTGGTGATCACCAAAGGGCCGTCTTCGTCAAAGCTGGCGGCTAATTCCAGTACGTTATACAGTTTTCGGCCGTCGCCGCCGGAATACATCAGCAGGGCGTCGTATTCCTCGATTATGATCTCCTTTTTCTGCAGGAATTCGTCCTCCCGGACGGCCTTATCCGCCATTTGCCGGAGTTCCTCTGCGCCCAGCGGTTGCAGGACGTAAACCTGGCAGCGGGACAACAAGGCGGAAATAACCTCAAAGGAAGGGTTTTCGGTAGTGGCGCCGATCAGGGTGACCACGCCTTCCTCTACCGCGCCGAGCAGGGAGTCCTGTTGGGCTTTATTGAACCTGTGGATCTCATCGATGAACAGGACCGGGCTGGGGCGATTGAAAAAATGCTGGCTTTTCGCCAATTGGATCGTGTCACGTACGTCCTTCACCCCTGAGCTGACGGCGCTCAGGATATGAAACGGCAATTCCAGCTGATGAGCGATGATTTTAGCCAGCGTGGTCTTGCCGACACCTGGCGGGCCCCAGAGGATGAAAGAGGGCAACCGGCCCGATTCAATGGCTTTCCGGAGGACGGCGCCCGGCCCTACCAGGTGTTTTTGGCCGACATAGTCGTCGAGCGTAGCCGGCCGCATTCTTTCTGCCAATGGCTTCATTTCAGATCTTGCTTTCGTTCCTGGGCAAATTGCACAAAAAAATCAAGGGACTCCGGGTTTCGCATAGCTCCCGGGTTAGCTGCTTTGCCGATCGGCCAACCCATCAGGATCTTTTTAACCGGCGTTTCCAGTTTCTTTCCGCTGATGGTAAACGGGATATCCGGCACGGGTATGATCTCGTCGGGCACATGCCTTGGCGAGCACCTGGATTTTAGTAAGGCCCCGATTTCATTTTTGAGGGCGTCGTCCAGCCGGTCGTCGGGTTCCAGTTGCACAAATAAGGGCATATAATTCCGCCCGCCGCCCAGTTCCAGGTTCACGATCAGGCTGTCTTTGATCCGGGGGATCTCATTGAGGGTGTTGTAGATCTCGGCGGTCCCGATCCGGATGCCATGCCGGTTGAGCGTAGCATCCGAACGCCCAGAGATGACGAGCCCGCCGCGTTCATTGATCGTCACCCAATCGCCGTGACGCCAGACGCCGGGGTACATATCGAAATAACTGTCGTGATACCGGGCTTTGCCGGGGTCATTCCAGAAAAACACGGGCATGGAAGGCATGGGTTTGACGATGACCATTTCCCCGACCTCATTCTCCACAGCCTCGCCCTTTTCGTTCCATGCGTACAAGGCGCAGCCCAAAGCCCTGCACTGGATCTCACCTTTGTAAACAGGCTCCCACGGACAACCGCCGACAAAAGCCGTGCAAACATCCGTGCCGCCGCTCATGGAGCACAGCCACAGATCCTCCTTGATGTCCGAATAACACCAATCAAAAACTTCGGGCGGCAAGGGAGCGCCTGTGGACCCAATGGATCGCAATGCGGACAAATCGGCTGCTTGCCCCGGGATCAACCCCCGCTTCATGCAGGCGGTCAGATAGGGTGCGCTGGTGCCGAAATGGTGGACCGGTGCGTTTTCAGCCAGTTTCCAGAGGACTTCCATGTTGGGAAAGGTCGGGCTGCCGTCGTACAACACAATGGCAGCGCCCGCCAGAAAGGATGCCTGAACAAAATTCCACATCATCCAGCCTGTGGTGGAATACCAGAAGAAATTCTCGCCGGGTTGCACATCGTTATGGAATGCGAGGTACTTGAAATGTTCCAGCAGCATGCCGCCGTGACAATGGGTAATGGCTTTCGGAATACCGGTCGTGCCGGAGGAATACAAAACCCAGATCGGATGATCAAAGGGCACCGGTTCGAATTCCAATGGGCCTGAAGCCGTTTTATCCTGGATTTCGGACCAGATTACACCCTTTTTGACAGAACCGGCATCGGCCTGTTCATGGAGATAGGGCAGGAGCGCTACCTGTTGCAAGGAGGGCATTTCCTCAGCCAGTTTCCTGATCGTTTCCATCCGGTCATAAGGTTTGCCGTTGTATTGATAACCGTCGGCAGCGAACAACACCTTGGGCTCAATCTGCCTGAACCGGTCCAGAACGCTGTCGGCCCCGAAATCCGGCGAACAGCTCGACCAGACCGCCCCGATGGAACAAGCGGCCATAAAGGCATAGGTGGCTTCCGGTATATTGGGCAGGTAGGCGGCTACCGCATCTCCTTTGCCGACCCCGTTAGCTTTCATCCAGGTGGCCAGCTTCGATACATTTTCAAGGACTTCCGCCCAGGAAATGCTGCGCAAAGGGTGCCTTTCGGATTGAAAGTGGATGGCCGTTTTATCCGGGGCGGCGTGCCGGGTCAGGTGCTCGGCGTAATTCAGGGAGGCGCCTGTAAACCACCGCGTGTCCGGCATGGGGTCCGCCGTCATGACCTGCTGGTACGGGGTATGGGATTTGATATCAAAATAAGTCCAGATGCTTTTCCAGAAATCGGCGGGATGATTAACGGACCATTCCCACAGGTCGGCGTACCGGGTAAAGTTAAGGCCGGGATAGCCCTTGAGCCAGTTGGCGTAATGCGTAAGTCTTGAATTGGATTTGAATGCCTGATCCGGTTTCCAAAGCATCCGGATTTCTTCTCCCGTCATTTGTTTTTCGGTGATTTTATTTGGTAAACAACAAAGTTAAGCCTTTAGGTCCGGATTTTTCCGGTTTTATTGGAAGGCGCAAAGGCATGAACAAGTTCCGTTGAATTTACCTTATTTTTGCCCTTCCTGACCAAAAACGCCGGAATATGGAAAAGATCCTTGTAGCCAACCGGGGCGAAATTGCCCTTCGGGTAATGCGAACGGCCAAAAAAATGGGCATTCGGACGGTAGCCGTTTATTCGGAAATCGACCGGGACGCTCCACACGTCCGCTTTGCCGACGAAGCCGTATTGCTGGGGCCGCCGCCCTCCGGACAATCCTACCTCAAGGGCGACCTGATCATCGATGCGGCCAAAAAACTCGCTGTTGACGGCATTCATCCGGGATACGGGTTCCTGAGCGAGAATGCAGGCTTTGCCGAAGCGACGGAAAAGGCCGGGATCACTTTTATCGGACCAAGCCCCTACGCGATCGAGATCATGGGCAGCAAGCTGGCGGCCAAGGAGGCGGTGAAGAAATACGGCATTCCGATGGTGCCCGGTACGGAAGAACCGGTGACCGACCTGACCACCGCCAAAAAGATCGCTGCCGATGTCGGATATCCTATCCTGATCAAGGCTTCGGCCGGCGGCGGCGGCAAGGGAATGCGGATCGTGGAAAAGGAATCCGATCTCGGCGAGCAGATGGAACGCGCCGTCAGCGAGGCCGTCAGCGCTTTTGGAGACGGCGCCGTATTCATCGAAAAGTACATTACTTCACCCCGCCATATCGAGATCCAGGTGCTGGCCGATCAGCACGGTCATACTGTCCACCTGTTCGAGCGGGAATGCAGCGTTCAGCGGCGCCATCAAAAAGTGGTGGAGGAAGCGCCCTCCTCTGTTTTGACGCCGGAAGTGCGCGCAGCTATGGGAGCAGCTGCCGTCAAGGTGGCCGAAGCCTGCAGTTATACCGGCGCGGGCACGGTGGAATTCCTGGTGGACAGCGACCTGAATTTCTATTTTCTGGAAATGAATACCCGCCTGCAGGTGGAACATCCGGTGACCGAATGGATCACAGGGCTGGATCTGGTAGAGCAACAGATCCGGATTGCCAGAGGAGAGCCGTTGGCCTTTCAACAGGATGAGCTGAAGATAAACGGGCATGCCCTCGAATTGCGCGTTTACGCTGAAGACCCCATGAACCAGTTTCTGCCCAGCATCGGCAAACTAACCGTTTACCGGAAACCGGAAGGCGACCACGTCAGGGTGGATGACGGCTACGAGGCCGGGATGGACATCCCCATCTATTACGATCCGCTCATCGCCAAGTTGGTCACCTGGGGAGAGCATCGTACGGCAGCCATCGAACGCATGATCCGGGCCATCGAGGATTACCGCATCGAAGGCGTATCTACGACGCTGCCGTTCGGGCGATTCGTTTGCAAACACCCCGCTTTCGTTTCCGGCGATTTTGATACGCGCTTCGTCCAGTTGTACTTTACGCCCGAAAAAGTAAAAGAAGAAAACGCAACGGCGGCTGAGCTCGCGGCGCAGCTAGCGCTTCATCTGTATCAGCGGGACGTGAAAAAATTGCAGGCGCCGGTCCACCGGAGCAATCCATGGTGGAAAAGCCATTAGATTGATGATTGATGATTACATGATTGACGATCGTTGAACTGCGGGTCGTTCCAAAACGGCGTCCAGGTAGAATTTCGCCGCCCAATTCAGGTATTTAAACCGCTGGTAGGGGCCCCAGACCGGCGAGGAACCCGCCATCCCGCCTTTTGCGCCCGGCACGGGCAGCTTCGACGGATATCTCCCCAGGTCTTCAATCCATTCCATGCTGACCGTTTTGAAAACCTTTTCACCGCTGATTTCCGCCAACCGCCGCAAAAACAAAGCAAACTGAGCTTGCCCCGTCAGGCATTTGAAGGCATAATTGCCGTTCCAGTTCTGATCGTATGTGCCGGCCAACTGGCCTTTTTTTTGATGGATTTCTACCATCTTCATACCGGCTTCCAGGCATCCTTCGATCAGTTTTTTATCCTCCAGGATCAAAGCCGACTCCAGAAACCCCTGCCAGGTATAGCCTATGGTATGGGTAAGGGCCGGTGAATCCGGATGAAAACCCCAGTTTGCCACGCTGGAATCCGGGTTGATCCATTGCCGGTATCGGTCCATAATCCGGGCCATTTTTTCCTTTAGCCCATGCTGTTCCAGGATTCGACCGGCCTGCAATATGGCCCAAACCACCATGGTATAATAGGCCGGTTCGTACCCGGGCACATAGGCAAAAACCGTCCAGCGGTGTTCAGGGCCGAGTTGACGCAACAACCAGCCGATCGCCTTTTGCACGGCCTCGCGGTAGCCTGTTTCACCTGTTCTTTGGTGGATAGCGGTTAGTCCGAACAGGATCATGGCCGTATCGAAGACGACCGGCTCGCCCCGGCCGCCCAAACCCGCAGGGAAGGAACCATCCTCCCGTTGAATATTGACCAACCACCTCGCGCAGCTTTCAGCCGCCTCAAACAGCGGTCTTTCTTCCAGATAGTCGTGGTAATCCAACAAGGTCGGGATAATGTAACCGGTCGTCTCGGGGTAGGGTAGCGACCACCCTTTCAGCAGCTGGTAATACGCCGACGAGCCCGCTCCCCCGTTAATCCGGATACTGGTGAGAAGCCAGTCCAATACATTTTGATATGACAGTAAATTTGCAGCCATTGCGGTACCTCAATATTCCCTGCCGGTCAGCAAACTGAGCAAATATAACCCCTTGCTCGCGGCCTTGTAAATCCTGTGGTGGGGCCTTCGCACGCCTCCGAAAGCGCGTGTGAAAGACTCGACCGGGGCCAGCATGCTTCCGCAGAAATCGATCTGCTCATGTGTGGCGCAAAAAGCCAGAATGGCATGCCAGTAGAGGGCCGTTGCCGCTCCGGCTGGGTAAAAGACCGGGTCGGCGCCGTGCATCAGGAAATAGGCGGTCTTGTCGTCCCATACGGTGTAAAGCCCTGCAACCGGTTCGGTGCGCCCCTCAACAAATGCCAGAAACAATCGATTCCGATGGCGTTTCCGCGCGGCCTGGTCCAGGTTCAGGAGCTGGTTCTTGGAATAGGGCAGGGGCAATCCCTGTTTTTGGAACGAAAGGGCGTGCAAATCATAAAATGCTTCCGTGTCATTGCTTTCTTCGATCCTTACCTTCCCTTCCGCTTTTTTCAGGTCCGTGCGGACACTGCCCTTGGCCCCTGCCAGCAAATTGCCGGGATCGCTTAAATCTTCCAGCCGGTAGGTGTACAGGGTGGTCTGTTTGTAACCGTTCCAATAAAACGGCAGCCAGCTTTCCACTTCGGGATACAACTGGATATTGGCAAAGTGAAAGGCGGGCAACTGATCGATCAATTGGGTCATGACCTTATGCTCGTATGCGTAACGCCTTTCTGGTTTTTGCGGCAATTCAGGATAGCGCATCCATACCCCAAGATAGTCCGTAAAAGGCGGCATCCCCAATACTTTAATTCCCATTCTCGTCTTCAAAAAGTAGGGCATTAGGCCGCACAATCCTCCGTCGCCGTCCTGTACAACGGCCGCACTCCATTTGTCATTCCCGCATACGGCATCCAGCCACCAGGGCTGGAAATGCAGCGGCAAACGATAACGTTCGGCGAGGCTTCTGTACAATATTTGGCGTTCTGCGCTCAAAAAGATGAAATTGTTGTTGGTTGAAAACCGGTTCAAAGATACCTTTATGACCCAAATTAAGATCAACAAGTCTGTTATGAAAATTCAACATACCGTTCTGGAGCGTTTTCTGAAATACGTCCGAATCGATACCCAATCGGATCCGGCCTCGCCGACCGTTCCTTCAACGGAGAAGCAAAAAGACCTGGGCCGCATCCTGGTTGCGGAACTCCTGGAAATGGGCATCTCGGATGCGCACCTGGATGAATACGGGTACGTTTATGCAACTGTACCGGCAACCTCGGACAAACCGGATGTACCGGTCATCTGTTTTTGCTCGCATATGGATACCTCACCCGATTCAAGCGGCACGGGCGTGGAACCCATTGTTCACAAAAATTACAAGGGCGGACCGATTACCTTGCCGGATGACCCCAGCCAGGTCCTGAAGCCTGCCGATCATCCCCACCTGCCCGATCAGATCGGCAATGATATTGTGACTGCAAGCGGCACAACCCTCCTTGGCGCCGACAACAAAGCCGGGCTGGCCGAGATCATGGATGCCGTTCATCACCTGGTACTTCATCCGGAACTCAAACACGGCAAAATCAGGATCCTGTTTACACCGGATGAGGAGATCGGGCGCGGCGTTGACAAGGCGGACATTCAAAAGCTGGGCGCCGATTTCGGTTATACCATTGACGGTGAGCAGCGCGGGTCGATCGAGGATGAGACTTTCTCGGCTGATGCGGTTATCCTGACGATCCACGGCGTGAGCGCACATCCAGGTTTTGCCAAAGGAAAGCTTGAAAATTCCATGCGCATTGCCGGCGAGATCATGGCCGCACTTCCAAAAGACCGCCTTTCGCCCGAGTCGACGGAAAAGCGGGAAGGCTTCGTACATGCCACCTCCATTTCGGGGACGGTGGAGAAAACCACCTTGTCCTTCATTGTGCGCGATTTTACCGAAGCCGGGCTGGCTGCGCACGAAGCCGAATTAAAACACATCGCAGAACGGATCCTGGCGGGCTATCCGGGTTCTTCCTTTGAGTTTGCCGTCAGGCAGCAGTACCGCAACATGAAAACGGTGCTGGATCAGCATCCTCAGGTTGTGGATCATGCCGTTGAGGCGATCCGGCGGGCGGGTATGAAGCCGATCCGATCCAGCATTCGAGGGGGGACCGACGGCTCCCGGCTTTCCTTTATGGGGTTGCCTTGCCCGAATATCTTTGCAGGCGAACACGCCTTCCACTCCAAACAGGAATGGGTATCGGTGCAGGATATGGAAAAAGCCGTTGAAACCATAATCCACCTGGCATTGATCTGGGAAGAGAAATCGTGAACCCGGTCATTTTCACAAATCCTTAATACTCGCTAACTTTTTTTAACCAAAACGCGGACTGCTTTAACGTTGTCATAGGTGTATCGGGGTTTTTCTGTGCCGAATATTGTGGTATAGTTGATCACACAAAAAAATACCACCATGAATCCGAGAACCCTGCTCACAATCGCCGCTGCGCTGCTCTTTTTTGGGGTTTTCCAGGCTTGCACCTCACCCCAAGAGCTGGTCGAATCCGGAAATTACGACCAGGCCATTGAAATGGCTGTCCGCAAACTCGCCGGCAAGAAAAACAAAAAAGTCAAGTACGTTCAGGCCCTTGAAGATGCCTTCGCCAAGATCACGGACCAGGATATGCGCCTGGCTGACCGCCTTAAATCGGAAGGCCGGCCGGAGAACTGGTCAAAGATCAATGATGTTTACCGCCGGATCCGGCATCGCCAGGAATTGATCGAACCGCTCCTGCCCCTGATCGACAAGGAAGGCATCAAGGCAAACTTCCGGTTTGTCCGCGTGGACGACCTCGAGCTCGAATCCAAGGAAAAGGCTGCCGAATACCAGTACAACCTGGGTAAACAACTAATTGCGGAATCGAAAACCACGGGCGATAAACTGGTTGCGCGCCAGGCTTACGCCGAACTGGAAAAGATCAGCCGCTACTACAATAACTATCGCGACCGCAACCAATTGATGGATCAGGCGCTGGATCTGGGCACCACTTACGTTGTATTTCACATGAACAACCGGTCCAACACCGTGATCCCCCGGGAAATGGAACAGGAATTGCTGCGGTTCGGCGTTCAGGACCTGAACAGTCAATGGCGGGTCTTCCATACCAATCCGCAACCCGGTGTGGCCTACGATTACAAGGTGGAAATGAATTTGAACCGCCTGGACGTCGGCCCCGAAGTGGTGAAAGAGCGCGAATACGTTGATTCCAAAGAAATCGAGGACGGGTTTGATTACGTGTTGGATGAACGCGGAAATGTGAAGAAAGATACGGCCGGCAACGACATCAAAGTCCCGAGGAACGTGCTGGTTAAAGCGCGCGTATTGGAAGTGTTCCAGACGAAAGTGGCCAGTGTCGGCGGCCGCATAGAATGGTACGACCTCAGGAACAACCAGCTCCTGGAAAGTCAGCCCCTGACGGCAGACGCCGTGTTTGAAAACTACGCCTCGACTTTCCAGGGCGACAAGCGGGCCCTGAGCGATCAATCCAAGAAAAGGATCGGAAACCGGCCTTTGCCCTTCCCGACCAATGAAGCCCTGCTGCTGACCGCGGCAACCCAGCTGCAACCCGTCATAAAAGAAAAAATAGCTTATACAGGGAAGATCATCTGATCTTTCCTCAGAACTCGGTGGTAATATTTTGAAGGCCGTCTCAAGATCTTTGGGACGGCCTTTTTGTTTGAAATCCGCCAAAATTGAATACTTGCGGATTATTTTATTTTTCATTCGGGATTCAGAATTTTTTTTCGAATATTGCCCGTCTATTTTATTTAATCTGATAATTCAAACACCTATGGACCAATTTTTAGCTGAGCTGGCCGGTACGGCTACATTGATTCTTCTTGGCGACGGCGTCGTGGCGGGCGTTGTGTTGAAAGGGACCAAAAATGAGAATGCGGGGTGGATCGTCATCACCATTGCCTGGGCGCTGGCGGTGGTCTTTGGGGTTTACGTGGCCGGCGAAATCAGCGGAGCGCATCTGAATCCGGCGGTCACCATTGCGTTGGCTGCGGCAGGCAGTTTTGACTGGGCCCTCGTGCCCGTTTACCTGGCCGGACAAATGGCGGGTGCAATCATTGGCGCCATTCTGGTCTACCTGCACTACCTGCCCCACTGGAAAAATACGCCTGATCCCGGCGCCAAACTGGCCGTTTTCTGCACGGCGCCGGCCATACGCGACAATACCGGCAACCTCATCAGCGAGTTTTTGGGCACTTTTGTGCTGTTGTTCGGGCTCAGCGCCATCGGCGCCAACCGGTTTGCGGAAGGTCTGAACCCGTTGGTGGTCGGCTTGCTGATCCTGGCCATCGGCAACTCGCTCGGCGGAACGACCGGCTACGCCATCAACCCGGCCAGGGACCTCGGCCCCAGGATCGCACACGCATTCCTGCCCATTCACGGCAAGGGCGGTTCGGATTGGGGTTATGCCTGGATTCCCATCGTCGGCCCCATTCTCGGCGGGATCTGCGGCGCCTTGTTCTACAACCTGATCTTCTGATTTCAAAACGAAAACCACTCAAAAGATATTCAACATGCAACAGTACGTCCTTTCCATTGACCAGGGGACTACCTCCTCCAGGGCCATTGTCTTTGATAAAAAGGGAAATATCCGCGGATTGGCGCAGGAAGAATTCGACCAGATCCTGCCGCAGCCCGGGTGGGTAGAGCACGACGCGAAAGCCATTCTGGCCTCCGTGATCAAGGTGGTCAGGGAATCGCTGGGCAGCATATCCCCAACCGAAATTGCCGCCATAGGCATCACCAACCAAAGGGAAACCACCGTGGTGTGGGACCGGCATTCCGGCGAACCGGTATACAACGCTATCGTCTGGCAATCCCGGCAAAGCGTCTCCATCTGCGATGCCCTCAAGAAAAAGGGGCTGGAGCCGATGATCCGGCACAAAACAGGCCTGGTGGTAGATGCCTATTTTTCCGGCACCAAGGTCAAATGGATCCTGGACAATGTGCCCGGCGCCCGCGAAAAAGCCGATAAAGGCGACCTGCTTTTCGGCACCATCGATACCTGGCTGATCTGGAACCTCAGCAGGGAAAAAGCCCACGTGACAGACTATACCAATGCCTCCCGGACCATGATGCTGGATATTCATCAATGCGCCTGGGACAAGGAGTTGTTATCGGCCCTGGAAGTGCCCGCTTCGATGCTGCCGCAGGTCAAAGACAGTTCCGGCGTAATGGGGCACCTGAAAGAGGACCTTCTGGGTGTTGCCGATATCCCCATTTCCGGGGTTGCAGGCGATCAGCAGGCAGCGTTGTTCGGTCAGGGTTGTTTTAGCCCGGGCATGGCCAAGAACACCTACGGCACAGGATGCTTCATGCTGATGAATACGGGTGAGAAAGCGGTGGCCTCCGCCAACGGTCTGCTGACCACCATTGCCTGGGGCCTGAACGGCAAGGTGGAATATGCCCTTGAAGGGAGCATCTTCATTGCCGGATCGGTGATCAAGTGGCTCCGTGACCGGATGAAGATCATCGGGCATGCAGCCGAAACAGAGTCGCTGGCTTCCGGCATTTCTTCTTCGGAAGGGGTTTATTTCGTGCCGGCATTTGTCGGATTGGGCAGCCCTTACTGGGATTCGGAAGTTCGCGCCTCCATTCTGGGGTTGACCCTGGGCAGCGGGCAGGCCCATATCGTGCGGGCAGCATTGGAATCCGTAGCCTACCAGACCACCGAAGTATTGGATGCCATGCAACAGGACTCCGGCCTGGAGCTGAAGGCCCTGCGGGTCGACGGAGGCATGGTGAAAAATAATTTCCTGATGCAATTCCAGAGCGATGTTCTGGGCGTTTCCGTGGAGCGGCCGGTCGTACAGGAAACCACGGCTTTGGGAGCGGCTTATCTTGCCGGACTGGCTGTTGGTTTCTGGAAGGATCAGGAAGACATTCGCGCGAACTGGCAATTGGATAATGCCTTCCATCCGGAAATGGATGCCGGGCAGCGGGAAGGGTTGCTGGCCGGATGGAAAAAAGCGGTGGCGGCTACGCGCAATTTTATTTAAAATTGCGCGTACCGTCGTACAACTCGTACCGCTGGAATTTGCACGCCAGCGGCCCGTTGAATAGATTTATCTTCTTCGAGGGCCGGAGCCCGATATGTTTCAGCGCTTCCATATTGGCGGAAATGATCCAGGCGTCATAACCGGCGAAAGCTTGCTTCAATTGATCGCCGATGTTCTTATACAGCTCGTTGATGTCGCCGGTGATCATTCTTTCTTCATAAGGCGGGTTGAATACGGCAATTCCCGGGCCCGGCGGCGGTTCCAGTGTTTCAAATTTCTTGCGTTCCAGGGATATGGATTGCTCCAAACCCGCTGCAAAGATGTTCTTGTCCGCTACCCCCAGGGCCCTGGGGTCCTTGTCGTAACCCAGGATCGAGAAAGCCGGTTTCCGGATAGCGGCCTGAGCCTCTTTTTTGATCTTACTCCAGAGCGGAGCATCAAAATTGGGCCAGTGCTGGAAGCCGAAAGTCCGGCGCAACCCCAGAGGAGGCATATTGGCCGCGATCATAGCCGCTTCGATCAGGATTGTCCCCGAACCGCACATGGGGTCCAGGAACAAGGTTTCGCCGGTCCAGCCGGTCATCAGGATCATCCCGGCCGCCAGCACCTCGTTGATCGGCGCTTCGCGGGTACCTGTGCGGTAGCCCCGGCGGTGGAGGCTGTCGCCCGAACTGTCGATGGAAACCGAACAGGCCGTTTCGGAAATGTGAAGGTTGATTCTGAGGTCGGGATTGTCGGTGTCGACGCTCGGCCGGAGCCCGGTCCTGTCCCGGAATTGATCCGCGATAGCGTCCTTGGCTTTGAGGGCCGCATAATGGGAGTGACGGAACACCGAAGAATTGACGACCGGATCGATGGCAAAGGTCTTATCCGGATTGATCCAGTCCGACCAGTCAAAAGACCGGATGCCGTTATAGAGTTGTTGCTCGTTTTTGGCCTCAAAATCAAATAGGGGCACCAGGATGCGCAGGGCGGTCCGGCTCAGGTAATTGGCCTTGTACAACACTTCCTTGTTGCCGTTGAAACGGACCAGGCGGGGTTGCACGGCAATCTGGTCGGCGCCCAGCGCCTGCAATTCGGCGGCCAGGGTTTCTTCGAGCCCGGCAAAGGTCTTGGCTAAAAATTCCATTAAGGGGGTGAGGATGAAAAATTAAACGGAAGCTCCCTTTATTTTGATCTCGTCTTCCCGGCACGCTTCGCCCGGTTTTCTACCGCAGACGGTGCATTCGCCGATCTGATCCTTCAGCATCGGGTTGTTGCTGGCGCAGGTTCCCCGGAATTCATTCCCGGTGAAAATATGGCGGATATTGATCAGGATAAAGGAAATCCCGAAAACGCCGAAAACAATGGCCAACACATATAAAAATTCCATAAACGGGCTTTTTAATCGTCAAATTCTATCTGGACAACGTCCGGCAAGCCAGAATAGTTTATTTTTGCAACCGGAAACGCCTTCGCCCGCAAAAGTAAGGATTACCGGTCATGAATTTATCTGGAGATCAAAAAATGATGCAAGCCAAACTGGACGCATTCGCTCGCCTGCTGGGAATCATGGACGACCTGAGGGAAAAATGCCCCTGGGACAGGAAGCAGACCCTCGAAAGTTTGCGCAACCTGACCATAGAGGAAACCTATGAACTGGCGGACGCGATCCTCGACCAGGATCTGGAAGGGGTCAAAGAGGAAATCGGCGACCTGATGCTGCACATGGTGTTCTATGCCAAAATCGGCGATGAAAAGGGAGCCTTCGATATCGCGGATGCCCTGAATGCCGTTTGCGATAAACTGATCAAGCGGCACCCCCATATTTACGGCGATCTTCAGGTTGCCGACGACGAGGAGGTCAAGCGCAACTGGGAGCAATTGAAATTGCAGGAAGGCAAAAAATCCGTTTTAGCCGGCGTACCCAACTCGCTGCCCGCCATGGTGAAGGCCTACCGCATGCAGGAAAAAACCAAGCAGGTCGGTTTTGAATGGGAGAACAGCGAACAGGTATGGGACAAAGTGCGGGAGGAAATGGAGGAATTCCATGAAGCGGTCGCATTGGATCATTCCAGAGAAAAACAGGAGGAAGAATTTGGAGATGTCCTCTTTTCTTTGGTAAATTTTGCCCGATTTCAGGGCATTGATCCGGAAACCGCCCTCGAAAGGGTCAACCAAAAGTTTAAAAAACGGTTTGAATATATCGAGGCTAATGCGACCAAGGATTTAAGGGAAATGACGCTGGAGGAAATGGACGTTCTCTGGAATCAGGCCAAAACTTCTGTTTGAAAGGACGAAAGCCAGCCGGCTTAATTAATAGTATATGGAAAAAATACCTTTGGAAATTGTAGCGCTTTCAAGAAGCCCATCGCTTTCACAAAACTACGCTGTAGTCTTGGCGGAACAGACCGGCCCAAGGCATCTGCCGATCGTTATCGGTAAAAATGAAGCCGAAGCGATAGCAGCCGGGATCGAGCGGATGGTGCCCAACCGGCCGCTTACCTATGACTTGTTCAAAAATACCTTAAAAACGTTTAATATCCACCTGAAGGAAGTCGTGATCAACAATTTGCTGGACGGCATTTTCTATGCCCGCCTGGTCTGCCTGAAAGACGGCGAATTGATCGAAATCGACTCCAGGACCTCCGACGCGCTGGCGTTGGCCGTGCGCTTTGACAGCCCGATATTCACCTATGAGTTCATCCTGGACGCTGCCGGCATCGTGGAGGAAGAACAGGAGGAAGCCCAACCGGCCCGAAAACCGCCCAGGCAGCGCAGCAGCGGTTCGCGCAGGCGGTCGTTGACCTCGTATTCGGATGAAGCCCTCCAACGCATGCTGGAAGAAATGCTGGAAAGCGAAGACTATGAACGCGCTGCCGAGATCCGCGACGAAATGCAGCGCCGGAAAGATAAAAGCTGACAAGCCTGCATGCAAATATCCGTTGATTGGACCAGCTTCAGGGACCGGCTCAAGATCAGAAAAACAGGAGAGGAACGGCAGATCTTTGATCCTGTCCGGGCCAGATGGCTGGTCTTGCAACCGGAAGAAATGGTCCGCCAACTGGTGATCCAGTACCTCTTGCTGGAAAAAGGCTTTCCGAAAAATCGCCTTAACGTTGAAAAAGAATTGCAGGTTCAGGGCCAGAAACGGCGCCTGGACCTGATCGTTTATTCAAAAGCCGTGGAGCCTTACCTGTTGGTGGAATGCAAGCGACCCGGCGTCAAACTGGACCAATCGGTTTTCCGGCAGATCGCCTGGTACAATATGCCGTTGCGGGTCAGATACCTGGTTGTGACCAACGGCCCTGAGACCTATTGCTGCGAAATGGATTATGAACTGAATTCCTTCCGGTTTCTGGATGCCCTGCCTGATTTTCCTGCTGATGCCGACCTGTTGCCGCATTGATTCAAATCCCCAAATCCTCCACCTCCGGCGGCCGTAGCTCCAAAAGAGCGAAGGCGGCAAATCAACCTTTACCCATGCGCTCCTTAGCCGCCGCCACCACGGCAGGTGCATTGCCCACAAAGATGTCCTCATCAATAAGGATCACCGGCCTTTTCAGGAACGTGTATTCTTCCAGGATGAGTTGCTTATAGTCCGCCTCGGTCAGTTTCTTTTTATTCAACTCCCATTCCCGGTATTTCAAGGCCCGGCGGCTGAACAAGGCCTCATACGAGCCGGCCTTTTCCTTCATCCGATCCAGCTGGGCTTCCGTAATGGGTTCGGTCTTGATATCCTGCATTTCAAAGTCCTTACCCGGCTTCAGATCCTTGATGATGCCCTGGCAGGTGGTGCACGTGGCGAGGTGGTATATCTTTCTCATTCCGGTATTTTTGCAACAATAACAGCGGGGATGCTTTATTGTTTGCCGTCAGTATCGGTATCATGTACCTGACCCGGAAAAGCCGTACCTTTGCAGGCTAATTCTCTCGATCATGCCGATATCGCCAGCAGAGCTCATTCTGAATGAACGCGGACATATTTACCACCTGGATCTCCATCCGGAACAAATAGCGCCATTGGTTTTTACCGTAGGCGACCCGCAACGGGTGCCCCGGGTCTCCAAATATTTCGACCGGATCGATCACAGGGTCCAGAAAAGGGAGTTCATCACCCATACGGGGCAGTTGGGCCAACACCGGGTTTCGGTCATTTCAACCGGGATCGGCACGGACAACATCGATATCGCCCTCAACGAAATTGATGCTTTGTTCAATATCGACCTGCAAAAACGGGAGCCGAAAGAAGAACTGACGAGCGTTTCCTTCATCCGCATCGGCACCTCGGGCAGCCTGCAGGGCGATCTGCCGCTCGGGTCTTTCCTGGCTTCCTCTTTCGGGATCGGCATGGACAATTTGCTGCGGTATTATCCCTTTGCAGAAGATGAAACGGAGCGGGAAATTCACGGGGCCTTTACCCGGCATTCCGATCCTTTGCCCGTTGATCCCTATGTGGTCAGGGGCAGCCAGGTATTGCTTGAGCTGTTCAGGGACTGGAATCGGGGTTTGACGCTTACCTGCCCCGGTTTTTATGCCCCGCAGGGCCGGCAATTGCGGTTGAAAAGCAGCATTGATCCGGATACACTCCGTAAATTTTCAGAATTTTCGTTCGGGGAACACCGCATCACCAATTTCGAAATGGAAACCTCGGCATTATACGGGATGGCCAAACTCCTCGGTCATCATGCGCTTTCCTGCAGCGTTTTGATCGCGAACAGGATGGACCAAACCTTTTCTGCGGACCCGCATGCGGATGAGGAACGGTTGATTCGGGAGGTGTTGGAAAAGATAGAGGGGGGGGAGAGAGGGAGAGGGTGAGAGAGGGTGAGAGGGTGAGAGGGTGAGAGGGTGAGAGGGTGAGAGAGGGTGAGAGAGGGTGAGAGGGTGAGAGAGGGTGAGAGGGTGAGAGAGAGTGGGAGAGTGCGGGGCGACCCTCCCACTTGGGGAAAAATTATCGTCTGCGGATCATTTTCATGTGGATGCCGCCGGATTGCTGGTTGGCAAAACCGGATAGCGCCCAGGTGAAATTGACCATGAAGTACCGGCCCAGCGAAACGGTGGTTTGCTCATAAAAGGAATTCAGGCTGCTTCTCCGGGAAATGCCCACATTCTGGTTGAGCAGGTCGAAAGCTGCAATTTCCAGTTGCCCGCGGTTATTGAACAGGTAGCGGGACAAGGAGGCCTTCCAGATCGCGATGGTTTGTTGCCCGCCGAAGGATTCCTGTGAATAAACCGTATAATCCATGCTTGTGTTGATGGACCAGGCCTTGGTCGGGTTATAGGTGAAATCGGCGAAATAGACCTGATTGGTGAAATCCTGATTGAGCGAGCTGTTTTCTTTGTACCCGGTCCAATTGTAGTTGACCCGGATGCCGGCGGCGACGTCGAACCTTTCTTTATTCTTGTTTTCCAGGCTGAGCTCAGCTCCTGCGTCCCATTGGTCTGTCTGGTTTTCCGCGCCGTTGAGCAGGAAGAAACTGCGGCTGTTGCGCCAATCGGAACTGATGCTCAAGCGGCTGCCCATCCAGCGCAGGGGGGCTCCGAATGAAAGATAACCTCCCCAGGAAGTAGAATGATCGAGGTTGACGGGCTGGGTGCGTTGCCGCAGCAAGGTATCGATGGTCTGGGCATTGACGATGGGATTCATAATATAATTCCCATCCAGGTTGGCAAAGAAATTGACCTGGGAAAACTGGTCGAACAGGAAAAAGCTGAGGCTGCCCTGGTGGAAATATTGCGGCCGAAGATCCGGATTGCCCACATAAATATTGATCGGGTCGCTGTTGTCCTCAATGGGTTGCAGCTGTTCGAGCGACGGCGGTTGAATATTGGTATTGTAGCCGAACTTCAGGCTTTTGCTGTTGGAGATCTCGTAGTCGGCGTTCAGCCCGGGCAGGAGGTTCCAGAAATCCTTTTTGATCGGAGATTCGACCGACGCCAGCTGTCCGCCCAACCCCGATTTCTGGACCGATAAGCTGGTATTGACGTTCAATTTCTTTTTGTTGAGCCGGAACCGAAGGCCCGCCTGGTCATAGGTGTAATCCCTGCGGAATTTGTTGCTCAGTTGCTGGTTGAGGACTTCCGATTGGGTGTTCTCGTCCAGGATATCGTAGAAATTCTTGTTGTAATCGTTGTTATAATTCTGGCGGGAAAGGTTCCATTCCACGTACTTCCCCTTGCCGACGGGCTCGGTATAGGCCAGTGAAACGCGGTAATTATCCCCGTTGTCCTCGGTTTGCTGCCGTTGCCGGATGGTGTCGGAAGGGAGCGAGAAATAACTGTTCATCGCCATCAGGTTGCCGTTGCGGTTTTGCCGGCTGATGCCCAGCCCCAGGTCGGCTACAAAAGCCCTGCCTTTTTTGTTGAATTTACGGCGATAAACCAGGCTGCTGTTCCAGTTGACCTGGTCGCCGGTGCTTCGCCAGTCCTGGGTGCTTTGGTTGACGGGCACGGTTGAATTCTGAAACGACCGGGTATTGGACAGCGAAGAAGAATTGCCGTCGTTGAAGCTGAGGCTGGACCGGAAATTGATTTGCGACATGGAATCCAGGTCGTGTTTGATGGTCAGGTTGAGCCGGTGATTTTCGTTTTTACTGGTCTGATCGCGTTGCTCGTCGGTAGAGAAGATATCGTTTTCCAGCCAGTTCTGCCTGAAGATGCTCTTATCCTGTTCATTCTGGATGCGGTTGTAGAAATAGCTGGAGCTGATCTCGGTCTTTTTGCTGAGGTCGTAGTTCCAGTTGACGCCGCCGGCCAGGGTGGTTGAGATGCCGTTTTGGCCGCCCATCATATCCAACGGAAGATCGGAATCAGAGCCGATCTGGAGCCGCATGGCGCCGCCTCCGCCGCTCATCATTTTCGACATGCCGCCCATGAAATTGATGTAATCGTTGATGTTGAACCCCTGTTCGTTCACGTTGTTGCCCATTCCGAGAATGGAGAACTGGGATTTGGGGCTGAACTTGTTGACATTGAGCTTTCCGTTGAACCGGTTATCGGTACCGTAACCGCCCTTGAGAGAGCCGAATGCGCCGGCTTTTTTATCCGCCTTCAGCTTGAGGTTGATCGTTTTTTCCTTTTTGCCGTCATCGATGCCGGTGAATTCGGCGGTATCGGATTTTTTGTCGTATACCTGGACCTTATCCACAGCGTTCGCGGGCAGGTTTTTGGTGGCCACCTGCGGGTCTTTGCCGAAAAACTCCTTGCCGTCGACCAGTACGTTTTCTACTTCCTTGCCCATGGCTTTGATGCTGCCGTCCCTGCCGACTTCCACGCCGGGCAGCTTCTTGAGGAGTTCTTCCACGACGGCATTGGGTTGGGTCTTGAAGGCGTCGGCGTTGTATTCAAGCGTATCCTTTTTGACGGCCATCGGGATATGCTCGCTTTTGACCAGGACTTCTGCCAGGTCGGCGCTGGCCGGCTCCATGATGACGGGGCCGAGGTTGATGCTCTCTGCGGCCATGGTCAGATCCTTTGAAAGATTGGAATAACCCACAAAAGTCACCTGAAGGATGTAATCCCCGGGAGCGACCCTTTTAATCAGAAACGAGCCGTTGTCATTGGTGATGCCGAAACTGACCAAAACGGAATCCGCTCTTTGCAATAACACAACGGTGGCTCCGGCCAGCGGAGCGGCGGCGGTATCCACCACCGTTCCTTCAACCGAAAGATTCGATTTTTGGCCGAATGCCGTTGTGACAGCAAAAAATGTGAGTATGAAAAAAAGTCGGGTGATTTTTGAATGCATGTCAAATTCGGATTTAATACGGTTCCAGGTCATTGGATCCAATGACTTCAGGCTTAAAAAAGGATGGTGGAATGGAGATTATCCCCGTTTGATCCGGATGACATTGCCGCCGGACTCCCGCTGCATTTCTTTTGTTTTTTCCTCCACGATCTTGTCGTATTCCTCCTGGGTTACCTTGTCGCCTTTTTTAGGCGCCTCGATAAGGCCTTCTTTGGGCGGATCGGTTACCACCTTGGTGGCTGTCACCGTCCTTCTGCCGTTGTCGATGTCGAGTTGCAGGATCATGCCGGGCAATTCGCCGTATTCGTCCGGTCCGTTGGAAACCGGGATCTGGGAGGAATACCAGGCCACGACCACTTTACCGGTATCCTGGAGTTCGGCTTTCTGGCAGGCATATCCCAGGATCTCCTTCTGCTCTTTGACAAGCTTCCATTTGAGGTTGCCCAATTCAGACTTGATCAGGAATTTTCGACTCAGAAAATCCTTTTGTTCTATCATCTCGTCCGCATCGAGATTTTTGTAGGTGAGGTTTTCAGGGCGGAACATTTTGATCTGGATATTGGCGCCGCCGCTTTCGCCGGTCCAGGTTCCTGTATTGTTGTCTTCTCCTTCTTCCACGTCTTTGTAGAGGGATTCGGCTGAATTGAAAACCAGCATTTTGCCGAAAGTCTGTTTTTCCGGAAACATAGCGTGCATGGCTTCATCGGCGCCTTCCGGCAATTGGATTTCCAGCTTTATGGCCTCTTCGTAGTATACCGTGCCTGAGGTGGTTTGGGCCAGGGCGGGCAAGGAAAGGAACAACAAGGAAATAAAGGCAATGTTCTTCATTTTTGGTATTTGAAATGGTTCGGCACAAAAGTAAGGCGGGTTTCGACGCCTTTTGGTTAAGCAACCTTGATTTAAGGTTAATTAAGGTTAATGGACGCCGGGTCAAAGCGAGAAATGGGTAATTTTGTCCTTATTCATCGTATTGACAGACTAAATGAACCAAAAGGATCAATTCCGGCTTTCGATCGGACTGATGGCGGCCAGCCTCGGCTTGCTGGTCGTTTTTCTCGGACTTTGGTTGAAATCGGCATACAAGGAGGAAGAGCAGGTCCTGCAGAAATCAACGACCCAGGCGTTCTTCACCTCCATTATGGGTATTCAGAACGAAGCCTTCAATGAGCTCTACGGCCGTCCGGATATGTTTACCTGGCACGACTCAGCCGGCCAGACACCCCCGCCCGACTCCCTTATGCCGGATAAGCGGATACTGACCCGGCACCAGATCCGGTTTCCCAGGGATTCCAACATAGTTATCCGGGTCAATGCAACCTCTTCAACCAAAATGCTCCCCGGCGATGTGCAGGGCGGGGCATTGTCCCTGATCGTATCCATGGTTTCGGATACCCTTTGTCCGGACACGCTTTTTACAAAAGAGAACAATCGCCAGGTGTTTGAGATCGTCAGGGATAAATTGCATAAAACCATGACGGCAACCCAATACCCCGTGACCTATAAATTGATCAGGCTGGCCGATGACACCTTGCCCCACAGCACCGCCTTCTTATCCGGCAAGTACATGGATTCGGTCACCGGAGACAGCTACGCCGTAGAGCTTTCGGAATATCAACCGTATCTTTTAAAGAAAATACTGCCGGAGATCCTCTTCTCCGCGCTGCTCCTGCTGACCATCAGCGGGGCCTTTTTCCTGGTCTACCGGAGCCTGATCCAGCAAAGGCGGCTGACGGAACTTAAAAACGATTTCATCAACAATGTCACCCACGAACTGAAAACGCCGATCACTACCGTCGGGGTCGCCATTGAAGCCATGAGCAACTTCAATGTGCTCCAGAACCCCGGCCGCACCCAGGAATACCTGGACATTTCAAGGCTTGAGCTCCAGCGCCTTTCCATTCTGGTGGACAAGGTGCTGAAAATGTCCAGGTTTGAACAAGGCGGCATCGACCTTAAACCGGAGGACCTGGACCTCAAAGGCCTGGTGGATGAGATCCTGTTATCCATGAAACTTCAGTTTGAACGGCGGCAAGCCAAAGTGGATTTTCGTACCACGGCCATGGAGGTCCATTTGCAGGGAGACCGGACCCACCTCACCAGCGTTTTGTACAACCTGCTGGACAATGCATTGAAGTACAGCCTGGAATCGCCTGAGATCGACGTGGCGCTGGAGGAGGGCGAAGAACAGGTGTCCCTTACCGTGAGCGACAAGGGCATCGGGATTCCGGCCGAATTCCAGGACAGGATATTCGATAAATTCTTCCGGGCGCCCAACGGCGATATCCACAATACCAAGGGACACGGCCTTGGCCTGAGTTATGTAGCCAAGGTGATCCGTGAGCACAGGGGACAGATCCGGGTGGACAGCAGCCCCGGAAGGGGTACCCGTTTCACCATTCAATTGCCGAGAGTTTATGCCGCAGGTTAAGATCCTTTACGTAGAAGACGAACCCTTCCTGGCCAAGATCGTAAAGGAAAGCCTGGAAAGCCGGGATTTCAAGGTGATCTGGATTGAGGATGGGAAGGAGGCTATTCCGGCTTTTGAAAGGCATCAACCGGATATCTGCGTACTGGACGTGATGCTCCCGAATGTGGATGGATTTCAAATCGGGACGGGCATTCGCCGCCTTTCGCCCAAAATTCCCATTATTTTCCTGACGGCCAAAAACCAGACCCAGGATGTGCTGAAAGGGTTCGAATCCGGCGGAAATGACTATCTCAGAAAGCCCTTCAGCATGGAGGAACTTATCGTCCGGGTACAAAACCTGCTCCAACTGGCCGGCGCCCAATTTCCGGAAGAGTCCGGTACGGATACGATCCCCTTCGGGCGGTTTCGTTTTTTGCCGCAACGCCTGGAATTGCATATCGGTGAAAAAGTCCGCAAATTATCCCATCGCGAATCCCAGCTTCTCCAGATCCTGGTCAAAAACCGGAATGCGGCGGTTGACAGGCGGGAAATCCTGCAGGCGGTATGGGGCGACGACTCCTTTTTCAATTCCCGGAACCTGGACGTGTATATCGCCAAACTCCGCGACCTGCTCAAGGACGACCCGGATGTGCAGATCATCACCCTCAAAGGGGTAGGCTACCACTTCATGGTCGGCTGATGCCGAACCGGTGATTGAGCGGAGCCGAAATCAAAGGACCGTAATATCGCCTTTGATGATGACCGTCTTGCCGGGTACCACCTCCACTTCAGCAAAGAAAACGTAGACGCCCGGCAGCACGTTCCTGCCCCGGAAAGTGCCGTCCCAGCCGCCCTCTTCGGCATTCGTTACCAGGTTTTCGGCTTTGTACATCAGTTCCCCCCACCGGTCAAAGATCATCAACCTGGGGATGGGCAACGGATCCCTGGAGTACAACATGAACCGGTCGTTGCCGAAAGCCGACCCATGACGCAAGGCATTCGGCGCAAATACGTTTGGCTCGACGGCCAGGAAAAAACTGTCGATAGCAGGGCATCCCGCTTCATCAAAGACCGCTACCGTGACCCAGGTGTCGTCGATCGGCCGGATGCTGTAACGCAGGCAATCCGGACATTCTGTGCTGTCCACCGGGTGCCAGGTCGCCAGGCCGACCGGCCGGTCCGGAACAGCTTCCAGGACGACCTCGTCTCCGGGTTTGATCGGCAGTTTCATCCGTCTGGGGATGATCTCTACCAAAAAGCTGTCCGGTTGGCCGATGCTGATGGCCAGCGGCCGGTTGTAACAACCCGTTGAATCCTTAACCACCAGTTTGTAATCTCCGGCCGAAATCGTATTGAAATCGCTGTTTTTTGAAAAGGTCTTGCCGTTATCCACCGAAAACTGGTAAGGCGGCAGGCCACCGTACGGACTGCCGAAGGCGATCATTCCGTCGTCAAAACCGAAACAGGAGGGCTCTTCCGTTGCGTATGGAAATTCAGGTGAGTTAAATACAGCCGAAACGGTATCCTGTGCAAAGTCGTTGCGCCGGCATACGCCCAGGTACCCCAGCGCCGTATACAAACCGGGGGCATAAGCTACGAACATGGTGTCCGGGCCGTATTGCAGGATGGAGTCCTCATACATCCATTGCACGCCGTCGAAATGGCCGGAGGCATAAAGGGTGTCCGGACAAACCCCGTCGCCTTCCAGCCGGACCTGGATTTTGGGCTCCGCAATTTTGCTGAAACCGGAGTAAAAAGCGGCAAAACTGGCCGGTTCGTTGCGGCCGTACATAGCTACCTGGATGGCGCCTTCCGCCACCACGCTGATCGTTTTGGGGTTGCTGGTTTGTGAAAACAGGTTCAATTTCCGGTAGGTGACGAAATCCGGATTGCCCATCACGGGCGCCGGTGAGCCGATGGATACCTGGTTGCCGTCGATGCGAACCGTGACGACCGAATCTTTCATGGCAGCGATCATCAGCCCGCCCTCGAACCGCATATTCCCGATCAGGTTGGGTTCGTAGATATTATCCACCGCATTGGGTATGGCACAGCTGATGGGCGGTACAAAGATGAGGCCGGCCGTCCGGTATTGGTCGCTGCCCTGGCTCGTACCGCCGATCATCTGGTACATGAAAACATCCTCGGAAGATTGAATATAGAGGTTTCCGTCGATGGTGTAGGCGTTGGTCGGCACTACGTAATACTCTCCCGGCTGGAGGGTGGCCACCACCGCAGACTGCCCGTTCAGCCAGATTTTGGTATCCGGTCTGTGCGCGATGATGATCGGGTGTTCCAGCGCCGAGGAGCCGTTGCTCCAGACGATCGATCCTAGCGATGGCTTGCTCGACATAGTCCTGCTGTCGCAAGACCCGTTTACGCTGCAAGCGTTCAAGAGTATGATCGTGCGCAGCGGGGACG
>WBZL01001239.1_pt1 | contig 27257 bp, 27 predicted proteins | sample 5204291 | NCBI WGS metagenome assembly WBZL01 (sample SAMN12344345, study PRJNA552823) | activated sludge metagenome | biome: Activated sludge suspended growth; feature: Nitrification reactor; material: Wastewater; isolation source: activated sludge from nitrification reactor of wastewater...
GCGTTAAAGATGGTAAGGTTTTCGTAAATGGTGCGGAAATTGTTGCTTCTATTCCAACATCAAATGGAATTATACATGTAATTAATGAGGTATTGCTTCCACCGACAAAATAATCTTTTGAAATAATAAATGGGTTTAATTGATGCGCCTTTGAATTCTTCAAAGGCGCATATTCTTTTAGTCTGCTGCGTAAATCGAATTTATTTCTTTGCTATAACGCTCCGCTATAATTTTTCGTTTTGGCTTCATTGTAGGCGTCAGTTCTCCACTTTCTACTGACCATTCATTTGGCAGTGCGACAAACTTTTTAATCTGTTCCCATTGGCCAAAATTATCATTGTATTTTTTTATTTCTTTATCTAATAATGATAAAACTTGTTTGTCTTTTATCAACTCTTCATTTGACAATACAACTACACCATTTTTCTCAGCCCATGCTGTTAGCTGCACAAAAGATGGCACTATCAATGCCGAGATATATTTTTTATCATCGCCACCAACTACCATTATCTGTTCGATATATGGGCTTTCTTTCATTTTATTTTCTATCACTTGTGGTGCAATATATTTTCCTCCAGCTGTTTTAAAAAGCTCTTTTTTCCTGTCAGTAATTTTTAAAAATTTATTGCCATTTTTTTCTATCCAGGTTCCAATGTCGCCTGTATGAAACCAACCATCTTTATCGATTACTTCTGCTGTTAAATCGGGTCGTTTATAATAGCCTTTCATAATATTTGGACCTTTGGCAATAATTTCACCGTCTTCTGCCATTTTAATTTCCACGCCAGGAATTGGAATACCAACAGTGCCAATACAACGTTGTTTTTCATCGACTAAATTACAACTTAAAACTGGCGATGTTTCTGTAAGACCATAGCCTTCTAATACATTTACGCCAGCTGCAGTAAACAGTGTAATTAATCGTGGTTGCATTGCTGCCGCACCCGTGATGATAAAATGAACATTTCCGCCTAAGGCTTCTTGCCATTTGCTGAATACTAATTTCCTTGCTATTGCCAATTGTGTATTATAACACCAGCCTTTGTTTGTGCCTATTTCGTATTGAGCGCCTAATTCCATCGACCAATCGAACAATAACTTCTTAGCGCCCGTTAATGCCGCACCTTTCGCCATAATTTTCTCATATACTTTTTCCAATAATCGAGGAACTGTGGTAAAACAATATGGCTTTACTTCTTGCAAATTATCTGCAATAGTTTCCAAGCTCTCGGCATAATGAATATGAATTCCAAAACATAAATAGGCATAAAACACCATTCTCTCAAAGCTATGACACAAAGGCAAGAAGCTCAAAGATTTTTCTCCTATCACAAACGGCGTAACCTCTTTCACACTGATTACATTTGACACAATATTTTTATGCGTGAGCATCACTCCTTTCGGATTTCCTGTAGTGCCAGAAGTGTAGATAATGGTAGCCAAGTCATCTTCTGTCACTGTTGCTTTAATATTTTCGATTGCTGTAATATCAATATTTTCAGGCAATGCAGACCAAAATGATTTGGCATCTTCGGTTTCATCAAAAGTATAAATTCCTTTTAATGAAGTGCATTTTTGCAGCAGTGGTTTTACCTTTTGTAATATGGTATTATCGCCAACAAAAGCATATTTAATTTCTGAATCATTAAAAATATATTCATAATCATGCTCTGAAATAGTTGGATACATCGGCACGACAGTAACGCCAATTTGTTGTGCACCAAAATCTGTAAAATTCCATTCGGGTCTATTGTTCGCAATCACAGCAATTTTATCATCTTTCTGCAAGTTCAATGATAATAGCAATTGGCTTACTTTATTGGCTACTTGTTGCACTTCTTGAAATGAATAATGCTTCCATTTATTATTTACTTTTGAAGCAAGGAATAAGTTATTTGGATTTTCATTGACATGATTGGTCAATAAGTCGAATAAGCGTTTAAATTCCATTTTAGTCAGGTTATGTATGAATATTTTATTTTATTAATTTGCTAATCGCTTTAAATGCTGGTGTGCCTGCTTCTTGAATTAATTGAAATAACAACATTTCTGTAGATACAATAAAAGCACCAGACTGACGCATTCTCTCGAGTGCCAAATTTTTATTCTCGGCAGTTCGAGAGGAAACCGCATCTGCAACTACATGAACATCAAAGCCCGCAGCGAGTGCGTCTAATGCTGTTTTTAGCACACAGATATGCGATTCAACACCACATAGAATCAATGTATTGATATTGTTTTTCTTCCAGCTTTCTAATAATTGCTGTGACTGCATACAACTGAATGCAATTTTTTCTACTAAAGTAATATCAGAAGGCATCTCTATCGCTGTGCAAGTATTTCCTAAACCTGCTGGATATTGCTCTGTGATGTAGCTTGGAATTTGCAGAATTGATGCACCTTTTAACAAGCGGTTTGCGTTGGCAAATATGAGTTCCGCTTGTTGCATTACAGGCATTAATTTGTCTTGAATATCAATGACTACTAATGCAGTTGTTTCTTTGTTTATTAATCCGATATTTTTCATAGCAATTACATTGAAATAGAACCTTTTCTAAATTCGCTTTTGCCGATAATAGCATTAATAATATAAGGCATACCTTTTCTAGTGTTTTTTAATGCGGCCAACACGGATTCATTAAATGCTTCCATCGTTTCTACTCGATCGCCAGCTGCTCCAAATGCTTTGCCTATCATTTCATAGTTGGAATGTGCTAATGTTACAGCGCAATCGCTTTCTAAGAAATCTACTTGGTCGCGAGCTATCTGTGCCCAACAAGCATCATTTCCAATAAGTGAAATCACTGGCAAATTATGTCGAACGAATGTATCATATTCCATTAAGCTATAACCAGCGCTTCCATCGCCATAAATAATCCAAATATCTTTTTCTGGATAAACTAACTTTGCACCTAATGCGAAACCAGCACCAACGCCGAGCGTTCCAAATACGCCTGGGTCTAACCATGAAAGTGGCGATCTCGCTTTTAGAGTATATGCTGATGTTGCCACAAAGTCGCCGCCATCAGCAACTAAAATAGTATTATCACTTAATAACGTATCTAGTGATCTGAACAGTTGTACTGGATTTATGCCATTCAATTTATCTTTCGCTTGCGCATCAATATTGCGTTCACGTTCTTCATCTCTTTTCTGAAGTTTGCTTATCCATTCTGGATTATTGATTGCATAATTCTTAGCTAATTCTATAATAAAATCTTGAGGATCGGCATGTATTCCAATTGTTGGCCTTTTATTTTTGTATAAATCTTCTGTGCTTCTATTGATTGAAATAAAAGGACGATGTCCTATGTGATTTCCATAGTCTAATCTAAAATCATTAGGCACGCCAGCTAACAAAATTAAGTCTGCTTCTTTGATTGCCTCTTTACGTTTATGGCGCATTTGCATGTTGGCATCTTTGCCTAACAAACCTCTCGCCATACCACTTAAATACACTGGAATGCCTAGTTTTACTACTGCTGCGGCTAATTCATCTGCTTTATTAGGTTGCATTAATGCACCGCTACCAATAATCATCAATGGATTTTTCGCTTCTTTTAGCATAGCTACCGCTTTAGCAATGTCAGAAGATTGATGATTTGGAATTGTAAACGATTGTGGTTCGTGAAAACGAATTTTGTCTTTATCTTCAAATAAGAGACGAGCATGTCTATTTACATACCATTGGATGACACGCTCTTGCATATTACGTGGTGGCACGTCTTTGCTTTTTGCGCCATACCATTCGCGCACCAATTCTTCGTTATATAAAGTATCGATTGGACACTCAACAAATACAGGACCTGGAATGCCTTCTTGTGCTACTGCAAATGCACGCTCTAAAGTAGGAGCAATTTCTTTTACTTTTGTGATACGAGCAGCCCATTTTACTACTGGTTTCATCAAGCTCATTTGGTCGATATCTTGTAATGAGCCTCTACCTTTTAAAATCGTTGCTGCACCACCACCTAATACGATTAATGGCGATTGAGCCATGTATGCATTTTTAACTGCAGTAATCGTATTGGTTAACCCTGGTCCTGCTGTAACAGCTGCTACTCCAGGCACGCCAGTCAATCGAGATACCGCATCTGCTGCAAAAACTGCATTTACTTCGTGTCTAGTATCAACAACGCGAATGCCTATTTTTTGTGCACTAACAAAGATGGGAGAAATATGTCCTCCACAAAGTGTAAAAAGAAATTTTACGCCATGATTTTGTAAAACTTTTGCAATGATTTCGCCTCCGTTCATAATTTGTTTTTTTATGTATTTATGTTAAAAATTATTTTCTATTGACTCTTGTTTTTATTACTCGATGAAAAAATCAACATTATATTCAAACATCATTCTGACATCTCTTTTGGTATGATATTTTTTTGAATGATGTTGGATATATTGATGGAACGTTTTTTAATTAAATCTGCATTTTTGCCTGCATATAATTCATCAACTGTATCTGCAAACAACTTATTCCAGCGTTGGAAATGTGATTTTTTAATATTTGTCAATTGATGTAAATGTCGATGTAAATGAAGTGGATTACCTTCATAATTTCCAGAGAAGAATAGCATATTTTCCCAAAAATTATACATCGTATTTAAGTGCTTTTCCCAATTAAACCCTTCAGGGTTCGTGAAGAAAGATTGCAATAGTTTATCTTCTTTGATTTTTGCATAAAACGCATTAACCAATTTTTCGATATCTTTTCTATTTTTTATGTCTTTTTTCATTTTATTTCACTTTTATATTTTATAAAAGCTGCTCAATTATTATAAATCTTTTTTTCTAAATCTTGCTAATGAAATCCAATAGGGAACAATAAACCACAAACAGAGCAAACACAAACTGATAAGGAATCCTAAAGTAGTGCCAAAGAAATCTTTAAAAATGGCACCAGTATAACCTAGCATTGCTGAGACATCTAGATGAAGTAATATCAAAATTCTTGCTAAATCGACAGGACTGAGTGCTGTAATAATGACCATTATTTTCTCAATTGGATAATCAGAAAATTGAAATAATAAGAACAACACAATACCATCAAACAACAAACAAAAATACAACCATAACATGATGGACATTCCTATACCTTTTGCCTTGTCGCGTGTCGTAATAGAACTTAAGAAGGCAATGGAAATAAACACAACTGAAATTATTACACCTAAGAGCAACATCATAACGCCTGTATTTATTGGTGCATAAATTAATAATGGAATTCCCGCACCAATGATAAATGAAACGATAAACGACATAGACAAGCCGATAAAAAGACTAAACCAAATTTTTTTTCTAGCTATTGGCTGACTCAATAATAATTCAATAAACTCTGCACTGTTATAAATATAAATAGTTGTAAATAAGATGGACACCAACGGAACTGTCAGTAAAATAATATTTAACAAGGTAAGCATGCCTTTAGTACTGCTATCTTCTAAGCTGAAAGCACTCCATGACAAAACAGCCAACATGATAGTATATGCTACAACTATTTTATTTTTGAGAATATCGATGATTACATATTTTATTATTCTGTTCATGACTTGACACTTTGATTAATTGTAGATTGTGTGATTACATCTTTATTTCCGATTTTATTTTTTAAGATAAAGGCAATTGCTTTCGATATTTTTGTTTCTCCAGTATCATTTCTAAGCTGTTCTACGCTATGATGAAATTCTACTCTTCCATCTTGCATGAAAATAATTTGCGTAATCAAATCATCTAATTCACTAAGTAAATGTGATGTAATCAGAATTAGTTTTCCTTTGTTTTTTTCTGTTATAATTTTTTCTTTTAAGATTTCTGAAGCCAAAGGATCGAGCCCTGCCGTTGGTTCATCTAAGATTAAAATATCAGGATTAAATAAAAATGCTAAAGCTGCGCTTACCTTTTGTGTAGTGCCTCCAGAAAGTGTTCCCATTGCTTTGCCATAAAGATGTTCCAATTCAAAAGACTTTATCAAATCTTCGTCTAGTGTTGATGTTGTTTGCCTGATTTCTTTCATCATTTGTAAGACTTGGCCAATCGTCATGTTTTGTGGATACCTACCAATTTGCGGCATATAGCCAATATGTTTACGATATTCGAAATTGGCTTTTGTATTTTCGCCGTTTACAATGATTTCGCCACTATCAGGAATTACCATTCCCAAAATAGATTTGATGAGCGTTGTTTTTCCGCAGCCATTTGGGCCAATCAGTGCAATACATTCGCCTTTGTTGCATTGCAAATCGATGTGTTTTAACACTTCGAGTTTGGAAAAACGTTTTGATATTTGTTGGATGTTTATCATAGCAATAGTGGTCGCATTAGCGGTGAATTATCAATAAAATTATCAGGAGTAAGACTAGGAATAATTTTTTCTGATTTATCTAAAAGTGTTACCATAAAGCTTCTAAATAGTAGCATGGCTGGTGGATTTTTTTCCACTATAACAGAAAACAAGCTTAAAGGATGGTAAGGCAAATCTCCAATTTTATCTTTATTTAAATCATAGCCTTCGTATTTGTCCCAATAATTATTATCGAATGTATTGAGCACCAATGTACCGTTAGTACTAATATCAAAGGTGTTGGCAATAAAGTTATTTTTCTTAATGGTGTTGTCCATACAACTTGCTTGTATTTTCATTCCCCAGCCATTTTGCTTAATGCTGTTTTTTTCAGCAATGATACGGCTTGTGCCTTCCATAAAAATGCCTGTTGTATTATTTTCAAAATGGTTGCCAATGATATAGCTATCCGAAATTTCTTTAAGCAATAAACCATACGCTGCATCACCCCAATTTTCAGAAAAGTAATTGTTATACATTTTCACATTTTTTGTAAACATCACGGCAACACCTGCACCATTGTTTTTAAAGACATTACAAATGTATGCATCATCGTTAGAGAACATAAAATGCAAGCCATATCTAATGTTGTTGTTGGCAATATTCCGCCAGATAGTAGAGCCTGTCACAAATTCAAAATAAATGCCATCGCGATGTCCATCTACTTTATTACCTATTATCAAAAGGCTATCGCTTTTCCAACAATGAATACCATTTCCGATTTGTTGTTCTTCGATGCCATACGCTTTTATTTTGTTATTTCTAATGATGCAATGCTTGCCATATTGAATATAAATTCCGAAAAAATTATCTTCTAGTATGCAGTTTTGTATCACCACATAATTGCTGTTATATACTTTTATGCCTCCAGGATCGTCTAATGTAGCCACGCTTGAGCGTTGTATTACAAAGCCATCTACTGTAACATTATTTGATTTAACAGAAAGTACTTCATACTTTTTTTGTCCATCAAGAATTGGCAGATTTTTCCCTACTAAGCTTAGCGGTTTATCAATGACAATATTACCTTCTTTATATACACCTTTTAATACAATTATCGAATCGCCAGGCGATGCAACATGTACAGCAGTTTTTATTTTTGTATATGGCTGTCCTTTCCCTACAACAATAGTTTTTCCAAGTACATTATGTACTAAAAAAATTAAAAAAACGATATAGAAAAATCTATTCAATTTATAAATTTAAGGACTTCCAATCCAATACACTTGTGTTTAATTTTTTTGCATATTCTTCTGCTTTCGCCTTGTCAGAAAATGCAGCAACATTACCGCCCATAGGACTTTTAACATCAGCATGTTTTACATAAAATGCAGTTTCTACTGGTGTTAACAAGGTAGGTGTTGCAAAGTCTGCAACATACATCGCTCCTATCGGCACTTGTTTATTTTCTGTGATATAGCCATGTAAACAAGAGATATCATCAAACTTATATGCTCTTCCTTTTTTTGTAATGACTTCTGTGCCAAATCGACCATCGGCGATTGACATTTTACAATAATCACAATTATCTGTATTTAATTTTATTGCTTGCGGTTCTGTGCTTACGCATGAAGTAAGTAGCGCAATAGATAAGAGCGAAAGCAATATGCTTACAACAGGTTTTTGTTTTTTAAATTTAGAAATCCATCCTGCCTCGATGCTTACTGCTGCTAACATAAACACGCCACAAATAATAAACAACCAGCCACCATAAGATGGAATAGAAAAAGCTCCAAAATTCAATAATTGTTTAAAACCGATTAGCGGTGGTTGGTATGCCATGCCTGGCACAACAATCGCTGCATTTGGGTCGAGGTTGTGGCCATAATCATATTCCCATCTATAAAAATCTATCATAGAAAGTACACCAAATAATGCAAATGCTATAAATAAAATATACACCAATTTCTTTTTACCAATGAGTGCAGTAATCAAAGCAAATAATGCGAAAGCGCCAATAATATATGGCAATACAGTGAATTCAATAAAATCATCAGCATGTAAAGTTTTCATACCAATGTAATGATTAAGTCCATTTATAATCTCAACATTGCCACCAAGTTTATACGTATAAATCAATAATTGTAAGCCTTCTGGATACTGCGGTGCATCTAAATCAATTCGCCAAAGCGGTACGAAAATGGAAATGACTAAAAAAACTGAAGAAAGAAATAATAATATCCGAGACAAATTGGATATTTTTTGTTCATTGACCTTGTCCATGATTCTGATTTAAAATTAAAAATAAAAGGAGCAGAGAAATGAAATTTCGCTGCTCCTTAAAAAAATGTTCACTTATTTCTTATTTCGCAGCTGGTGCTGGTGCTGGCTCTGTTTTTCCGATATGGAAAGACAGTGGCACATTGCTACCTGCTGGCGATACGCGTACATATCCTTGCATTTCTTGGTGTAAAGCACTACAGAAGTCTGTACAATACATTGGGAAAATACCTGTTCTGTCTGGTACCCATTTTAAAGTTACTGTTTCACCAGGCATGATTAATAATTCGCCATTGTTTGCTCCTTTAATTGCGAAACCATGAGGAACGTCCCAATCTTGCTCTAAGTTTGTAACGTGGAAATAAACTTCATCGCCCATTTTAATACCTTCAATATTATCAGGTGCTAAGTGAGAGCGAATAGCAGTCATAAATACATCAACACGATTACCGTTGCGTATTACTCTAGTTTCTTTTTCACCTTTTGACACATAAGGATGTTTGTTGTCATCAATTTTAAAGATTTTCACTTGATTTTTAGAAATCAAATCAGCAGGCACTGCTTGCGCGTAATGCGGTTCACCAATAGTAGGATAATCTAAAATTAATTTCATTTTCTCGCCACTGATGTCATACAATTGTGCACTTTGAGACAACTCAGGACCAGTAGGTAAATAACGGTCTTTTGTAATTTTGTTGTAGGCAACCAAGTATTTACCAAAAGGTTTTTTAGTATTACCACCAGGCACCATTAAGTGACCCACAGAGTAGTAAGTTGGCTGTCTATCGATTACTTTCAAGTCTTTAATATTCCATTTCACTACTTCAGAAGACACGAAGAAAGAGGTATAAGCATTACCATTCGCATCAAACTCTGTATGCAAAGGTCCTAAGCCTGGTTTTTTTACTTCACCATACAATGCAGCTTCGTATTTAATTACAGGAATACCATCATATTTTTCAGCTTCGAACTGTTTATCCGCAATTGCTTTTTGGATTTTATCAAAGCTAAACACTGGCAATAAAGCTGCTAATTTACCACTACCTACAATGTACTCACCTGTTGGGTCAACGTCGCAACCGTGTGGTGATTTAGGGCATGGAATAAAATATACGATATCAGGGAATTCAGCCACATCTAATACGGTCACTTCATTTTTCATTTCTGAAGTAGCGGTATGTGTTTCTTCGCTGAATTTATTATGCGCATATTTTGCAGCTTGTTTCTTGCCTTTTCCTGCTTTGATATATTCTTCAGCTTTTTTCCAGTTTACAGCCATAATGAAGTCTTTATCTCTTTGAGATGCGTTTACTTCTAACAATGTATTTGCTTGTTCTGTATTATAAGTACTGAAGAAGAACCAGCCATGTGATTTTCCTTTACCAGCACGAGCTAAGTCGAAGTTAACACCTGGCGTTTTTAATTGGAAAGCAACATTCATTTCTCCATTTTCTTTATTTACAGAAACAAAGCTAATGTGACCTTTGAAGTTTTGTTTATAGGTGCTGATAGGAACGTCGCCATTTACATTATCTGCTGGCACGCTAAAGCGAGTACCTGCAACAATATATTCGGAATTTTCTGTTCCGAACGGTGAACTATGATTACCGCCACTATTTGGTAATTCTAAAATTTCTGCTGTACGGAAAGTTTTTAAGTCGATACGTGCTAAACGAGGTGTGTTATTACCATTAACAAAAACCCACTTACCATCAGCTACACCATCAGTCATTGACATTTCAACGTGGTGCAAGTCATCCCATGGAACAAAGCCATGCGATGTATTCAACATCGGTTTTGTTTCTTCGCTGTAGCCCCAGCCTTTTTCTGGGTCAACAGAGAAAACAGGAATCACGCGTAACAGACGACCACTTGGTAATCCGTACACACTTAATTGTCCGCTGAAACCACCTGACACGAAGTTATAGAATTCGTCGTATTTTCCTGGTGCGACGTACACTTTTTGAGCAGCATCGCCACTTACAGCGCTTCCTGCATTTTTTGGTTTACATGCTGTGAACGTTAGCATAGAGATAGCAACTACCACTAAGGTCCCGAATATGCCCTTTTTCATATGATTTATTTTTAGTTTAAAAAGTCTTGACTATTTTACGCCGTCATTTTTACGCATAAACTCGTAAAGTTGTCTTGCCTCATCATCAGAAAGATTTTGATTTGGCATTCTCACTAAACAAATTTCCAATTGTGCTTGTGCTTCTGGATCTTTATCCAACATAACATCTGTATTTGTAATGAAGTTCATAATCCATTCTGGTGTTCTTTTTTTAGTTACATCTTTCCAACCTGGACCCACTAATTTTTCGTCAGTTAATTTATGGCAAGATGAACATTTAACACCATATACCTTTTCACCACTTGATGCTAATGCTGCATCTAATGTTGCGCCAACTTCTACGTTTGTGAATTTACCTTCACCTCTTTTTGGATCGTAAGAAGGATTTCCATTTTCAGTAGTTGCTGGTGCTTCTGTACTTTCTGTGCTTTCAGTACCTTCCGTAGAGAAGTCATCTTTGTTCGGATTTGAATTACATGCATTAATAATTACCATAGCTGCGGTAATAGACATAATTAAAAATAATTTTTTCATACTTGATATTTTTTTTCGTGTACAATGTTAGTACAAGTTAATAAAATAAATTATGATTATCGTCATGTTTTGTCAAAATTTGACCATTTTGGCGTATGATTTATATCATATTATTGGGTGCCGAATGTCATATTTAGCACCTATGTTTCTATATACCTTTATAATAATATGTTGTTGAGAAAGACACACTGTATATGGAAATGATTCATGAAGATATTTTATTAACGCTTGGTGCCGTATATAAGCGCGTAAAAAAAGGAGAATATATCTTTCGTGAAGGTGCAAAATGCTATTACTATTATCAATTAGTTCAAGGAAAAATAAGCTGGTTAAACTTAGATGAAGATGGAAAAATTTTCATTCAATCGATTATTGAACCTGGTGAAAGTTTTGGAGAGTTACCCTTATTTGACGGCGAACCCTATGCTGCAAGTGCAATTGCCGAAACAGATTGTATTATTTTGCAATTACCAAAGAGTGCTTTCCAATTATTGCTAAAAGAAAATACTGATATTCTATTTAGTTTTAATAAACTCTTGGCACAAAGAATGCGATATAAGTTTTTACTTTTAAAAGATGTTGCCTATCATACACCAGAACAGCGCATATTGACATTATTACATCACTTTAAGCAAAAAGAAGCACGACACAATGGACATGCCGATTTTAAAATAGACTTCACTCGACAACAATTAGCTGAGATGAGTGGCCTTCGAGTAGAAACAGTCATTCGTGTTATAAAAAACCTCAGCAAAAAAGGGCAGTTGTATATTCACAGAGGAAAGGTATTTATGTTAAATAATGAAAATAGTATTTGAAATCTTACATCTGTTTCTTCTATCTTTGCAATAGAAATACACACAATATGAACACCGACTCATACATTCGACGATATCTCAAAATTTCATTATTAAATATAGCCATTGTGGCACTACTTGGCACTATACTTCGATATAAAATATTGTATTCATTGCCATTTTTAGATCAAAAACATATACAACACAGCCACTCGCATTTTGCATTTGCTGGCTGGGTAACACAGACATTAATGGTATTAATGGTTGCCTATCTTTCTAAACAAAAAAATGAAAATAAATTCATCGATTATAGAAATTTACTGATTGGCAATTTGCTTAGTGCGTATGGCATGCTGCTTGCTTTTCCAATACAAGGATATGGATTTGTGTCCATTACTTTTTCTACTTTATCTGTTTTTGTATCTTACTTTTTTGCTGTCAAATACTGGAAAGATTTATCGTCAATAAAAAGCCACAACACCACTCATTTATGGTTCAAAGGCGCATTGATATTTGCTGTTATTTCATCTATCGGCACCTTTGCGCTTGCCTATATGATGTCGAATAGGATAGCGCATCAAAATTGGTACTTAGCTTCTATTTATTACTATTTACATTTTCAATACAATGGTTGGTTTTTCTTCGCATGTGCTGGTTTATTACAATCTATTTTGCCAGCAGGTATTGTACATCAACACAAAAAGTTAAGTTATATATTTTGGTTATTTGCCAGCTCATGTGTACCTGCCTACTTACTATCGACGCTTTGGATGAAAATGCCAAGTTGGCTCTATGGAATAGTCATCATAGCAGCACTCATGCAAGTAGTAGCATGGTATATGTTTATACAAATTTTATTACAACACCGTCAATTGCTCAAAGATAAATTCTCTTCACATGGGGCTTGGGTGCTCATCTTATCTGCAATGGCGTTAAGTATTAAACTGATATTACAAATTGGCTCTACCATTCCTGCATTAGGGCAATGGGCATTTGGCTTTAGATCAGTGGTTATTGCTTATTTACACTTAGTTTTATTAGGTGTTATTTCTTTGTTTTTGCTTGGATTTATTTTTACAGAAAAACATATCAAAGTGACCAAGCTCAGCACATTGGGTTTATGGATATTTGTAGCAGGTGTTTTTTTAAATGAATTTATATTGTTGTTACAAGGTGTAGCTTCCATAAAATATATTCTTGTTCCATACAGCAATGAAGCCTTACTAGCAACTGCTCTTATTTTATTAAGCGGTGCGCTGATGCTATTTATTTCTAAGTTCAGAAATGAATAAAAAAAAGATTCGCGATGCGAATCTTTCACAAAAAATATACAGTACAATTTTTAGACAGTAGTATCGTCAATTGTTGCTTCTGGTGCATTATTTTTTACGCTAGAAATGCCATTGTCGCGGCTGGCTACGCTTTCATATAATTCGCTAGTGCCAATTACTTGTCCATTTCCTGCTTTTAGATTAAAATAAGGTTTGCCGTTTTTTGATTCATTTTTTTCGTAACGATTATCGTCAGCAGCATTTGATTTAACAGAGTTAATGCCATTTAGGCAAGCTGGCTTAGTCGTATAAGCTTCGCTTTTCAAAATCGATTGTCCATTGCCGGCAACTAAGTTAAAATAGAACTGTCCGTCCTTTTGTGTTTTAATTACAAATTTTCCCATGATATTTTTATTTTATTTAAAGATACAAATTAGTTATAATTGGTTGCAGCATTAATTCTTAAATTATCCAAAATCACTTTCGTTTACATCTTTTACGCTTCCAAATCCGATGACGTCATCAGCGGTATCTTCGTCATTTAATTCAGAAGCACGTTTGATGGTTTTGCCACCATACTTGTCTTTAATTTCGTAAATAGCTTTTCGCACTTTGTTGTTTTTGATATGTGTATTGTCAAAAAAATTAAGTTGTAAAAATTCGTCATTAATAAAATTTTGCACAACAACACCAATTCTAATAATATTGTTATTGAGTAATTGTTGTGAGCATTTATTTTTTTGTTCAAATACTTTCATCCTATCCAATAAAATATGGAATAATTCCATACCATCTTGCAAAGGTTGTTCGGTATGAAAATTATCGTGATAGCCTGTTTCCATTTCTTCATACTGAATAAAAAATTGCACGTGCTTGCAAAACAAATGTTTTTTCATCATGCGTTTTTCCAAAGTGATGCAAAGCATCATCATGATATCTTTGAGGTGCTGCACCTCTTTTCGTTGCTCTTTAGACACCATACGCATTGCCGACATGTTTTTGTACTCATCAGTCGTGTGCATATCCACTTCTTGAAAATGCAAACGATGATACCAATGCAAACCGATAATACTTTTGCAAGCGGCTCGCAGCTTCTCTGGAGTAGAATGTCGTAAATCATAAGGAGTATAAATTCCTGCTTTATTTAAGCGCAGTTTCATGCCTTTGGCTATACCAGGCAAATCTGTTAATTCCAATTTTTTTAAAACCTGATCAATATTTTCAGGTGTAATAATCGTCAAGCCATCAGGCTTTTGAATATCAGATGCCAACTTTGCCAAAAAAGCATTTGGTGCAATACCTATCGAACATTTCAGATAATCGCCAACCTCTTCTGTGATATCTTTTTTTATTTTCTTTGCCACTTCCACCACATCTGGATAAATATTTTTATATGAAGTCAAATCCATTACAGCTTCATCGATGCTTCTTGGAATGACATCATCGGCATAGCGTTTTAGAATTTTCATGATACGCGCATGAAAGGTTCTGTATTTATCTGGATTTGTTTCTAAAGGCACTAAGTCTGGACAAATTTTCATTGCCTCATTTAGGCGAATGCCCAATTTTACACCTCGTTTTTTTGCTTCGATAGATGGCGCAATCACACAACCATATTTACCAGTATATACGCAAACGGCGACAGGTCTGCCACGCAACCAATAGTTGGTTTGTTGTTCGCAACTTGCAAAAAAACTATTCATGTCTATAAACAAGACACGCGCTTCTAATTTTGTTTGCAAGGAGTTCTGATTCACAAGTTGAAAGTTAAGAGATATTAATTTAATAAGCTAAAAATCTTAAATCCTAAATCTAAAATTGTAATTTTATCGCATGAATTTACCAACAAAAATTGTCATTGGCTCAGACCATGCTGGCTTTGAATATAAAGAAGCAATCAAAAGTTATTTAGCTAAAAATAATGTGGAAATTATTGATGTAGGCACAAATAGCTTAGACAGTTGTGATTATCCAGATTATACACACGCCGCAGCAAACGAAATTGAAACGGCAAATGTAGCGTTTGGAATACTGATATGTGGGTCTGCGAATGGCGTTGCAATTACAGCGAACAAACACCAAAAAATAAGAGCTGCTTTATGTTGGAAAAATGAGATTGCCAGCTTAGCTCGTCAGCATAATGATGCCAATATTATTTGCCTACCAGCACGTTTCATCACTATTGATGAAGCAGCAGAAATGGTACATACTTTCTTGACTACCGAATTTGAAGGCGGAAGACATCAGAAGCGAGTGGATAAAATTTGATACAAATGATTGATGCTGAGAAATAGATTTTTTTGGTTTTATAAGAATTTTTTGAAGAATATCACTAAAATTTAACATAAAATCCTCATTTTCACTTCGATATTTATCGATATCATTTCCCTATTAACTAATTAATTACTATCTTTGCAATCCGAAATTTTTCGGAATTTAAAATTAATCCATTATGAACAATTACGAAACGGTTTTTATTACAACGCCGGTGCTCAGTAACGATGAGTACACAAGAACCGTAAAAAAGTACGCAGACCTTATCGAGAAGGCTGGCGGAAAAGTGGTTCACAAAGAAGATTGGGGCATTAAGCAATTAGCTTATCCAATCCAAAAAAAGACAACAGGTTTCTATACTTTGTTGCAATTTGAGGTTGACGCTCAATTTATCCGCAAATTCGAAGTAGAATTTAAACGTGATGAGAACATCATGCGTTTCTTAACTACACGATTTGACAAACACGCGTTGGCGTATTCAGAACAACGCAGAAACAAACTAAGTGGTAAATCTAAAAAAGCGGAGGCATAACATGGCAACACAAGACGAAATCAAGTTCTTAAACTCGCCAAAAATTGGCTTGCAAAAGAAAAAATACTGCCGATTCAAAAAAAGCGGTATCAAGTACATCGACTACAAGGATCCTCAGTTCTTGTTGAAATTTATTAATGAACAAGGAAAATTATTGCCTCGTCGTATTACTGGAAACTCATTGAAGTTCCAACGTAAAATTTCACAAGCTGTGAAAAAAGCGCGCCACTTGGCTTTATTACCTTATGTTACTGACCTTTTAAAATAATACAATCATGGAAGTCATTTTATTAAAAGATATAGAAAACTTAGGTACTAAATTCGATGTAGTGTCAGTAAAACCTGGCTACGGTCGTAACTACCTTATACCACAAGGATTTGCTCAAGTAGCAAATGCTTCGAACAAGAAGCACAACGAAGAAATCAAGAAGCAACAATCTGCAAAAATTGCTAAATTAATCGAAGATTATAAAGCATTAGCAGAGAAATTGAAAGCTTCTAAAACAATAGTAGGAGCAAAAGCAGGTACTACTGGTAAATTATTCGGAAGTGTAACAAACATTCAAGTTGCAGAAGCTTTGAAAAAACAATTCGACTTAACAGTGGACAGAAAACGAGTTCACATCATCGGTGAAGTAAAAGAAGTAGGCACTTACAAAGCAACGGTAAATTTGTATAAAGAAGTTTCTACAGAAATCGAATTCGATGTTGTAGCAGAATAATAATTAGTTGCTAATTATATTAAAATCGCCAAACTTACGTTTGGCGATTTTTTATTTGAATCACATCAAATATTACTCATACCGCAATGCCTCTATCGGATCTAATTTTGAAGCTTTAAATGCTGGATAAATGCCAGACACCAAGCCAACAATTAAGCAAAATACGACACCGACTAGTATCCACATCCACGGTATTACAAAAGTGCCTCCAACGGATAAAGAAACTGCATTTCCGGCAGCAATACCTAACACTATGCCAAGCAAACCGCCGAGTTGACAAATAACTATAGCTTCCAATAAAAATTGTAATCGTATCGTATTATTTGTGGCACCAATTGCTTTTAAAGTACCAATTTCTTTTGTTCGCTCAGTAACACTGACCAGCATAATATTCATCAAGCCGATAGCAGCGCCTACGAGTGTAATAATACCAATTACAAAGCCTGCCATGGTAGCATATTCCATTTTTTCGACAAACATTCCGGAAATACTATCGCTTTTTAAAATATCAAAATTTATCTCTTCGCCAGGATGTAGTTTACGTACATTTCGCATCACTTGAATTGCATCATCTTCTGCAGGTTGCATATTTTCTGGATCTTTGCCTTTTACACTTATCACAAAAGAAGGATTAGGATAGGTATATAATCGTCGTGCTGTTGATAAGGGTACTAATACCATATTATCTGTCGTGATAAAGCTCGAACCTTTTTCATCTAAGACTGCGATAACATTGAATTTTACATCATCAATGCGAACTACTTTATTTTCCATTGTATAATTGGCACCGAATAATTTTTTTGCAACCGTATAACCAAGCATCACTACCTTGGTACCATATTTTATATCTGTTTCTGTGAAATTTCTGCCATGTAAAATGGTATAACTTTCATTGCCAACATAATTCTCATCTGAACCAATGACTAAAATATTCGGATTGGTTTTTTTATCTCCAGATTTGACTACTGCACCCTGTGCACCGATATATTGTACAGACGTAGGATATTTATCATTAAACTTATTTTTAAATTGAGCGGCTTCAAAATAGGAAATACTTTTAAAGACTTTCTGTGCTTCGTCAGCATCGGCATCTAAGTTAAAACCTAAACCTCGATTTCTGATTTTAAACGTACCTGCGCCCATACTACTAAAACTCTCTGACAGATATCCTTTTAATCCGTCGACCGATGTCAAGATACCAACCAATGCCATTATACCAAAACCAATAATACAACATGTAATAATCGTGCGAACGATATTTGTGCGAACCGAGCGATAGGCAAGTTGTACTACTTCTAAAAAATTCATTGTTTAAAGATAAGATTTGCTATCAATATTGGTATTTAGCCACAACAAAATATTACAGTATTTGCAATATTTCATAAAAAAAGCCACCTTAATGGTGGCTCACTATAATAAGATTCAAAAATTAACAAGGTAATGCATTGCAAATAGCTGTCAATAAGCCTACACCTAGATTGAGCACTAAAGTGCATAATAAACCACCAACTACTGGAATCGTAGTCACGTTGATGGCTGCACAAATAGCATCGCCAGCAAATATTCTTGTTAGCGTCACTGCTAAATTACAGATATCGCGTAAAGGACATGCAGTAACTCTTCCGTCAACTAATGCTGATGCACCTAATGAATTTTGCAATGTCGGGTTCAACTCGATTGATTTTTTAAATGTTGCTTGCAAGTCTGCTTGATTCATTTTAGCTAACTCAGGATATTTTTCATTTACCTTAGATAAAGCAATTCCAAAATTTTGTAATTCCTGAATAAAATCATTGTATGACATACCTACAATATTTTCCACTGCTTGATAATCCGCTGTGCTTGCAGTTTTATTATTAATTTTTACTGCAATAGCTTCTAAGGCAGGAATGCTGTTTGGATCACTTAAAGTACCATTCGATGTTTTTAAATACAAATCTGTTGCGGCAGCAATAGCATCTGACAATACTTTGTCTTTAGATAAGCGTTCTTCTAATGGTGGTGCAGTGGTGACATCTGCTACCTTGTTACACGATACGAACAAAGTACTGGCTACTAATACTACGCTAAGTAGTGAAAAGATTGATTTTTTCATGTTTAATTAATTAGATTATTTGGTTAGTAAAATCTTCGAATACTGAAATTAGGAAAATAAATTAAAGATATGCATGCACATATTAATTATTGACAAATATCAAGCAGCGTCATCACATCAAATACTGATCATTATAATTCGGATAACGCCAATTAAAATATAAAGACGAGCATATCACCAAACCATTAATGTGATAATTTTCTTTACCAATGATGTTGAATACGATACCAAATACTGTTTTGTCATCAGCTACGCTTATTTCATTAAAGTTTAATATACTTTCCAATTCCTCGTCATCTAATAAAAAAAGCTGGTCATTACTCCAAGCATCAGGCCATTTTGCGTTCGATGCAATATTTGTATAAAAAACTTCTCTACATTCGATATCTACATTTACATAATATGCGAAATCAAAACTAGCTTGAACATATAAGCAATGTGTATCTGATGTATATACTTCAAAATCTAAACCAGCATTATATGCGTGTTTATTAAATAAAGTGATGGCTTTTTCAATAGCTTTTCTAGTCGAAAATGTAGGCATAGTCTAAGTTAATGTAATTGTATATTCTAACAAAATTTTAAGATTTTAATTAGAAAACGTATAAATAATACTAAATAAAGAAAATCTATCGCTACATAAGATTAAAAATTTTAGCATGTTCTTCATTTTTTGTAAATTTGCAGTGAAATATATATCTAATTTTTATTCTAATATTTAATAAATTTATATTATATGAGTATTTATAACGATTACATCAAGGAAATTGATGAAAGAAAAGAACAAGGCTTACATCCAAAACCAATTGATGGAGCAGAATTATTGAAAGAAATTATTGAACAAATCAAAGATTTGAGCAACGCCAACAGAGATGCCTCTCTACAATTCTTTATTTACAATACATTGCCTGGCACAACGCCAGCAGCTGGTGTGAAAGCTGATTTCTTAAAAGATATCATACTAGGAAACGTAGTTGTAAACGAAATTACACCAGCATTCGCTTTTGAATTGCTTTCACACATGAAAGGCGGTCCATCTATCAAAGTATTATTGGATATTGCTTTAGGTGCGGACACTGCCAAAGCAGAGCAAGCAGCAAATGTTCTTAAAACACAAGTATTCTTATACGAAGCAGACACGGAGCGTTTGAAAGCTGCTTATGAAAGTGGCAATGCCGTTGCTAAAGAAATACTGGAAAGCTATGCGAAAGCAGAATTTTTTACAAAATTACCGGAAGTACCAGAAGAAATAAAAATTGTTACATATATCGCTGGCGAAGGTGATATCTCTACTGACTTACTTTCTCCTGGCAATCAAGCACACTCGCGCTCAGACCGTGAATTGCATGGCAAATGCATGATAACGCCAGAAGCGCAAGCTGAAATTGTGGCTTTGCAAGCTAAACATCCAGCTGCAAGCATCATGCTAATTGCGGAAAAAGGAACTATGGGCGTTGGTTCATCGCGAATGTCTGGTGTAAATAACGTAGCACTTTGGACAGGAAAACAAGCAAGCCCTTATGTGCCATTTGTAAACATCGCTCCTATAGTTGGCGGAACAAATGGTATTTCTCCTATTTTCTTAACAACAGTTGATGTAACTGGCGGTATCGGTATCGACTTAAAAAATTGGGTAAAGAAAGTAGATGCAGATGGCAAACCTGTGCTTAATGAAAATGGTGAACCGATTTTGGAAGAAAAATACAGCGTTGCTACTGGCACTGAACTTACCATCAATACAAAAAAGAAAAAATTATTAAACGGCGACAAAGAGTTAATTGATATTTCAAAAGCACTTACGCCACAAAAAATGGAATTCATAAAAGCTGGTGGCTCTTATGCGATTGTGTTTGGTAAAAAAATTCAAACTTTTGCAGCTCAAACGCTTGGCATTGAAAGCACGCCTGTATTTGCGCCTTCTAAAGAAATTACTATCGAAGGACAAGGCTTGACGGCGGTTGAAAAAATATTCAATAAAAACGCTGTAGGCGTAGCAGCAGGAAAAATATTATACACTGGTTCTGATGTTCGTGTTAAAGTAAACATCGTAGGCTCGCAAGATACTACAGGTTTAATGACGGCTCAAGAGCTGGAATCAATGGCAGCTACAGTGATTTCTCCAATCGTTGATGGTGCGTATCAATCTGGTTGCCACACGGCTTCCGTTTGGGACAAAAAAGCACAAGCTAACATTCCAAAACTAATGAAGTTCATGAATGACTTTGGCTTAATTACGGCACGCGACCCGAAAGGTATCTATCCTGCAATGACTGACGTTATACACAAAGTATTGAATGATATTACAGTGTCTGACTGGGCGATTATTATCGGTGGCGACTCACACACGAGAATGTCAAAAGGTGTAGCCTTTGGTGCAGACTCAGGTACTGTAGCACTTGCATTAGCAACTGGCGAGGCTTCGATGCCTATTCCAGAATCTGTGAAAGTTACATTCAAAGGAAGCATGAAAGAATACATGGACTTCCGCGATGTAGTACACGCAACACAAGCACAAATGTTGCAACAATTTGCAGGTGAAAATGTATTCCAAGGTAGAATAATCGAAGTACATATCGGCACACTTACTTCAGACCAAGCTTTTACATTTACAGACTGGACTGCCGAGATGAAAGCGAAAGCATCTATCTGTATTTCTGAAAATGCCACATTAATAGAATCATTGGAAATTGCAAAATCGCGTATCCAAATCATGATTGACAAAGGCATGGACAACAGAAACCATGTTTTAAGAGGACTAATTGAGAAAGCAGACAAACGAATTGCCGAAATAAGATCTGGAGAAAATCCAGCTTTAAGACCTGATGCTAATGCAAAATATTATGCAGAAGTGGTGGTGGACTTAGACCTGATTGCTGAGCCAATGATTGCTGATCCAGACGTGAACAACAAAGACGTTTCTAAACGCTATACACATGATACAATTAGACCACTTTCATTTTATGGTGGCACTAAAAAAGTAGATCTTGGATTTATCGGTTCTTGCATGGTACACAAAGGCGATATGAAAATTCTTGCGCAAATGTTGAAGAATATTGAAGCACAAAATGGTAAAGTAGAATTTAAAGCACCATTAGTAGTAGCACCGCCAACATACAACATTGTTGATGAGTTAAAAGCTGAAGGCGATTGGGACGTGTTGCGCAAATATTCTGGATTTGAATTTGACGACAGCGCCCCAAAATCAGCAGCACGTACGAAGTATGAAAATATGTTGTACTTAGAACGTCCTGGTTGTAACTTGTGTATGGGCAACCAAGAAAAAGCAGAAAAAGGCGATACCGTAATGGCAACATCTACTCGTTTATTCCAAGGTAGAGTGGTAGAAGATTCAGATGAGAAAAAAGGAGAATCTTTATTGTCTTCCACACCAGTAGTTGTATTGTCAACCGTGCTCGGCAGAACACCGACTATTGAAGAATACACGGCAGCAGTAAAAGGTATTAACCTTACAAAATTTGCTCCTTCACATAAATTATTAGTGAAATAAAACTCGCAAATAATTAGATTAAAACCGTCAAGAATTTCTTGGCGGTTTTTTATTTAATTAAAAAACATTGACTCTTTATTCTAAAAATCAAAGATTAATTGTACAAGTTATTTTCTTTAGTATCTTTATTACTAAATAAAATATATGCGACACTTTGCTTTACTTCTACTTTTTTGCTTAGGCTTATCTGCGTGCAAACTCATCGATACAGAAATTGCATGCAGCGAATTTTATGTAAAAAATGATTTATCATCTACCGTTTTTATTCGAAATTATAAAATAATAGACTCTGGTTTTTATTTTTCAATCGATTCGTTTTCCGTAGCAGCAGGCGAAACAAAATTAATCAATGAGGATTGCCGTTATGTGGACAGCATTATACCATATCCAAATGGCAATTTTACAAAATTATTTTTTGTCAATGGCAAAGCTAAAGCCGATACATTTAGTTATAATGGCAGTATATATTTGCATGATAGCATTAATATTTACAATAAAAACAGATGGATTATTAGCGGCACAAAAAAAGAATTAAAAGCAATATACACCATCACTGCATTAGATTCTTTGGAAGCAAAATAATGCAAGAATATTCCAAAAAAAATCTTCAAAATGAAACAAGATATAAGCAACAGAAATGACATTGAGCAGGTGATTATTTTGTTTTATAAATTAACTTTTGAAGATGAGCGTTTGGGAAAAATATTCAAGGAAATTAGTCCATTACACTTAGAAACACACATTCCTTTAGTCACAGATTTTTGGGAAGGCATACTCTTAGACGCAGCAAACTACAGAGGCAATGTTACCGAAAAACATTTTGACACCAATAAACGCACACCGCTTACTAAAGCAGATTTCGATCTTTGGTATTACTATTGGGAACAAGCCGTTAATACACTGTTTGAAGGTGAACTTGCCGAAAAAGCAAAATTTCGAGCTCGCTCGATTGCCGATATTATGAGCTATAAAATGGACTATCTAAACGCGATTCCCAAAGGTTAATTTGAATACAATTCCTGGATTAGCGCTTTAATTATTTTCGATTTGTTTATAAAAAAACCTGCAATGTTTGTTTATTTTATTTACTTTTCAATAAGCAAAAACTAACATTATGGAAAATCAATTATTAGACAGCGATATGTTGTCGAACAAAGAAGGTAAATCTTTGAGTTCACTTTTGACAAATGGCTATGATACAAACGCCGTCGATTACATCAAAAAAGGATTTGAAATTTTCAAACAAAATATTGGCCCATTCATTGGTTTTATTGTATTAGTTGCTGTGATGGAAATGATCATTTCGATGATACCATTTTTAAAAGGTATCGTCTTTGCATTGATAGCACCTATCATTGCTGGCGGATTCATCGTCGCAAAAATGGTGGACAAAAAGGAAGTGCATTCGTTTAACAACTTCTTTGATGGCACAAAAAATTATATGCCTTTACTCATCGTTACATTAATTCCTACACTTATAACAGCCGCTTTGATGTTACTTTTAGGAGGTTGGGCATATTTTAAAATGGCATTTTTAGGCATTACACCAAAAATCAACATCAGTAATTTTGGCGATATCTCTGCGTTTTCGCAATCTATGACGGGCTTTGCTGGACGCGCTGGCCTTGTTGGCATTGCATCAATTGCGATTTCCGTTTTGTTTTTATTCGCTACATTTTTTGTATTATTTGAAAAGATGGAACCAATAAAAGCATTAGACCTCAGCAGAAAATTAATAAGCAAAAAGTTCTTTAATTGGTTAGGATTTCTTCTCTTACTTGGTCTATTTAATGCAGCAGGTGCATTGTGTTTGGTCGTTGGTTTATTGGTAACAATTCCAAGCTCTATATGTGCGCTCTATGTTGCTTATGAAGATGTCGTTGGTTTGAATCTTAGAGATTAATTTCAATAATTTCATTTTATTGAAATAATATTATTGTAGGAATTTCTCTAAGAGCAAGAAAAAACTATCGATTTCAAAAGGCTTAGGTAAGTACGCATCGAAGCCAAATTGTATAAATTCATCATCACTAGTTGCAATCAAACTTGCTGTACTGGCAAGTACTTTTAATTTTTTAATTTTCTTATGCTTGCGAATAGCAGACAAAGCTTCAAAGCCATTTAGAACAGGCATATCTAAGTCCATGATGACAAGGTGCACACTTTTAAGTTGTAACAATAAATCAAGCGCTTGCTGTCCATCTGCAGCTTCGTGAGTAACTACGGCAGGATTAAAAAATTTGAGAGTTTCGCGAATTACAGTTCTATTGTCTTCAACATCATCTACGATTACAATTACTTTATCGCTTAAGAAAGCTGCATCTCGTTTTAAAGTAGCAATATCGACTTTTTGCTGTATGGCTGCTTTTTCGATTGGCAAGGTAATGATGAAGCTTGTGCCTATATTTATTTTACTTTTTATCTCAATATTGCCTTGCATCATTTCTACTAATTTCTTGGCGATTGCCAAACCTAAACCTGTTCCTTTATATTTTTTCTGCACTTTTGTGCGTACTTGTTCGTATTGGTCAAATATAGTTTTCAGCTTGTCTTTAGGAATGCCCATGCCTGTATCGCGCACAACGATTTGCAGCTTATCATTAGGCAATAAAGTTGCCGACAATTGCACACTTCCTTGCGCTGTAAACTTGATCGCATTACTAATTAAATTTGTAATAATTTGTGTAAGCCGTAATGGATCAGACATGATGGCAAAGTTGATTTTTTCATCAACAGTATAACTCAATGTTAGTTGTTTTTCGTGGGCAGTTTGTTCTAAAATAGAAATGATTTCATCGAAGAGTGTGGACAATTCAACAGGTTCATATTCGACTTCTAATTTTCCTGCTTCAATTTTTGAAACGTCTAAAATATCATTGATGATGCCTAGTAAATTCTCGCCTGATTTTTTTAGAGTTTGTAAATATTTTAGATGTGCAGGCTTTGGACTGTCATTTAACATCAAAGCAGCTGTACCTAAAATGATATTCATTGGTGTTCGAATCTCGTGTGATATAGTAGCAATAAACAAGCTTTTTGCTTTTGCTGTTTCCTCAGCAATTACACGCTCTCGTTTGGCCGTTTCCAAGCCTATTTTTGCTTGTAAAATATTATTATCATCGGAATAACCTTTCTCTAATAATTCTAATTTTCTGCCATAAAATTTATTGATATAGTGATATGCTTTTTCATAGTCTTTCTTATACTCATATAACATCGCTAAGTATTCAAAAATAACGGCACGAGTGGCGTCATTGCCTTCAAATTCTGCGCTTTTTTCAGCTTTCACTAACAATTCTTCTGCATGTTCGTAATGTCCAGTTTCGTACTTCAATACACCATAACTTTTGGTGATGTCCATCATGTAGGCATTGTTGTTTTCCGAAGACAATTGAATGCCCATTTTAAAATACGTTTCTGATTTTTGAAACTGCTTCATTTTGCGTAGTAGAATCGCATAACTAACGTGTGCGCGAAGCTTTATCAAAGGCAAATTAATTCGCTTTTCTTTTTCAATGGCACTTACCAAATATTGTTCGGCATCTTCTAACTGATCTGCCCAATTGAAGACATTACCTAATAGCAATTCAAACTCTAATACTTTTTCTTTTTTATCTAGTCGCGTCGCTAAACTCAATCCGTGATGGAATATTTCAATCGCTTTTTTAAACTGCCAAATGCCTTGTTGCAAGCTACCAATTTTTTTATATTGATTTAATTGCAGTTCATACTCTTCATTATCTGCATAGATATGTAATGCTTTTTCAAGGTTTTCGAAAGCTTTTTGAAAATCTTTTAGTTCAAAATAAATATCGCCAATATCTTCATATACTTTAGCACATTCCACACATTCTTCCGAATTTTTATAATCGATAATTTTATTGTAAAAATCCAGTGCATCTATATAATTCTTTTCTTGTTTGCATACAGCTGCTTTAGCGTATAATTCGCGCACTTCGTCGTCAGACAATGATGATGCTTTAATTTTAAACTTTGATGTCATTACATAAAAGAAATGATGAAAAGTTATTAAAATTAATCAATATTCAATATATTTAGCATACGCAATTACAAATTATGATTAGTGCCGTAATAATTGAAGACGAGCCAATCTTTCAGGAAATATTAAAAAATGCCATAAAGGAAACAGGATTTTCCATTCGTGTTGATGGTGTTTGCAATTCAAAAAGAGAAGCAAAAAAGATATTGCCAAGTGTGCGACCTCAATTGATTTTTTTAGATGTTGAATTAGCAGACGGAAAAGGTATTGATTTATTAAATGAATTAGAATCTACTGACTTCGAAATTATTTTTACTACATCACATGATAAATATGCCATCAGTGCCATTAAAAATAATGCTGCTGATTATTTATTAAAACCAATAAAAGAAAAAGAATTAAAAAAGGCTATCGAGAAAGTAGCAAAACGTTTGGAAGAAAAAGAGACGCTCAAACAAGCGGAACAACTACAAGTCTATCTCGATAAAATAAAACAAGAACAACAGCAAGATTCTAAACTTATGGTGCCTACAAAAGACGGCATGATTTTTTTGAAAGTCAATGATATTGTTCGCCTACAATCAGAAAGCAATTATACTTTGTTTTTCTTAGTGGGCAATAAAAAAGTACTAGTAGCAAAAACATTAAAAAATTTCGAAGAAAAATTATTGTCTTATAATTTCTTACGCATACATCAATCGCATTTAATTAATCTTGCGCACATGAAAGAAATTGACCATGGCGACAATTTGGCTATCATGACTGACGGTAGCAAAGTGGAAATTTCTAAACGCAAGAAAAAAGAATTCATAGATTCTTTAGAAAAAAACAACAAGACTATTGCCTAATATTTTCTAGCTAGGCTGGATGTAATTGTTTTTCGTAAAAACGAT
>WBZL01001241.1_pt1 | contig 27218 bp, 17 predicted proteins | sample 5204291 | NCBI WGS metagenome assembly WBZL01 (sample SAMN12344345, study PRJNA552823) | activated sludge metagenome | biome: Activated sludge suspended growth; feature: Nitrification reactor; material: Wastewater; isolation source: activated sludge from nitrification reactor of wastewater...
ATGAATGTAGAGCGGAGCTTGCTCCGCTTGCGGTTCTACCACGGCAAGAATGTAGAGCGGAGTTTGCGCCGCTTGCGGCTCTACCACGACGAGAATGTAGAGCGGAGCTTGCTCCGCTTGCGGCTCTACCACGACGAGAATGTAGAGCGGAGCTTGCTCCGCTTGCGGCAACGCCCTACCTGCAGCCAAGCAAGCTCGGCTCTACCACCGCGAGAATGTAGAGCGGAGCTTGCTCCGCTTGCGACAACGCCGTACCTGCAGCCGAGCAAGCTCGGCTCTACAGGGTCGGGGAGGTGCAGCCGAGCAAGCTCGGCTCTACCGCTCCATGATTCCCGGGGCGATTCATATCCGAAATTTCCTACGCGATTGCGCACCAAACGGCCATGGCTCCGACCTGGACTACACAGCACCCTCTAGCCATGGCGAGTCCGAAACTTCAGCGTGGTCGCAATTCCCGCCTTGGCGCCTACTATGCAGTCACCATGGCGCTTGATCGTCGCGCCACCTTGTTCGCTGATCCCGCACTGACGCGGGTGGCAGGCGCGGAAATTTGCAACAGCCCGGCGGAAACCTGCGCCTGGGTTGTCATGCCCGACCACGTTCACTGGCTGCTGTGTCTGCGTTCCGCATCGCTTTCCCGTTGCGTTCAGGCATTCAAGTCCCGTTCGGCGCGAGCCATGAACGCGGCACGCGGCACAACCGGCAAGATATGGCAGGCCGGATACTACGACCATCAACTGCGCAGTGACGAGGATTTGCGTCAGCAGGCGCGATACATTGTCGCCAATCCGCTACGCCGTGGATTGGTTGCGCGAATCGAGGATTTCCCGCATTGGTGGTGTCGCTGGGTATCCGGGTCCGACGATCTGATCGGGTGAATCGAAAGCCGAGCAAGCCAGGCTCTACCACCGCGAGAATGTAGAGCGGAGCTTGCTCCGCTTGTGGCAATGCCGTACCTGCAGCCGAGCAAGCTCGGCTCTACCATGGCAAGAATGTAGGGCGGAGCTTGTACCGCTTGTGACAATCCCGAACCTGCAGCCGAGCAAGCTCGGCTCTACCACCGCGAGAATGTAGAGCGGAGCTTGCTCCGCTTGCGACAACGCCGTACCTGCAGCCGAGCAAGCTCGGCTCTACGCGTCGGCGGGCGGTGGTGTGGCGTCGCTGGCGTCGGCGTCGGAATCTTCGCCGTCCGTTTCCATCGCATCCAGCTGCACCAAGCCCACGAGCTTCTCGTCATCCGGCAGGCGAATCAGGGTGACGCCCTGGGTGTTGCGTCCGACCTTGGCCACTTCGGCAACGCGGGTGCGAACCAGGGTTCCCTGGTTGGAAATCAGCATCAGTTCGTGTGATTCGCTGACCTGCACGGCCCCGACCAGTGCGCCATTGCGCGTTGAACACTGGATGCCGATTACGCCCTGGTTGCCACGGCCCTTGCGTGGATATTCGTCGAGCGCGGTGCGTTTGCCATAGCCGCGTTCGGTGGCGGTGAGGATCTCGCCATCGCCGTTGCGCACGATCAGGCTGACCACGCGCTCGCCCTTGCCGAGGCGAATACCGCGCACGCCGCTGGAGGTGCGTCCGGTCGGGCGCACCGTGCTTTCATCAAAGCGCACGGTCTTGCCATTGGAGGCAAACAGCATGATATCGCTTTCGCCATCGGTGATCTGCACGTCAACCAGGGCATCGTCCTCGGCCAGGCCGATAGCCCGCTTGCCCTTCTGCAACTGATAGGCGTACTCGGTGAGCGGCGTCTTCTTGACGGTTCCGTTGGCGGTGGCAAACAGAAGGAAACGATCATCTGAATACTCATGCACCGGCAGGATCGCCTGCACCTTCTCGCCCTCTGCCAGCGGCAACAGGTTGATGATCGGCTTGCCGCGTGCGTTCGGCCCGGCATCCGGCATCTGGTACACCTTGAGCCAGTACACGCGCCCGGTGCTGGTGAAGGTCAGCAAGGTGTCGTGGGTGTTGGCGATCCACAGGCGCTCGACGAAATCCTCGTCCTTCAATGCCGATGCGGAACGTCCCTTGCCGCCACGTCGCTGCGCGCGATAGATGCTGACCGGCTGGCGCTTGGCGTAGCCGGTATGCGAGAGCGTGACCACCACATCTTCCGGCTCGATCAGGTCCAGCGTATTCAGGTCGTCCTGGTTGATCTGGATCACGGTACGACGCGCGTCGCCGAATTCTTCCTTCAGCGAAACCAGCTCCTCGCGGATCACCGCCAGCAAGCGCGCCGGGTCTTCGAGGATCTCGATCAAACCGGCAATGGTCTTGAGCAGCTCCTTGTATTCGTCGGTGAGTTTTTCCTGCTCCAGTCCGGTCAGGCGGCTCAGGCGCATTTCCAGGATCTGCTGCGCCTGCACTTCGGACAACTGGTAACCGCCATCACCGAGGCCAACGCCAGGGTCAAGACGCTCTGGCTTTGAGGCATCGGCACCGGATGCGGCCAGCAGGCTGCGCACGAGACCCGGCTCCCAGGTGCGTGCCAGCATGCGCTGCCTGGCTTCATCACTGGATGCGGACGTCTTGATCAACTCGATCATTTCATCGATGTTGGCGAGGGCAACGGTCAGGCCTTCCAAGATATGAGCGCGATCACGCGCCTTGCGCAACTCGAAGATGGTGCGCCGGGTGACCACTTCGCGGCGGTGGCGCAGGAAGGCATCGAGGATCTCGCGCAAGCCCAGCGTGCGCGGCTGGCCATCGACCAGCGCCACCATGTTGATGCCGAAGGTCACCTGTAGCTGGGTCTGCTGGTAGAGGTTGTTGAGCAGGACATCGCCCATGGCATCCTTGCGCACCTCGATGACCACGCGCATGCCGTCCTTGTCGGACTCGTCGCGCAGCTCGGAGATGCCTTCGATCTTCTTTTCCTTGACCAACTCGGCAATCTTTTCGATCAGGCGAGCCTTGTTCACCTGGTACGGCAGCTCGCTGACGATGATGGTCTCGCGGCCGTTGGCCTCGGTTTCAACCTCGGCCTTGGCGCGCACGAGGATGCGGCCACGCCCGGTCTTGTAGGCTTCGATGATGCCGGCCGCGCCATTGATGATGCCCGAGGTCGGGAAATCCGGGCCGGGCACGATGCGCAGCAAATCCTCGAAACCGAGATCAGGATCGTCGATCAGCGCAATGCAGGCGCCAAGCACTTCACTCAGGTTGTGCGGCGGCACGTTGGTCGCCATGCCCACCGCAATACCGGCAGAGCCGTTCACCAGAAGGTTGGGAATGCGCGCAGGCAGCACGCTGGGTTCGAGTTCCTTCTCGTCGTAGTTGGGCTGGAAGTCGACGGTTTCCTTGTCGATGTCGGCAAGCAGCTCGGAACTCAAGCGATGCAGACGGCATTCGGTGTAACGCATGGCCGCCGGATTGTCGCCGTCGACCGAACCGAAGTTGCCCTGGCCATCGATGAGCATGTAGCGCATCGAGAAGTTCTGGGCCATGCGCACCATGGCGTCGTAGATCGAGGAATCGCCGTGCGGGTGGTACTTGCCCATGACGTCACCGACCACGCGCGCGCACTTCACATAAGGCCGGTTCCAGACCGTGCTGGACTCCTGCATGGCGTACAGGATGCGGCGGTGCACGGGCTTCAATCCATCGCGCACATCGGGCAGCGCGCGACCGACGATGACGCTCATCGCGTAGTCGAGATAACTCTGCCGGACTTCGTCTTCGATATTGACGCGTATGACTTCTTTGGCGAACTCGGCCATTGAATGTATATCCCTTTTGAATCAATACGTTAAGGCCGTCAAATCGACCCTGTCGCAACGCCGGAATGGGCACGGCGAAAACGCGAAATTTTAGCACGGATGGGGGTTGTTCCGCGAGCCTGAACAGGGCTGGGGCTTGCTCGCCACTCCACCCTCACCCCACCCCCAACCCTCTCCTTCATGCCCTACGGGTACGCCAGCGGGAGAGGGTGAAAATTGCTCGCGCTTTGGAACCGACCTGCATTGGGCTAGATTCATGAAGCGGAGCAAGCTCCGCTCTACATTCTTGCTGTGGTAGAGCCGAGCTTGCTCGGCTGCAGGTTTGGAGGTGCCACAAGCGGAGCAAGCTCCGCTCTACATTCTTGCCGTGGTAGAGCCGAGCTTGCTCGGCTGCAGGTTTGGAGGTGCCACAAGCGGAGCAAGCTCCGCTCTACCAATGCTCCACGCTTCTCGTAGAGCGGAGCTTGCTCCGCTTGAGTGCCGCCCGATTCGCGAACGGCGCGTGGGAAACAGCAACTCAGCCAAACAGCGTGCGCAGTTTCCGGGCATCGGGTTTTTCGATGATGCCGCGTTCGCTCACGATCGCATCGATCAACGCGGCCGGAGTGACATCGAATACCGGATTCCAGGCCTGCGCACCTTCGACCACCGTGCGCTGTCCGGCATGGCTCAGCAACTCGGCCGGATCACGCAGCTCGATCTCGATGTCATCCCCGTGCGCGGTGGAGAGATCGACGGTGGATGCCGGCGCAACCACCATGAATTTCACGCCATGGTGACGAGCTGCAATGGCGAGCTGAAAGGTGCCGATCTTGTTTGCCACATCGCCGTTGGCCGCAATGCGGTCGGCGCCGACGATCACCCACTTCACCTGGCCGGATTTCATCAGATGCGAGGCGGCGGAATCGGCAATCAGGGTGGCCGGAATGTTGTCGCGCACCAGCTCCCACATCGTCAGGCGAGCGCCCTGCATCCAGGGACGCGTCTCGCCTGCATAAACGTGGCGAATCCTGCCTTCGCTGACCCCGGCGCGGATGACGCCAAGTGCCGTGCCGTAACCGGCCGTTGCCAAAGAACCGGTGTTGCAGTGGGTGAGCACATCGGAGCCGGGTTCAATCAGTGATGCGCCCAATGCACCCATGTGTCGATTGGCGGCCAGATCCTCATCCTGGATCGCCTGCGCTTCCTGCTCCAGCGCGATGGCATCGGCACCCGCGGCAATGCGCGCCTGCATGCGATCCAGCGCCCACATCAGGTTGACCGCGGTGGGACGCGCTGCTCTCAAGGTCGGAAGCGCGGCCTCGAGTGTGCCTCGACCCCGCTTGGCGGCCAGCACCACGCCCCAGGCGGCGGCAATGCCGATGGCCGGCGCTCCACGCACGACCAGATCGCGGATGGCCTGGGCTACCTCATCGGCAGTCATGCAGTCGAGATAGTCCTCGACAAAGGGCAGCCTGCGCTGGTCAAGCAAGCGAAGCCGGTCGGCACGCCAGAGCACGGCGCGGATGGAATCGTGGGAATTGATCTCATTCATGCCAATAGGATAGCGGAGCCCTGGTTTCCTGGAAGACCAGCCAACGACTCGAAATGCGCGTCAATCCGGCAAAGGCGCTGGCTCCAATGGCCATGGATGGCCAGCATGCAGGAAATGCAGGAGAGTTTTCCCGCCTGCCTGCGCAGGGACAACCGCAGCTTGCGCTGGTCTGAGCCTTGACGGTCGCTACGCGCATAGGCCGGCATCAGAAGCAAACTCTCGTCGCCCCTGCGCAGGCAGGGGCCCAGCGCCTTTCATGTCCGCTCTTCGGAAAAATCCAGGCCGTTGATGCGCCGCGTGCGCAATGGCAGTGCGGCGCGGATCACCTCGCGACTGGCGTGGACGCGCAGTTCGCGACGCGCGCGGCTGGCAGCGGTGTAAAGCCATTCACGGGTGATCAGCGGATGGGGCTGCTGCGGCAGCACCAGTTCAACCACGTCGAACTCCGAGCCTTGCGCCTTGTGCACGGTCATCGCGTAGGCACTTTCGTGCGCTGGCAACTGGGTTGGCAACACGCGCAACAAACCACCGTCCCGGCGCGTGAACCAGACGCGCAGCGATCCACCGGCATGCTCGGCGAGCAGGATCCCGACATCGCCGTTGTACAAGCCCAGCGCATGTTCGTTGCTGCTGACCAGGATCGGCCGACCAGAAACATGCAAGGGCGCACTGGAAGCACCGTGCAGGAGGCTGCCGATGGCCTGGTTGAGTCCGGCCACACCCTGTGGCCCTTCGCGCACGGCACACAGGATACGGTATCTGCCCAGTTGTGCCAGCGCCGCCTGCGGGGAATCAGCCGCAGCCAGGCCTGCCCAATGTGCCCTTGCCGCATCGCGGGCTTGCGCCGTGTCGAACGCGAGGGCCTGCTCACTCCAGCGGATGTCTGCGCTGCTTGCAAGCGCATCGAACACGGCATCTTCATCACCACGGCGGATTGCGCCGACCAGACGGGCAATGCCGGATTCGCCGGCAAATCGGTGCGCACGTTCCAGACGCACCACGCAGTCGCCGATGGATGGCTGTTCCCCGATCGGATCCAGCCTGGCCACCTTGGCATCTGCAAGCCATTTGCAGGCCGAGGCGGAAAACGCGTTGCTGCCGTTGCTGGTGGCGACGGTCGCCAACACCGCACCGTTCTCCACGGCCGGCAATTGATCCGGATCGCCCAGCAGGATCAGGCGGCATTCCGGCTTCAAGGCGCGCAGCAGCTTGGCCATCAACGGCAGATCGACCATCGAGCATTCATCCACGATCAACACGTCGAGATCGAGTGGGTAATCCGCATTGCGAAGTGGCGAGACCGACTGCGGACGGAAGCCGAGCAGACGGTGCAAGGTTTTGGCATCGATGGGCAGCGCATCGCGTTCTTCCGCGCTCAAAGGCAACGCATCCAAACCGGCCTGAACGGACTCAGCCAGTCGTTGCGCGGCCTTGCCGGTGGGCGCAGCCAGGGCCATGCGCAACGGCTTGTCGGACAAGCGCAGGTGCAGCGCGAGCAGGCGCAACGCGGTATGGGTCTTTCCTGTTCCGGGTCCACCGCAAATCACGCTGAGCGGCGCACGCAGGGACATGGCGGCGGCAACACGTTGCCAGTCAGTCTGCGTCCCTTCGCTTCGCGGAAGAAATTCATCCAGCGCGCGCGCCAACCCGACGGCGTTGCTTGTAACCGGCGCGGGCTGCGCCCTATGCAGCAAGGCCGCCTCCACTTCGCGCTCGTGCCGCCAGTAGCGGCGCAACCAACTGCGATTGCCTTCAACAACGATCGGCGAATCGCTCGATGCATCACCGATGAATTCGGCCTGCGGCCAGGTGCCCGCACGCAGTTGCGCATGCAACGCCGAATCCTGGCCATCCGGCCAGTCATCAAGCAGCTCAGGTTTGAAGCAACTGTGACCCTTGCCAACGGCCCAGCTATTGAGCCCGGCCAGATGCAAGGCCGCCGCGCTGCTTTCCGGCCAGATCACGCGCAAGGACTCCATAAGCGCGATGTCCAGCGCGCTGAAGCCGCCTTCGCGCACGCGGTCAAACGCGCTCACGAGCGATCTCCATTGAACCAGGCGTCCAGCGCATCGATCAGTTCGACGGACGGACAGTCATGGTGGATGCCCGCACTGTCGCCATCGCGCATGCCACGCACGAAAAGATACAAGGCCCCGCCGATGTGGCGTTGGTAGTCGTACTCCGCGCCCAGGCGATGTTTCAGGAATCGCTGCAGGGCCACCAGATAGACCAGGTACTGCAGGTCGTAGTCGTTGCTGCGGATGGCGGCCGGCAAACGCGCGGCAGCATAGTCGGCACGGCTTGCACCGAGCAGATTGGTCTTGTAATCGATCACGTAGTAGCGCCCCTGCCAGCGCGCAATCAGGTCGATGAAGCCGGTCATCAAGCCGAGAACACTGCCGCGCCGCGCCTGCAGTTCACCTTCGCTGCGCGCATGGGCGGGATAGCGCGCCAGGATCCGCTCCAGCTCAATCATGCGCGCCGCACCCAAGGGAAACAGGAATTCCAGCTCCGGCAGGAACTCGCCGCAACGCAGGTGCATGAGCCTGAAGCCGGAACCGGGCAACAACTCGCTGCTGACGCAGTTTCGTGTCATCGCGGCGATGACTTCCTGATGGGTATCGACGAAGCCGTGATCGGCGGCCATGCGAGCCAACGCTTCGGTGCCTGCCGGGTTGGCGAGGTCGGCAAACGGAATCGTCTCCAGGATGCCGTGCACACAGGTGCCGAATTCGGCGCCACGCGGCCATTGCGGCACCGGGTCATCGACGATGCCCGGGTAAACCTGTGCGGACGGATCACTGTTCTCGTCATGATCGGCCAACGGCGCGTGCTCGCCACCGCCAAACAGGCGACTGTAGCTCAGGGTTTGCAGACGACGCTCGATGTGGCCATGGAATTCGGCGACTGCCAGCGGCTGTGGCGACGTAGTCATGCTGTCGAGGCCGGGTTCCGGTGCTTCCATGTCGAGCTTCTCGACGCAGATGCTCTTTTTCGAGCGCTCGACCAGGTCCTGGAGCCGCCCATCGATGGCACCCAGATCGTCTTTCAGGCCGGCAAGCTGCCTGGGATCGCGCATGCCCTTTGTGCGGAACAACAACCAGGCCAGCGGACCGGAGAAACCGGTGACGTGCTTTCCGGTATTTGCAAAGGCCCATGCCAGCCAGAGGCGATGACGCGCGCGCGTCATGGCAACGTAGGCCAGGCGCAGGCTTTCGGCAAACAGCTCGTCGGCATGCGCCGATGCATGCTGCTGCCAGTGCTGGCCTCCAATGTCGATGCGCAGTTCATCAGCCGCATGCCAGGCCACCGAGTCATTGGGCGTATTGCGCTTTTCCGCAGCCGATTCGTCGCGGGCTGCCATCACGAAGGGAGCAAACACCACGTCGTACTGCAATCCCTTGCTGCGATGAATGGTGCGCACCTCCACAGCTGCCGAATCGGCGGTCGCCCGCAACTGCTCGGTGGCTTCGATGCCCGGTCGCTGCGTCGCTTCGATGCGACGCTGGCCGAGCCAGTTCAAGAGATCGCCGGGCGCTGAACGCCGCAGCGATTCGCCCTGCAGCAATTCCGCCAGATGCAGGAAATTGGTGACGCAGCGCGGACCGTCCCAGCGCGGAAGCAGTCGCGCGGCTGCCTGTCGCACGCATGCGGTGAGTGCCGCGTACGGACCATCCACGATCCAGCGCTGGCGCAATTGCGCAATCAGGGCAAGTTCGGCCTCCCAGCGCGTTAGGTCATCACGCGAAGCCAACAACTCGCCGAGATTTCGCCCCAGCAGTTCGGTGGCCAAGGCAGCGCGCACGCGCGCCGCATCGGTCGGTGCATCCAGCGCCGCAAGCAGGTATTCAAGCTCGCTGGCCTGCTGGCTCAGGAATACGCTTTCGGTGCTGACATGGTCACAGGCGATTCTCCAATCGCCCAGCACCTGTGCCGTTTGCTCGGCCTGGCGATTGGTTTGCACCAGTACGGCAATGCTCGGCGGCGGCTGTTGCGCTTGCTTTGCTTCCCGCAACAGGGCGCTGATGCTCGCGGCCACTTCAGCCAGAATGCGCGCACTGAACTGCGGAACAGTCCATGCCTTTGGCTTGTCGCCTCCCGTGTCGTCCGGCAGCCGCCACAGGGTCAAGGGCGAATCGCTTTTCAGCCAGGATTCCGGCTTGTTTTTCGTGGACGGATACTGCGCAGGCTGGAAACCGATGAAGTCCACCATGAACGGATCCGTGACGCCTCCGAACACGGCATTGACGGCCTCGATCAGACGCGCATCGGAGCGCCAGTTGTCACGCAGGGTGTGCAGGTTGCTGCCGGCGTCACGCGCAGCGGCGTGGTAGGTGTAGATATCGCCGCCACGAAAACGGTAGATCGCCTGCTTGGGATCACCGATGAGGAGCAGCACGGCATCCGCCCGCGCCATGTGAATGCGATGCAGGATTGCATACTGCAGGGGATCGGTATCCTGGAACTCATCGACCAGCAAGGCGGGCACTTCACTGGCAATGGCTTCGGCAAGATGCGTTGCCGAATCTCCATGCAAACTTGCATGCAACTGGCCGATCAAATCATCAAAACCAAGGCGCCTTGCACGCTTGCGATACCCGCCAAGCCGCTCACGAACGAAATCGATCGCGGCGCGCGTAAAGTGGGCAAGCAGGGCACGCCGCACATCCTCATCGGCCAGCGCCATGGCCTCGACCACGCTTGCGACTTCAGCCAGTTCGGCTGGCAGGGTCCAGCCGGCCTTTTCGGCATTTTTCGAGATCTGCTCTTCGATCGAATTCGAGCGCAAGGGTGTCAGAGCATCCACATCCACCTGATCGGGTTCACCTGCGCAGGCAGCATTGCACTTTTGTACCCGCCACTGAGCGAGCATTGAAGTCTGTGCCGACTTGAGATTTCCGAAATCGATGGCCTCCTGCAATTGCGTGAGCGCAGCAGCGACCGTTCCTTTCGCATGCAGATCACGCCAGCGCTTGCGCGCGCTCGCGCAGGTTTTCCGTCCCCGCTTCAGCCAGCCTTCAACATCGGCAGGATCCATGCGCTCAACGGGCAGGACCAGGGTTTGCGATCGGATCAATTCGGCGGCCAGGTCGCCCGGCGTCTTCCAGCGTTGCAGCACATCGGCGACGGCCTCATCCGGTTCGAGGATGACATGCCTTCGCCAGAAATCGCGCACGAACTCGCGGGTCACTTCCTTGCCGGCACTGTCATCAAGCTCGAAGAACGGCAGCCCGGTCTCGAAAGCGTGTTCGGCCAGCAATTGCCGGCACAGGCTGTGTAAAGTCGAAATGCGTGCTTCGTCGAATCCGACCAGCGCTGCCTGCAGTACGGTTCTGGCGCTCGCGCATGCCGCCACGTCAGTGCGATGCCGGCCAAGGATCGCGTCGAGATCCGGCCGGTTAGAGGCGCTGCTTCCATCGAGATGGGCAATGGCCTCGACAAGCTGTCGACGCAAGCGCGAGCGCAACTCGCGCGTCGCGGCGTCGGAAAAAGTGACCACCGCAATCTGGCGCACGCTGAATTGACGCTCCAGCAGCAGGCGCACGTAGAGCAAGGATATGTTGTGGGTCTTGCCGGTGCCTGCGCTGGCTTCGATCAGATGCTGACCGACGAGCTCCAGCGTGGCGGCGTTCAACGGCGACATCATGACTTCACCTTCGCGAGCATCCGGTGAAGTGGCACGTACACTTCCGAGGCAAAGGCCTCGAATTGCTCATCCAGCACCGCTTCGCCACGATGGCGGCTGATCAGGGCATTGAAGGCGTCGATTCCTTCCGGGTATTCACCCTCAAGCCACGCCTTTTCTGCGGCTTGCGAAGGAGAGGCTCCCTTGCCCTTCACCCAGGCTTCGGCAAACGCCCGCGCGCAGTTAGGGAACGCGTGCACCGGCTGGCGCATGCCGCGCATGTACCAGCCAAGCAATTTTTCAATCCACTCCCGCTCGTTGGCGAATTCCGCAAGCGTGTAGCAAACCACCGCCCTGCCTTCACCAAACCCCAGCACGCTGGCCGAGGGTCGGGCTGCCTGCGACGGCGGCAACAGGGCACGCTCGAGCGCGATTCGGGCAATGTCCACGCTGCGGATTCTGCCGGGACGGACCAGCAGCATTCCCGTAGGCCCGGCGTCGGATCCGCGAAGATGGCGGATTGATCCACCGAGGCGAACACCGATTTCCGGAAAATCGAGAAACCTCGCCTCGACTTCCAGCGCAGGATCCTTTCCACCGGGCAAATCGGTGATGGCTTGCTCCAGCGTGGCGAGTTCCTCGCCCAGCGTGTCCCAGATCTTCACGCCGACAGGACCGAGAGGAAACTTGCCTTCGCGCTGCACGCGATGCAGATCGGGGCGCCCAGCAAGCGGTCCGAGCAGGCGATCCGACAGCTGATAACGGCTGAGGTGATCAAACTCGAAGGCTTCGATGTCCTCATCGGCCTGCGCTTCGGACAAATGAATGGGCAATTGCTGGCGAAACCAGGTACGAATCGGATGGCGCATCCAGCGCAACACGTCGTCGATGTCGATATCGACGACGGACTCGGGCACGCATGCAACGCCGGTCTTGATCTCGGCAAACGCAGGCGGCTCCTGCCACGGCGCTTGCAACGCTTGCGCCGCCTGCAACCACAAGCGGTCATGGCTGGGCACCGCTGCGTCTGCCTGGAAACAGGCAGGCGCATAGGCTTGCAGCGGATGCGTGAGCACGATCCGTTTTCGCATCTGCGGCCAGCGCCCGGGACCATAAGCCGAGGAGAGGAAGCCCAGCAATTCATCAATGACAGGAGACGGTGGATCGGCATCGGATCCATCCGCAGCACTGCTCACATGACTGAGATGGAACACGTCACGCGCCGCCACCAGGCATTCGAGAAACAGGAAGCGGTCGTCCTCGCGAATGCTGCGATCACCGGGTCGCGGGTGCTTGCGCATCAGGTTCAATCCGGCTGCCGCCTGCTTGCGCGGAAACCGCGCGGCATCCAGCCCGAGCAGGCACACGACCCGATGCGGCACATTGCGCATCGGCACCATGCCGCAGAAGGTCACGCCAAAGCGACCTGCCCTGGCCTTGCGCGGCTCGCCAATCGCATCTTCCAGCGCATCGCGCAACACGGCGAATTCGATGGGCTCATCCCCAAGCCACCGGCCTGCGTCATTGCCCAGAGCAGCAATCGCTTCGCGAAGATCACGCACAGCCGCGCGCTCGCCGGCATCCGTGCTTTCGGTGTCCAGCAACAATTCCAACCATTCCATCAGCCACAGCTTCCAGGCTTGCGCTGATCGCGCCTGGGTCAGCTCCTTGCGGATCCGGTGCATGGCATCGATGAATGCGCACAAGCGACCCAGCCATTGCGCCGCCGAGCCTTCGACATTTGCCACCGGCACCACGTCGGACAGCATCGCTTCCTCGTCGCCAAGCGCATAGCCCAGCAGCAAACGGTTGAAGCCGAAACGCCAGGTGTTCTCATCAAGTGCCGCGGCGCCAAGCTCGGCGCGAAACGCGTCATCCAGTCCCCAGCGGATGGCGCTCTCGCCGATCCAGCTGCGCAGCCAGTCCTGCGCCTCGCCATGCAGGCCCTGGCGACGCGCGATGGAAGGTTCGGCCAGAATGCCCAGCACTTCACTGACCGCCATGCGGCTTTCGGCCAATGCGAGCACACGTGCAAATGCATCGATCAGCGGATGCAGGGCACGCAGGGCAACATCGCCGATGCCGTAGGGAATGGCCAAGGCGTCATCATCCTCGCCAAACACGGCCTTGATGGCGGCCGCGTAGTCCTCGATCTGCGGTGACATCACCACGATGTCGTGCGGCATGAGCCCATCCAGGGTTTCAAACAAGCCCAGGATTTCGTCGCGCAGCACCTCGACTTCACGTTGGCGCGTCGGGCAAGCATGCACGCGAATCGAGGGACGCGCCTCGTCTTCCGGTGGCTCCGCGTGTGCCGGGTCAAGCAGCAGGATTCCATGCTGCACCCATCCAAGCAGTCGGGATGCATCCGGAAGCGCGAAGGCATCATCGTCGTGGATGACAAGTTCCGGTGCGTGGATGGCCTTCAGGTGTTCGCGCCCGAGGCTGCCCCAGGCCGCCAGCAGCGGATGGCCGACCTCCAGATACGAACTCGCATCACCGCGACCATGCTTCGCCCACAGTTGCCGGCGTCGGCTGATCTCGCGTTCGGAAACGATGTCGCCCCAGTAATCGAGGCAAGGATTCGGCTGGTAGAAGTGCAGCGGCGCGTGCCTGGCCAATGCCAGGAAGAATTCCAGCAGCAGGGGCGGCAGGTGCGATGCACCAAAAACCGCGACGCCGTGTTCAAGCGAGGCAGGCAACGCAGCGCCGGAATCGAGCATGGTCAACGCACGATGCATCAGGCTGGCCCGATCCGGCTCTTTGACGCCGGAAACCAGGACGCGCCAAAGCGCCGATTGCCAGCGCTCATCGGCGTCATCCAGCAACAGACGCTGGCTCGTCCACGCGCGCAGCCAGTCCGGCCGCGCCATGCTGTACTCATCGAAACAACGTGCAAGCAGTACGGCCAGTTCGTAACGCTGCCGCGCATCCGTGTCGTCGGCGAGATGGCGACGCACGCGATCGAATCCGGGTTGCGTTGCCAACCCCGGCAGGGCCTTGAAAATGCGCCAGGCGAGCGCCTCACGCGAGAACGCGGATTCCGGCGCCAATGTGCCACCCAACTCACGCAGCACGCCCCAGGCAAAACTCGATGGCAGTGGAAACCGGATGTTGGCGGCAATGCCGCAGCGATCTGCAATGCGTTCCTGCAACCAGCGACCAAGTGCGGGATGTGCGACCACCACGCTCCGGGTACACATCGGATCGCCCGCGTCTTGCGCGTGCAGGTCATCGATCAGCCGATCAGCCAGCGCTTCCAATCGATTGCCGTGAATGAACTGTGCTGCCTGCATCACTGCCCTTTGCCGGATCCGATTCCTGGCGGCCAGTCTGTCGGCGGCCAATCTCACGCCACGAGACGAACAGGCAAACCCTTCCGTTCATGCAATTGCAAATACAATCGCGCACCCCAACCCATTCCGTCCGCCGAGCCCGAATGCAGCATTCACGACACATGCTTGTTCTTGTATCGGCTTGGCTGATACTGCCCGATCCGGCCAGGGCTGCCGACGACTACGAACTGGAACCCGTGCTCGCGGCAACCACGCTGGTACAACCGGCCTTGCTTTCCGGGCCGGGATTCGAGGTCGATCCCCACGTGGAAATCCGAGGATACATGGCACGCTTCACCATGGATACGGCAGTGGGCCGCATCGAGGCGGAAAGCATGGAAATGCTGGCCATCCGGGTGTCCGAGATTCCGGCCATGCAGGCGCTTGATCGTCAGGGTCATGTGGACAGTTTTGCCCATGCTGCAAGCGAACGCGCCATGGACAAAGGGGAACAGTTCTCCCGCCTGATACGACATCCGCTGCAGACCCTCAAGGAAATCCCGGCTGGCGTCGCGCGTTACTTCGGCAAGCGCCTGCGCAAGGTCGGCAAGCAGGCGCAATCTCTCTCCGATCATGTCGCACGGGAGCTTGGCACGCGCGGTGAATCCTGGCCGCGCAGTGATGGACCGATGACTTCCGCCCGCGATATTGATCGGCAAGAGGCACGCAGGAGTGGCAATGGACACGACTCCTGGCTCGACGACCTCGGCGCCGAGGGGGAACGCGAGGTCAAGCGACGCATCGACTATCGCAAGGCGCGTCGTGACTTGGCCGAAAACCTCGGCATCGATCCCTACACCAGCAACCCGCAATTGAGCGAGCGACTCGATGAGCTGGCCTGGTCGGGTTCTGCCGGGCGCATGACGACGGATCTTGCCCTCGCCTCGATGGATGGTAGTGCGGGACTGCTCCTGGCGCGCAGCGACCAACTCAATGAACTGGTCTGGAAGCTTGACGAGGACCAGTTGCGCACGGTCACCCTGCAAAGATTGGAGCGGTTTGCGCGCGATGAATTCCTCATGCGTCAATTCATGCGCCGTGGCGCCTTCACACCCAGCCTCAAGGTATCCATGCTGGATGCGCTTGAACGCCTGCAACCTGCTGCGGGTGGCGATGCCTTGCTTGAGCTGGCGATGACGGCGCGCAGCGAGCTTGAGGCACGCTACATCGTCAACGCGCTTCGGCTGCTCGCCACACGATTGGGCAACAATGCCCACGGCGGGGAGCTGCTGATCGTCGGCGCAGGACTCGGTTATCTGGGCAATTCCGGCGACGTGGTGCTGCCGCTGCCGGTTGACTATCTCGCCTGGACTCGCGAAGTCGCAACGTTTCTCGACAACGAGGAATTCCGCAGCGCCCGGAAATCCGTCCTCATCCAGGGCAACGCATCGCCGCGCAGCCTGCGTGAACTCACGTCGCGAGGCTGGAACATCGTCGTCGACTCAAGCGCATTGGTAGCCGCCGAATGACTGCCGGGTGCAGGAACCTGCGCGGCAGAAACCATCCGGCACAGTGTATTCAAGGTTCGTCATCGAACCCGTTGCGGAACAGCAGATCGGGCACGTGCATGACGATGCAGTGGATGGCGCCGGCGCTGAAAATGATGTCACTGCAATCAACCTGCACGATGTCGTGATCGGGCAAGGCGCTCTGGTAGGTGGCCAGTGCCTGCGCATCCTGGCTCGTATAGCTGCCCCCAAAGCGGCAGATCAGCACCATCTGGTTGACGATGACGGAGTTGGTGTAGGTGTAGTGAGCGCCGCTGCGCCAACCGGGCGTGCGGTAGACAGTGTAGCCACGTGACTGCATCAAGTTGGCAGTGGCGTCGGTCACCTGCTTGGGGATTCCGCTGCCCTGATTGGCGTCGTACTGGCCGATGATCACCTTGCTGTCGGTCAGGGGCAGCATCCACATGTCGATGTGCTGGGTACTGTCATAGCTCGAAGGAAACGGATCGGTCAGGGTGACATCGAGGCCCTGGTAGTCCGCGTAGTCGTCGATGATCTGCTGTTCGCTCAGGCCCGGATTCTCATTGACGATCAGACGCGTCATATAAGCATCGCGCGTACCGAACAGGTGAAAATTACCGCCACCATGCACCAGCGGAATGTCATACACGGTCTCATTGATCTGCGCACCGTAGACGATGGGAAACAGGTCATCGTTGGGCCGAGGCCGGTTGTATTCGTGATCCACGATGGCGCGACGACCGCTGTCGTCGATGAATCGCGGGCCATAGTCGCGGATCCACACGGAATCGGTCGCGGCAATCACGAAATGCACATGGTCCATGTCCGCGCCGCCGCCTTGCAGCACCGAACTGGCCGAAGCCTGCTGGCTCGATCCACTCACCACCACGTAAACCTCCGAAGGTGGTGTCGCCGTGGTGAGCGGAACCGTCATCTCCGTGTGCAACGCGTTGTAGCTGCCCCAGCGAATCAGGATGCCCTGGTTCGCCTCGTACTCGGCTTGCGCCCGCACCGGGCCGCTGGGCGGGGCGCTGGGTTGATTCGGTCGCTGCGGCAGCGGCACGCCGATTTCGTGCGGGGCCAGGTTGCGCGGCAGCGGATTGGGATCATCGTCGCGGATGGTTGCCAGATAGTCTGGGTCGGCGCGCCGTGTGGCCGCCATCGCAGGATCAACGGCAAGCAGCAGCACGGTTGCCAGTACGAAAATACGCATGATGTCTGTCCGCCGGACAACAAAGCGCGCAATTGTATCGGTATTGTTCCTGGATTTCGCGCAGGCCGGCGAACGTGGTTCGTGCGTCCGTGACGCGTTTCGCGGACAATTGCGCTTTCCCACGCCAGCCGACAACCGCCATGGATACTGCTACCCGCGTCCGCCTGTCCCGTGAACTTGATTCGATCCGCGAGGATGGCCTGTTCAAGACCGAGCGCGTCATCGTCACTGCGCAGTCAACCGCGATCCGCACCTCGGACGGTCGCGAAGTCCTCAACTTCTGCGCCAACAACTACCTGGGCCTTGCCGACAACGCGGAAGTGATCGAAGCCGCAAAATCTGCGCTGGATACCCATGGATTCGGCATGGCCAGCGTGCGCTTCATCTGTGGCACCCAGGATCTGCACAAGCAGCTTGAGGACCGCATTTCGGAGTTTTTCGGCACCGAGGACACCATCCTCTACACCAGTTGCTTCGATGCCAATGGCGGCCTGTTCGAAACCATCCTGGGCGAGCAGGACACGGTCATCTCCGATGCGCTCAACCATGCGTCCATCATCGACGGCATCCGCTTGTGCAAGGCCGAACGCCGTCGCTATGCCAACAGCAACATGGGCGAACTGGAGCAACACCTCATCGAAAGCCAGGGAAGGCGCACGCGCCTGATCGCCACTGACGGCGTGTTCTCCATGGATGGCTATATTGCCAAGCTGGACGAGATCGTTGCGCTGAAGAAGAAGTACGACGCCATGCTGATGGTCGATGACTCGCACGCCACCGGTTTCGTCGGCCCGAACGGTCGCGGCTCCGCAGAGTTGCATGGCGTGATGAATGAAGTGGATGTCTATACCTCGACGCTGGGCAAGGCGCTGGGTGGCGGTTCCGGCGGCTTCACCACCGGGCGTCGCGAGATCATTGCCCTGCTGCGCCAGCGCTCGCGTCCCTACCTGTTTTCCAACACCCTGCCACCACCGCTGGTTGCAGCCAGCATCAAGGTCTTCGAGATCCTGTCGCGCTCCAATGAGCTGCGCGATCGCGTCGAAGCCAACGCCAGGCACTTCCGCGAGCGCATGAGTTCCGCCGGATTCGACCTGCGTCCAGGCAACCATCCCATCGTCCCGGTGATGCTGTACGACGCCAAGCTGGCGCAACGATTTGCCAGCGAGTTGCTCGAAGAAGGCGTGTATGTGATTGGCTTCTTCTATCCCGTGGTGCCGCAGGGCCAGGCACGCATCCGCACGCAGATCAGCGCGGCGCATTCCATTGCCCAGATCGACCGCGCCGTGGATTCCTTCATTCGGGTCGGCAAACGCCTTGGCGTGATTTAGGGCAACGCTGAAAATGCAGATTCCGTTCGTGGTGAGCCCGTCGAACCATGAGCGGAATCCGGGCATTGCATACACATCCTTCATGCCGATCAGAATGAACGGGACTTGTTCAGCGTTGCCTTGAAAGAGCAATTTGCCAGGCGCTTTGCCTGTTCGACGCACTGCCTTGGCCTTGCCTGCTCCACGTGCCGTCATATAACATACGTTATAACGTCGAAACGTCGAGACCCGCCATGAAGCTCAAGATCACCACCATCGGCAATTCCGCTGGCGTCATCCTGCCCAAGGAACTGCTGGCCCGACTGCGCCTGGAAAAGGGCGATGAACTGCTGGCGCTTGAAACGCCGGATGGCATTCGTTTGACGACCTTTGACGCCCAGCTGGCGGCTGAAATGGAAGTCGCCGAACAGGTCATGCGCAAGCGCCGCGCCCTGCTCAACAAACTTGCCCAATAGGTGCCACGCGATGATTCGTTGGATCAGCAAGGCGCTGATTATCGCCATCCACGAGCGTCAGCTCGCCGAGCATGGTGGTATCGAGGGCCTTCGGGACGAAACCTTGCTCGCCTCCGCACTGGCACGCCCGCAGCAGCGGCACGCCTACGCTGATCCCGCGCCTGACCTGGCCGAGTTGGCGGCAAGCCTGGCGTATGGACTGGCACGCAATCACCCATTCGCAGATGGAAACAAGCGAACTGCAGCAGTCGCATGCGAAACCTTTCTGCTGCTCAATGGCGTCACCCTCGACGCCGATGATGTTGCCTTGTACCCAATATACATCGGCCTTGCCGAAGGCAGCCTCGGCGAATCCGAGTTTGCCGACTGGATTCGGCAACACCTCGCGCCCAAGGACAATGCCGTGCAGGAGTCCACTGCCGGTTATCAACGGAAGGCTGAACGCTAGTCGCATTCAATCGATGCAGAAGTTGGCTTGCGGTCTAGCCAGACCAGGATTCACGGACTGGCGGAGGGCGCGGCAAGCGCCTGGACTTCCCTTGCATCAAGTTCACGCCATTGCCCCTTGGCTAGATCACCCAATTGCAGCGAACCGATGGATACGCGAATCAGGCGCAGCACTTCAACATCGAACGCAGCCAACAGACGGCGGATATGGCGGTTGCGGCCTTCATCCAGGGTAATTTCCAGCCAGGTATTCTTTTCACCGCGACGAAGTTCGCGCACTGCCTTGGCCAATAGCCGCTCGCCGGCAAGCTCGACACCTGCGCACAGGGTTTCGTACAGATTCGTATCCGGCAGGCAAGCAACCTGGACGTGGTAACACTTGTCCACGCCGCTGTTGGCCGCACTGACACGCGCTGCCCATGCACTGTCATTGCTGAACAACAGCAGGCCCTCGCTGGCCTTGTCCAGGCGCCCGACCGGCGCGATCCACGGCATTCCGGCCGCTGCAAAACAGGCGTAAACCGTATCGCGATCTTTTTCGTCCGAGGTCGTTGTCACCAGTCCGCGCGGCTTGTTGAGCATCAGGTAGCGCCGCGCAACCGGGCCGCCATCGATGTTGCCAATCTCGATGTGCGCGTCGGTGCGGGTACGCTGTTCGGGATCACGAACGACCGCGCCATCCACGCGCACATCACCCGAGCGCACCAGCGCGGCGGCTTGCGTTCGAGAACAGATTCCGCGTTTGCTGATGATCCGCGCCAGACCGTGGCTTGCCGTTTCGGCAGCCACCCGACTCCCTGAAGGCCTGGATCGTATGGTCGTGCGTCGCACCTTTCCATCCCCCAAGGAAACTCTGAACAAGTACGGAACTCATTCGTCGCGAGCAAGCTCGCTCCCACAAAATCAAGCAATGGTGGGAGCGAGCTTGCCCGCGACAATACTTGTTCGGACCTTCCCTAAATGCAAACAGGGTGCCGAAGCACCCTGTCTGGTCCTGCGAACCGCGTCGTTCACGGCCGCCGCGCGAGTTCCGGATCGTCCTTGGACTTCGGCATCAGGTCCTGCTTGGACACACCCAGCAGCAACAACACCGGGTTGGCAAAGAAGACCGAGGACGCAATGCCGATGGCGATACCAATCAGCATGATCAGGCCGAAATTCTCCAGCGCGGCGCCACCGAGGAAGTACAGGGTACCCACGGCAAGCGCCGTGGTTACGCCGGTCATGATGGTGCGCGACATGGTCGAGTTGATCGAGCGGTTGAGGATTTCCGCGGGCTCACCCTTGCGCGAGGAACGGAAGATTTCACGCACGCGGTCGAACACCACGATCTTGTCGTTGATCGAGTAACCCACAACCGACAGCACGGCCGCCAACGCGGGCAAGTCGAACTCGCGCCCGGTCAAGGCGAAGGCCGCCACCGTGAGCAGGGTATCGTGGACTTCCGAGGCCACCGCGGACACGGCAAAGCGCCATTCGAAGCGGATCCAGAGGTAGATCGAGATGCCGGCAATCACGAAAATGACGGCCACCAGGCCATCACTGCGCAGTTCCTCGCCAATCTGCGGCCCGACAAATTCACTGCTCTTGACCTTGGCGTCGACACGTTTTGCCTGCAGGGCCTTGAGTACCTCGACCGCGATCTTGTCATTGGCAACGTTGCTGGCTTCCTCGGTCTTGCTGGATGCTTCTTCCTCGGAAACGATGCGGATGGCGAAATCGTTGGTGCCGCCAAAGGTCTGCACGACCGCGTTGTCGAAGCCGCCCGCCGTCAAGGCCGCACGCACTTCCGCCACATCCACCGCCTTCTCGTAGGACACCTCGATGTTGGCGCCGCCGGTGAAGTCGAGGCCGTAGTCGAGGCCACGCATGAAGATGATGGCCGCGGAGATCACCATGAGAATGGCCGAGATCGCAAGGCTGACCTTGCGCCAGCGCATGAAATCGATATTGCTGTTCGGATTGAAAAGTTCCATGGATGGTTTCCCGAGATCAGACCGGCAGCGACTTGAGCTTGGACGAGCGTCCAAACACCAGCGCGACAAGTGAGTGGGTGCCGGTGACCGACGTGAACATCGAGGTGAGGATGCCGATGGTCAGGGTGATGGCAAATCCGCGGATCGGGCCGGAACCGAAGGTCATCAGGCCGAAGGCGGCGATAAGGTGGGTCACGTTGGCGTCGAGAATGGTCGCCCATGCCTTCTCGTAACCGGCGCGGATCGCCGCTTGCGGAGTGATGCCATTGCGCAATTCCTCACGGATGCGCTCGCAGATCAGCACGTTGGCGTCGATGGCCATGCCCAGGGTCAGCACGATGCCGGCAATGCCCGGCAGGGTGAGCGTTGCCTGGAACACGCTGAGGATGGCCACCAGCAGGATCAGGTTCATCAGCAGGGCAACGTCGGCGATCAATCCGAACACCTTGTAGTACAAGGCGACGAAAACCACGACCAGGGCCAGGCCAACAAGTACGGCGGTGACGCCCTTGCTGATGTTGTCAGCGCCCAGGGTGGATCCGATCACTCGCTCCTGCACGATGTCGACGGGAGCTGCCAGCGAACCGGAGCGAAGCATCAGGGCCAGGTCGGACGCACCCTTCATGCTTTCGAGACCGGTGGTCTGGAAGCGGTTGGAGAACACGCCGCGGATGGTGGCAAGATTGATGATTTCCTCGGTGATCTTCGCGCTGCGCACTTCCTTGCCGTCGACGATGCGCACTTCCGGGGTGCGTTCGACCAGCACCACGGCCATGCCCTTGCCGACATTCTGCGTGGTGAAATCCAGCATCTTGCGCGCGCCGGTGGAATTGAGCACCACGGAGACGGCCGGTGTTCCGGTCTGCTCATCAACAGCGCTGGACGCATCCACCAGTTCATCGCCGGTGACAATCACCTTCTTCTTGAGTACGGCCGGCGAGCCGTCCTTCCAGTAATAGATGCGCGAATCCGGCGGCACCGAGCCCGTTCGCACGGCTTCGGCGACATTGGTGTTTTCATCGACGGCGCGGTACTCGAGGGTGGCCGTTGCACCAAGCAGCTTCTTGGCCTCGGCGGTGTCCTGCACGCCGGGTAGTTCGACCACGATGCGATCGCTGCCCTGCTGCACAATGACCGGCTCGGCCACGCCCAGCGAGTTGATTCGATTGCGCAAGGTGGCGACGTTCTGCTTGATGGTCTGGTCGGCAATCGCCTTGATGCGCTCCGGCTTGACCGTGACGTTCAGGGTGGGTTGGTCGCCAATCGAGGGACCATCGATCACGTTGAGATCAAGCAGGTCACGCGCAATCGCCGCGGCGATGGCGTCGCGATCGGCATCGTTGGCTGCCTGCACGATCAGGCCCTGGGCCGCGCGCGAAACCTTGGCGTTGCGGATTTCGCGATCGCGGATCAATGAACGGATGTCGTCCACGTAACGCTGCTCCTGGGCATCCAGTACGCTCTTCTGGTCCACCTGCATGAGGAAGTGCACACCGCCCTGCAAGTCGAGGCCCAGCGGCATCGAGTTGGCGCCAATCATGCGCATCCATTGCGGAACGGTGGATGCCAGGTTGAGCGCCACCGTGTACTTGTCGCCAAGGTCGGTGCGCAGGGCGCTGGCCGCCGCCAGCTGCGAATCGGTGTTGGGGAAGCCCACCTGCAGGCGTTCGTCCTTGATCTCGATGCCGCCGAAGCTGATCTTGCGCTCCTGCATCGCCTGCAAGGCGCGTTCCTTGAGCGCTTCATCGATGAGGGCGCCCTTGTTGGCAATCACCTGCACCGCGGGTTGCTTCTGGAACAGCGAGGGCACCGCATACAGGATGCCCAGCACGGTCACCAGGGCAACCAGAAGGTGTTTCCAGCGTGGATAATCATTCATTCGTGCAAATCCGGTTCTAGCCAGTTACCGATCAATCTGGAATGGGTGCGCTTGGCACCCGAATAGCCAGCCTGCATTCACCAGGTCACCAGGGCAAACCGCCAGGCGATGGTCCGGAAAACGCTGCGGGCGGAACCCGCAAAACTCAAGCCTGCTTGATGGTGCCCTTGGGCAGCACTGCGGTGATTGCGTTCTTCTGGATCTTCACGCTGACCTTGTCGGCAATTTCCACAGTGACGAAGGAGTCGGCGATGTCCTCGATGCGACCGAGCAGACCGCCGTTGGTCAGCACCTCGTCACCCTTGGCCAGCGCCGCGATCATGGCGCGCGCTTCCTTGGCCCGTTTCATCTGCGGGCGAATCAACATGAAGTAGAAGATGCCGAAGATGATGATCAACGGCAGGAAGCTCATCAGGGGATTCGGGGCGGCTGCGCCGGGGGCGGCCTGCGCATAGGCGGAACTGATCAGAAAATCCATTGTTGCTCCAACAGGTTGCGAAGCCCGGAGCAAACGCCCGGACACGAAAAAGGTCGCGGATTATGCCACGCTGGCCGAGCTGGCGCACGGAATCCGGGGCGATCCTGCGCCTCGGCCAATCGGCCCGGTTGCTGCGCATCCTTATTCCGACCGCCGCGCCAAAGCCTCCGAATGTGACCGCTGGCACAGCGTCCGCTGCCGGACTGCATGTGAATCCGGGGAGTAGACTCGCAACCAAGGAGCAGTCCGCGATGACGACGCAACCGCCCCAGGATTCGACCGACGCCTCACCCACCGATGCGTTGTTCTCGCAGGTCTATGATCGCCTCAAGGCCATGGCCGGCAAGCGCCTGGCCGGGCAGGCCCGCGAGACGCTGGATACCACCGCGCTGGTCCACGAGTTGTACCTTCGGCTCGGTTCCAATCCGCGCCTCGGCTTCGCCCATCCCAACCAGTTCTTCACCTACGCTGCCAGGGCCATGCGCCACCTGCTGGCGGATCGGGCCCGGGATCGCAAGCGACAGCGCGCAGGCGGCGACTGGATCCAGATCACCCTGACCGGAAGCGACAGCCGCCTGGCCCTGGACAGCGCGGAACAGGCACTGCAACTGGAAGACGCCCTGCAACGGTTGGCGAATTCGGATGCGCGCGCCGCACAGGTGGTTGAGCTGGCCTGGTTTGCGGGCTTGAGTCAGGACCAGATCAGCGAAACCCTGGGGGTCGCACGCAGCACGATAGCCCGTGACTGGCGTTTTGCGCGCGCGTTTCTCAAGGATCAGCTTGGGCAATGACACAACAACACTGATTTCGGCGTTTCCCGGATCCGACATGTCTTCGAGCATCCCGACCATTCGCGAACTCTTCGAGGCAGCCATCGCGCTGGACGCGCCTGCGCGCGCGGAGTTTCTTGAGCAGCACTGCCCTGACCCGGAGCGCCGCGCACAGGTCGAAGCCTTGATTGCGGCCGATGAAGACGCCGGCGAGCCGCTACAGACAGGCGCCATTGATCGCATGGCCAGTGCAATGGGACCCACGCGTCTCCGACCATCGTTGCCTGCCGGCAGTCGTGTCGGACCGTTTGAATTGCAGGAAGTCATCGGCGAAGGCGGCTCGTCAACCGTGTTCCACGCCGTCCGCGAAGTCGAGGGCGTCACCCAGCATGTCGCCCTGAAGTTGATGCGGTGCAGCCTGTACAGCCCTGATGCGCAGCGCGCGTTTCGGCGCGAACAACATGCCCTGATCCAGCTGCGGCATCCCAACATCGCGCGCATGATCGAAGGTGGGGTCAACGAATCCGGCTTGCCCTACATTGCACTGGAACTCGTCGTCGGCAGCACCATCACCGATTACGTGCGCACCCACCAACTCGGCTTGCGCCGGCGTCTGCACCTGTTCTCCGTGGTTTGCCTCGCCGTTGAAGCCGCGCATCGCGCATTGATCGTGCATCGTGACCTCAAGCCCTCCAACGTCCTGGTCACGGAGGACGGCGAAGTCAAGCTGCTCGACTTCGGCATTGCCAAGTTGCTGGCGGAAGACGGCGAAGGTTCATTCACGCAGATGCCGGCGTTCACTCCGGCCTATGCCGCCCCGGAGCAACAGAGCGGCGGCCCGACCACCACGGCCACCGATGTCTACGCGCTGGGCGTGCTGCTTGGGGAAATCGTTACCGGGGAACGCGTCAACGACGGCAGTGGACGCACGCCATCGAGCCGGATCAGTGCGCCATCGGGTTCCGCAAGACCGGTTGCGCTGCACCACGTCACGCGCAAGCAGGTTCGAGGTGATCTTGATGCGATCATCCTCAAGGCGTTGGAGGCTGATCCCTTGCGGCGCTATGCCTCGGCCGGTCGTCTGGCCGAGGACATCGAACGTCTGCTCTGCAGCCAGCCAGTCAGTGCACAACCCCCTTCCCGCTGGTATCGCGCCCACAAGTTCATGCTGCGGCACAAGGGCGGCGTGGCGACGACAGTCGCCTTCCTGCTGGCGATTCTCGCTGCCTTGGGCCTGGCCTTGTGGCAGGCGCGCCTCGCACGCGAACAGACTGTGCTTGCCGAACAGGCCTCCAGTCGTGCCAAAACCACGCTCGCCTTCATCGTCAACGTGCTGCAAACGGCCAGCGCCGACCTGCCCAAGGACCAGCGGCCGACGCCCGAAGCGCTGGTCAGGGAAGCCGCGAAAAATGCGCGCGACGATCCCGAGCTTGACCCGCTGGTGCGCGCACAGCTGTTCACCACGCTGGCGGAAATCGCACGCAGCAATGGTGAAAACCGGCAAGCCGAACTACTCATCGACGAAGCCATTGAGGGCTTGCATGAGCAAGGCAGCAGCCCTGCGTCCCCGGAATGGATCGCCGCCCTGGTCAGCAAGGGCAATCTACTGCATGACACGGACCGCACCGCCGAGGCCGACCAGCTTATGCTGGGCCTGCTGCCCGCACTTGAGGGTGTTGACACCGAAGGCGCGGTTTCGGCGTTGATGCTGTACTCGGCAACGCGCGCCTATGCCGAGGACACGGATCGTGCAGTCGAGTTCGGCACCCGGGCCCTGCAAAAGGCGCAACGGGTTTTTGGCGTGGATTCGTTGAACGCGGTGTACACCGCGATGTACGTCGGCCTTCTGGCCAACAAGCTCAAGCACTATGTCGAGGGCGAGAGCATCCTCAGCGATGTCGTTGCGCGCTGGCGTCGCCTTGGCCTGCCGCGCAACGAAGTGCTGGCACGCTGCCTGTTTCACCTTGCCAAGGCCAGGCACAAGATCGGAGAAGCTGCGGGCGTCGAAACACTTTACCGGGAAGGCATCGCCTTGATGCGCAGCGTCGGCGACGAGTCCTTCTACAAGATTTCCATGGGATTGCGCGGCCTGGCCGATTTCCAGATCGATATGGAAAAGTTTGCCGAAGCGAAGGCCGTGCTTGACGAGGCCGGCAAGATCTCCGGCAAGGTTGGCGAAGACAGTTCCGAGGCTGCATTGACCCGGCTCTTGCAGGCTCGCTGGCATGAGGAGCGCAACGAGTGGGCTGAGGCAGAGCGCACCTACCGCTCAGCGCACGCTGCGCTTGCGAAGAACGCTGACCAGGGCGCGACCGATGCCGAGTTCAGTCGGGTCAAGCTGGACTGGTCGCGCGCGTTGATCGAACTGGGTCGCTTGGACGAAGCGGCCACCCTGCTTGCCCAATCAAAAATTGCCCTTGGCGAAAGCTCGGGCAGCAACGACATCGCCAGCCCTGATTTCCACTGCATCTCGGGAGAACTGGACATGGCGAACAACCGCTTTGAGTCGGCCGTGGCCAATCTGGATCGCGGCCTGGACCTGTTCGCCAAACTCGATGTAGCAGTCCCTTCCAGCGAAGTCCGCTGTCGCAGATCGCGCGTGAATGCATTGCTTGCCCTCAACCGCGCGCACGACGCGCGCCTGGAAGCGGCAAAGGCATTCACCCGTCAACAGGAGGTCAATCCGCAGGCCAAAGGGAAACTCGCCGGCCTGTTGGCCCTGCGCGCGCGCGCCGAGCAGGCCGATGCGGACCCCAGCGCAGCCGCTGCCAGTATCGAGCAAGCGCGACTGCTCGCTGCGCCCGTGGAACTGCTGTCGACCGCAGATCGCACCACCCTCGAGCTTTAGGGAAATTCTGATTTTGTTCGTCACTCCGGCGAGGCGCTTTACAACAGCCGAATGGCTGGTCAAGTCGGAACCCATCTTGATCTTGGACCAATGGAATCAAGGTCAAAATGGACCCCGGCGTATGCCGGGGTGACGAAATTT
>WBZL01001242.1_pt1 | contig 27196 bp, 10 predicted proteins | sample 5204291 | NCBI WGS metagenome assembly WBZL01 (sample SAMN12344345, study PRJNA552823) | activated sludge metagenome | biome: Activated sludge suspended growth; feature: Nitrification reactor; material: Wastewater; isolation source: activated sludge from nitrification reactor of wastewater...
GAATCAGAGTCGTACGGCTCGCGGCAATTTGTGACATTCCCCATTCAATCTCTTCGTAGTTTGGTTCACTGCGGATAAACCCGACTAGCATCCAGATCTCTTCATCGGTCAGGCCAAACGAACCCCAAGCGGGCATGATTGTTCCTGCCCGCCCATTTTTGATCGTATCGAAGTAGAAACTGTCCATCTCTGGCAGGATGTCCGGGATCAGGGCCGGGCCAATTCCCCCGCCACGCTCCGTGCCGTGACATCCACTGCAATAATCCAGGTAGGCTTCATCCACAGGATCCCCCTCAAAAAGCATATCCGGCCCACCCTCCAGTACTAAAATTTCCCCTTCAATTGCAGAAGAAAAACTGGACACATAATGATAAATACCAGGGATGTCCATGAGCCAGGTAAACTGCTCACCAGGGGCAAGCGTCGGGCTGGGAAACCAGCCATTATCTCCGAGCAAAGTATGGGAAATGACGTCATTATTTTCCCATTGGACGATTGTCCCTGGGCTGACGGCAAATGTATGGGGAGTGAATTTGCCGTCAGTAAGTGTAACCCCGATAGACGCATCCTTCACATAGGGCAAATAGATCAAGAAATTTCCCCCTGCGTCTGCGGTTCCAATCATCCATCCCCCAAAAATAATCCCAATAATTAAGATGAAACTGGCGGATAGCCAAACAACAACATTTTTTTTCATAGGGGCTATTATATAGATACAACTTATTTTTTCACCATTGATATTCCAAATATCACTCGAAAATCACTCTTAAATTTATGTTGAGACGTAATATCTCGCGCATAATTAAAAGGATAGAAACCAGAAAAGGAACTACTCATCTTGAGTCGTTGTCCTGAAAATAAAACGACTGATTTGGGATAGATAAAGGGTTGATTTTCAGCTTGGGCGATTATTTTTCGTACAAATTATGGGGTGGTAAAATGGAATCCATGATTCCCCGATCCATCCGTGGTAAATTTGCAATCCTGTTTTTAAATTTCTTCTTATTGGTAGCTGTTTCTACAGGGGTGATCTATTGGGCATTGAATACCCAAAAGACAGATGCCGTGATCATCAACCTTGCTGGCCGCCAGAGAATGTTGACACAACAAATGACCTGGCTCGCGCTTAACGTGCCGGAAAGCAAAGAGTTGAAAGAGGCTATCAGTCAGTTTGAGATCACGCTTCAGGCGTTGCGAGAAGGCGGTGTCGTATTGGATCCCTCATCCCAATCTGTTACCCTCCCCCCAGCCCCGGATGCAATCTTGGAAGCCCAATTGACCGAAGCGATGGAAATCTGGGTATCTTTCCGGGGAAAATTAGAGGCCCTTCGTTCAACCCCGGTAAATGCCGTTGCTTGGGTTGAGACCGCAGACAGATTGCAAGCAGAATCCCCTGTGATTCTTGCCCAACTGGATGTCATCGTCATGGAATTTGAACAACGTGCAGAAGCCAAAGTCGTGCGTTTGCTTTGGATTGAGCTCGGTTTCACTTTGCTCGCTTTTCTGTTATTAATTGCCGGGTATCAACTCACCCGGCGGCGTATTCTGGCTCCTTTAGCTGAGTTAGAAGTTTCGACCAGGCGCATCGGACAGGGCGATTTCAGCCACCAGATCCAAGCCGATTATCAGGATGAATTTGGCCAACTGGCTCAGGTTATTGAAAACATGCGTGGCGAATTGGCCGTTGCTCGTGAATTATTGGAAGACCGTGTTGCCCGAAGAACCCGCGAGCTCTCTATCGCTTTCGAATTCAGCCAGGAAATCGTTGCCCAACTCGATTTAGCGCATCTGCTCCAATCGGTAACCGAACGGACGCAATCCTTGATGCACGCCGATTCGGTAGCATTGTGTTTACTTAATACAGATAAAGCCGTTCTGGAACTTGTCGCTAACCGCGGAACCAGCAGTAACATCCTTCAGACGAGACAACCTATCGACGAGGGATTGGCAGAGCGCGTGTTCGACACTGGGCTAGCACTGGCAGATGAAAACACCTGCTCAGGATGTAAATTCCTGGCCGCACAAGGGCCGGGGCATTGTCTGGCCGCGCCTCTCAAAGTAGGGGATCAATATCTTGGGGCACTTTGCATTTCCCGGCAGGGAGAGCAGATCTTCGACGAGGATGAAAAGAGGGCCTTGACCTTATTAGTAAATGCCGCGGCAATTGCAATTGTTAATGCAAATCTAGCCGCTTCCGAACGCCGCGAAGCCCAACAGGTGGCCGCCCTGGCCGAGCGGGAGCGCCTGGCCGCCGAATTACACGACCATCTGGCACAAACCTTGAGCTTTATGCGGATCAAAACCGGACGTGTAAGAGAAGCCATCACCGAAAGCCACCCGACAAAAGCTGATGAGGAATTAACCCGCATCCAATCCGCTCTGGATATGGCTTACACTCAGGTTCGTGAAGCCCTGGCCGGGTTACGTCAACCTGTTCCGGTTGGAGATGATCTGGCCCAGAAATTAGCTGAGTGCAAAGCTGAATTTGAAAATTACGCCGATATGCCAGTGAACTTGCACATTCAGCACCCTGAGGCATTGGAACTTCCACCAAGTGTACAGGTGCAGGTGATTCATATTATTCGCGGCGCGTTAAGCAATGTTCATCGGCATGCGCACGCCAGAATGGTGAATGTTCTTGTGAAATGCCAACTGGATAAGGCCCTCTTTATCGTAGAAGATGACGGGGCTGGGTTTGATCCACAAGCTACTCTCGATGATAACCACCTGGGACTGCGTATCATGCAGACCCGGGCGGAGCGGAGCGGCGGGCAACTCACGGTAGAATCCACGCCCGGACATGGGACACGCGTGTCGTGTTGTTTCCCTTTACAAAAATAAATGCCAAAATCCTCTATTCTCCTTGCTGATGATCACCAACTCTTTCGCGAAGGGCTTGCTAGTTTGCTCAATGCACAATCTGACCTTAAAGTGGTCGGACAAGCTGGCGATGGTCTCGAAGCCCTGACGTTTGCCCGCGACATGGTCCCAGATTTAATCGTCATGGATATTAGTATGCCAGTGTGCGATGGTTTGGAAGCAACCCGGTTGGTTCACGAACGCTTTCCAGAAACCAAAATTTTGATCCTCACCGTTCATGAAGAAGAAGAAAAACTTTTCGAGGCCATTCGGGCGGGGGCATGTGGGTATTTGCTCAAAAGCACAGATTCCGAGGGATTTCTGGTGGGGGTACGCGGCGCGCTCCAGGGCGAGGCGCATCTTCCCCCTCGCCTGGCCGCGCATCTTTTGGAGGCTTTTGCTCGAAGTGGGAATGAGACAAAAATTTCCGAAATGAGCGATGAGGCTTTTCCCGAACTCACGTCCAGAGAACTTGATGTCTTGCATCTAATTGCCAAGCGTGCGACGGATAAGGAAATTGCCACACAGCTTTCGATCAGCATTCATACGGTCAAAACCCATGTTCGCAATATTTTGAGTAAGCTCCACCTTTCCAACCGGCGACAAGCTGGCCGGTTGGCCGCCCAAAAAGCACTTTCTCATCTGCCAAAAATTCCCAAGCATTGATTTTGAGATCTTAGGAAAACACTATGCTGATGGTTTTGGGGAGAACGAACTAGGAACTTGGGGGGATCACCTCATTCTTTTTTCATGCTTGATGATTCATCCCTAAAGTTCGATACTTGCGACAGTTTCCAAACATTGATGCAACTCAATGTTTTTTTCAAAAGGAGTTTGTCATTATGCGAGTCGCAATTGTAGGCAATGGAATTCTTAGTAATCTGGGCGCGCTGTATTTCAAAAAGCGTCTGCCCGCATCGGTGGAAATCGTCCTGGTTGGCCCTGACGATAGGGGTGGGTTACCTCTGGTGGGCGAATCGACCATCGAAATCACCTCCCAATTTTTAGAAACTGAATTAGGGCTAGGCGAGTACCTGTGTCAAAACCACTATCCAAAATTTGGGTTGACATATTATTTCAAACTCGACCTGGATAACCCGGATGACCGGACCTATTCTGTGCATTGCAACGAGCGAGGGCCGTCCGATAGCCTGCCTCTGGAGAGTTGGAAAGGTCCCATGGTGCGTCCCTTATCGTGGCTGTTGAACCGGTTCACTTTCGATCGGGACATCCAAAAGATGGTAGACGAACACAGCGGTATCGAGCGCATCAAAGGTCTCGTGACGGATGTCGATCTGGATGGCCCGGGGGGGCACACTTTGCAGATCAAAGAAACCAACGGAAATACCCGCACCGTGAAAGCCGATTGGATCATTGATGGCACAGGCCGCAATCGCCTCCTGGCGAAAAAACTCGGTCTGGTCATTAAGCCGGAAGGGCAACGAGATTGTTTTTGGTTCTGGCTGGCGGATTTCGACCGTTCCTTGCTAAAAAATCTAAACGCGCTTGGTCCCAAACCGCCCGCGCTTGGCGAGCCATTTCACTACGACCGTTACTTCACAACGCACCATTTCATGGGGCGCGGCAATTGGATCTGGATGATTCCGATCAAGGCTGAAGATAACTCAGAACTGATCAGCATTGGCTTTGTATCCCACCCGGACGTTTACGAACATGAAGTACGATCCGTAGACAATTTTATTGAACAGGTCAGCAAAGTGCATCCTGTAGTGACCGACTTTGTGAAAAGCGGGCGGGTCGTAGACACCCAACTGCTTCGGCGATATCACTATGTCGTCAGCAAGGTCTATTCCCCCGACCGTTGGGGCATCATCGGAGATGCCGCCTTTGCGCCCGACCCGCTGTTTAGCAACGGATTAGCTTTTGGAACCCTCCAACTGGAACATCTCGGAGAGATGATTGCCCAAGACCTGGAAGGAAAACTTGCCCCCGAGTACGTAAACACGCTTTCGGATGCACTCATGGGGCCAATTCTCGGTTCCCAAACCGCCATCTCCAAATGGTATCACTCTATGGATGATTCCTTCCTGTCTTCGTTGCGGCTGACCTGGATCGAGTACACCTATTTCTATATGGTCCTCCCAATGGTGATTAACCGTTGCCATTATCAACCTGACCGCTTGAAACTTTGGAAGGTGTTGCAGTTCAGGCAGGACAAAAATCCTTATGAAATTCCGCAAGCCTTGTTAGAAGCGCGAAGCTTGTTCGATAAACCAACTCCCGAACACTTTCTTTATCGAGGCAAGGAGAAGGTTAACCTCAGAGCACTGGAAAGAGTGGACAGCGTTGAGGATATTCTGGATCAAGTTAAAGAGGGTTCTACCCTTTTAGGCAAGTACACCAGGGAGGTAGTTGCACGAGTCGAGGAACTAGCTGGTTGAAACCTAGTTTTTCGTTGGAAACTCATGAGACAGCGCCTTAATTTGGCATCCTCCGTTCTTGACGGGAAGGAAACCCAAATTGCAACTACTTCCGCCGAGTAAGAGTTTCGAAAAAAGATGGCTAGGAGGATATACATCTCCCTAGCTATCTTTTTTTGGGGAAATACCTCCGCCTCCCAAAAACATTTAATCCATCCAAAAGGAGCACTGATCTTTTTCAAAAAAGTAGTCAAAAAGATCACTCCTTTTTCATTCCTCAAAACTCCGGTCACAGGGGTGATACTTAATGGGTTATCATCCTATCATCTGCGCATTGAGACTTCTTTAGGAGATAAAAATTCACCCCAACATTCGTTACCTGTGGGTTGTTCTTTGGGGTTTGATGTTTGTGTTCCTAATGGCCCTCATCCCTCACATCTGTCCTCGCCCGCGAAGAGACCCTGTCAGGTGGACGACGAATACAAAAATAATGAAATCAGAGCATAATTTCCCCACATGCCAGTTTTATACTTCACTCCTGCTTCTATCGGTTATTTGACCCAGTTCATCCTGAGTCTGGCGATTACAGTTTATCTGGCCGGGCGTTTGAGAAAACAGGAAAACCGCAGTACCCATACGATTTTACTCACTGGTATTTTTGCTGTTTCTACCTTGTTCGAGGGGATGTTATTTTTGGATGCGGCCTTGTTGCCTACGCCGCGTTTACGGATCGTCTACCTGGAAAATACCGTCTTGGGGGTGATGCTGGTGCTTCTCCTCCAATTCGCTTATCGCTTTCCTGCTCATTTTCCGCATCGTAAATGGGAAGCGTATGGGCTGTTGGGGGTGAGCCTCTTATACACGTTGTATGAAGCACTCTATGCAAGTTACCGGTTCTCATTACTGTTGGGACAGGGAATCGTGGATTACCGCTACCCAGAAGCCGATTACGCGTTGGCGGCCTTGTTGGTGTGGGTCCCTGTCATCTTTATCCGTCAAGCGATTTCCGCCGATGAAAGGCCCATGTCCTGGCTTCGCAAACTTTGGAAGCCACAGGGGTTCGGTGCGCGGGGCGCACGTACTTTTGCCCTGGTCTTCATTTTACTCTTCGCCTTAAGCATCGTTGTCATTTTAGAAGGGTTCTCTTCCATCTCTACGACGTTTTATAGTGCGGCCCTATCTTTTGGGATTCTCCTGGCGATCTGGTGGTTTGCTACCGCCTATCTCAACTTCATGCCGGAAAACACCTCATTTTTGGTCAAACTATCGGGCGTGATGCTGACCCTCCTCCTGGCGGTGTTAGGGCTAGTGGGTTGGGCAGTCTCACCGGCTTACATCCGTACCTTCCAACCCGCGCTGACCGATCACCAAACTTTGCACTTTACGCCTAACGCCTCGGGTGGATATGATGTTTTCCCGCTTGCTTTTCATTATGAAACAAACCTGGGTGACCGTTTACCCGATAATCCAGCCCGCAACTGGCCGGTCAAGTTCCCTTTTTTATTTTATGGAAAACCGTACTCAGAAATTTACATCACCAATATGGGGGTTCTCAGCCTTGGGCAAGCTCTGCACCTGCCTGATTTACAAAATGATCCCCAATCTTTTCCGGGCATCTTTCCCCTGCTCGTCAATTTGGACATTAAAAGTGCCGGAGGCGTATTTGTGCGGGTGGAGCCAGAGCGTTTGATCGTTACCTGGGACCATCTGCCGGTGATTGACTTCCCCAGGGCTATCTACACCTTTCAAACGGTTTTATACCGGAATGGTGATATGGATGTGACCTATCATGGCCTCCCCAGTCCGCTGGTGTTTACCCCGGACGCTCAACCGTATTCCAATCCCTGGTTGAGAGGGGTGGTTTCCGATCAAACAGGATCTGTTGCCCTAGTAGATGATCTCTCTCAAGCCGGGGCAGGGCGCGCGCAGGGAGTGGTTCAGGATTTCCATCTCGCTTTTCGACAGCATCTCCATCATTTGATTGCCCCTCTGGCGTGGTTGGTCATTGCCAGCAGTCTGTTGATTATTTTTGGTTTACCCATTCTCGTCAACACGAATCTGGTGAAGCCCTTGAACGCCCTGTTGGCTGGAATTGGAAGACTGGAAAACGGCAACCTGATCGTGGACATGCCCATCCAATATCGGGATGAAATTGGCTCCCTCACTTCTTCTTTCAACTCAATGGCCGCCCAGTTGCGCTTGTATGTGACCGAGTTGGAACAGCGGGTGAACGAACGTACACAGGAATTACAAACTGCCAATACGCAGTTGAAACAGGAAGCCCACGAGCGCAAACAGGCTGAAGAAGCGTTGAAGGCAAGTGAAGTCCGCTACCGGACGGTATCCCAATCTGCCAGTGATGCTATCATTTCATCCAACCATGAGGGGAAGATCGTCGGATGGAACCGCAGTGCGGAAGCCATCTTCGGGTATTCCGAAGCGGAAGTGATGGATCAGCCGTTGACCCTTCTGATGCCCGCACGTTTCCATGATCCGCACCGTGCAGGCATGGCACGCGTTCACAGGGGCGGAGAGAAACATCTTATTGGCAAAACGGTTGAAGTTCAGGGCCAGCGTAAAGATGGGCGCGAATTTCCCTTGGAAATGTCTCTCTCGGCATGGCAGGTGGAAGAGGGCCAGTTTTTCACCGCCATCATCCGCGACATCACGGAGCGCAAACTAGCGGATGAAGCACTGCGCCAGTCACAGGTCCAGATCATCCAACAGGAGCGCGATCTAGCCGCCGCCGAGGAGCGGGAGCAGATATCGCGCGATCTGCATGATAGTATTGGGCAGGTCATCGGGTATGTCAACGTGCAAACCCAGGCCGCGCAGGAACTCTTGAAAGAAAATCAACTCGGGGCGTTGCAGGAAAATTTACAGCAACTGGTCGGGGTGGCACAGGAGGCCCATGCGGACCTGCGGCATACCATCTTGGGATTGCGTGATTCGGCCACGCCACAGCGTAATTTTTATCAAGCCTTGCAAGCGTATTTGAACGCTTTCCACCAGGCTTGGGGCATCAAAACCCTGTTTAGCCCGCCGCGGGAAGAACTCCCCGTACTCCCAGCCTCAGTAGAAGACCAGCTTTTACACATTGTTCAAGAAGCCCTAGTCAATATTCGCAAACATGCTGGAGCACAGCAGGTGGAGGTGTTCATCACCTTGCGGCCAGGCGAAATGACTTTGAGCATCCGCGATGATGGGCGCGGGTTCAACTTGCAACTTGCTCCTGGGACAAAGGATGAACACTTCGGGCTGAACATCATGCAGGAGCGCGCCGCACAGGTAGGGGGGCGAATGGAAATCCGTTCTTTCCTTGGCCACGGCACGCAGGTATTCATTTACATACCCATCGCTTCCACCACAGCCTCCCTCGTAAATCCGAAAGATGTGTACAGTTTGCGGATTTTGCTCGTGGATGACCAGCCGCTTTTTTTGGAGGGGATGCAGAATTTATTGAAAGCGCGCGGCTTGACCGTCATCGGCACCGCACATGACGGGCTGGAGGCCCTTGAGCAAGTCAAAGTCCTGCGCCCAGATGTGGTGTTGATGGACGTGCAAATGCCAAAGTGTGATGGCATCGAAGCAACCCGCCGTATCAAAACCGAATTCCCGGAAACCAAAGTGGTGCTTTTGACAGTTTCTGAGGAGGATGAACACCTTTTGGACGCCCTTAAATTTGGTGCCTCGAGTTATTTGTTGAAAAATTTGGATGCCAGTCAACTGTTCGCCACCCTGGATGGATTGGCGCGTGGGGAGATTCAACTCGCGCCCGAACTGGCCTCCCGGTTAGTGGCCGAGTTGAACCGCGCCGGGACTGTGTCGCGAACGACAAGCTTTCGAGAGGAAGCCGTCCCGGCTGAACTGTCCTTGCGCCAGTGGGAAGTTCTGCGGCTGGTGGCGCGCGGCCTGACGTATAAAGAAGTGGGTCTTGAACTATATCTCACGGAACAGGCGATTAAATATCACATGGGTCAAATTTTGGAGCGTCTGCAAGTGAAGAACCGCGAGCAGGCAGTGGCCTATTTGCGCCAGGTACAGGGAGAACGCAGGAAACAACGTTCTTAAACCTTATCATGAGATTTCTAGACACGCCGTTTTCACGGCGTGTTTTTGTTTTCTGGACATAACCAGCCAAGATAGCGTGTCGAACTTTCTCTTAAAGTCTGAGAACTCCTAGACTATACCTTTCCTATACCCGGTTCTTATACGGCGGGTGAGGGACAACCGGTGGGGAGGAAGCTATGATGATCGTATTTAGCAATCCATTCTAATTTCAACAGAACAACCCCATGAACCAACACTCCCCCAAATCTAACTCTTCTTTTCGTATCCTTTTCCTCGTCCTGGTAGCATTTCTCGTCAGCGCTGTCTGGTCTGCCCCCGTGCGGGCCGCCACTGTAACCGTAACAGATTGTTCCGCACCGAGCGGGGCCGTTGGTCGGCTGGTGGAGACTATGACCGCCGCATCCGCAGGCGACACCGTCAATTTCTCCTGTAGCGGCACGATTACGATCAGCACCACTCTTACCCTAGATAAGAATTTGACGATTGATGGTAGCGGGCAAACGGTGACGATCAGCGGGGGGAATGCGGTGCGCGTCCTGTTCGTTGACCCCGGTGTGACCGTTACCTTGAATCACCTCACCCTTAGCGGTGGTATGGTAACAGGCCCTGGGAGTGGCATCTACAACATGGGCACACTGACGGTCACGGATAGCACGATTTCGGGTAACAGTGCCACGACCGGGGGCGGCGGCATCTTCAATACAGGGGCATTGACTGTAATAAACAGCACAATATCGGGCAATAGCATAACGTCCGGGGGTGGCGGTGGCATCTATAATAACTCCAGTGCAACCCTGGCGGTTGCGAACAGCACCCTCTCGGGCAATACCGCCACGACCGCTGGGGGCGGCATCTTCAACAACACCTCGGGCACGGTGACGATCACGAACAGCACCTTTTCAGGCAACAGCGCGCCGAATGGGGGCGGTATCTACAACAGCACAGGCGCGTCGGCGCTGACGATAGCCAACAGCACTTTCTCAGGCAACAGCGGGACAAACGGGGGCGGTATCCAAAATCGGGCTACGGCTTCTATCACGAATAGCACCTTCTCAGGCAATACGGCCACGAACAGGGGCGGCGCGATGATGAGTCTGGGGGGGGTGTTAACACTCATCAACAGCACTCTCTCTGGCAATGGCGCGCCAAACGGGGGAAGCGGTTTTTACGGTTCAGGCACGTTAAACTATTCCAATACCATCATCGCCAACCCTACTAGCGGGAGCGATTGTTTTAGCGCTACCCTCGGCACAAACCTCAACAACCTGGTGGAAGATGGTTCCTGCTCGGCAGGATTGAGTGGCGACCCCACCCTGGGCGCCGCGCTGGCCAATAATGGCGGCCCCACCCAGACCTTGGCCCCGCTGTCTGGTTCACCCGCCATTGACGCGGGCGACGATACCACTTGCGCGGCCGCACCCGTCAACAGCCTCGACCAGCGCGGTGCAAGCCGGTGGCAAGGCGCACATTGCGACCTCGGCGCCTATGAGAAAAGCCCCACCGTTGTCAGCGATTGCTCTGGGCCGAGCGGATATGCTGACCGCCTGGTGGAGGTCATCACCGCCGCACCCGCCGGCGACACGGTCACTTTTTCTTGTAGCGGCACGATTATCCTCAATACCACCCTTACCCTGGATAAGAATTTGACGATAGATGGCAGTGGGCAAATGGTGACGATCAGTGGCGGTAATCTCGTGCGCGTATTCGATGTGAATAGCGGCGTGACTGTGACGTTGGATAATCTCACGCTTGCGGATGGCTGGGTGAGTGGCGATAGCGGCGGCGGGATTGACAACCAGGGCAATTTGACCATCACGAATAGCACGATTTCCGGAAACACCGCCAATACGGGTGACGGCGGCGGGATCGTCAATAATGGCTCTGGCATCTTAACCGTAGCCAACAGCACATTTTCCGGAAATACAGCCGATAACGGTGGTGGTCTCATGAATATTGGTACGGCGACCGTCACCAACAGCACATTTTCCGGGAACACAGCGAACGGTGGTGGGATTAACAATTCTGGAACTCTGCATTACGCCAACACGATCATCGCCAACTCCACCGGCGGGGATTGTGTCAATAGCGGCACCATCGGCACAAACCTGAACAACCTGGTAGAAGATGGCTCCTGCGCGGCTGGATTGAGCGGCGACCCTAACCTGGGTGTACTGGCCAATAACGGCGGCTCGGCCCAGACCTTTGCCCTGCTGACAGGCTCAACCGCCATTGACGCGGGCGACGATACCACTTGCGCGACCGCACCCATCAACAGCCTCGACCAGCGTGACGCAACCCGCCCACAGGGCGCACATTGCGACATCGGTGCTTTTGAGAAAGCGTCCACGCTTGTGACCAATACCAACAACAGCGGCTCCGGCTCTCTGCGCAATGCGTTAGATTACGCGGCCGCAGGTGAGACGATCACGTTCGACCCTGGCCTCGCCAATGGTGTAATTATCCTGGCTTCCACGCTGACCCTGTCCAGAAATATGACGGTGGACGGTTCAGCGCTGGCGGCACCAATTAGCATTAGCGGCGATGCCAATAACAATAGCATTCCCGACGCGGGCGATGTGCGTGTGTTTTATGTGAATAACGGCGTAACCGCCACGCTGGACAGCTTGAAGATCATCAACGGTTATATCTCCGGGGATGTGGGCGGTGGAATCTATGTATTTAGCGGGAGTCTGACGCTAAAAAACAGCACCTTGTCGGGGAACTCTGCCGATATAGGCGGCGGCATTTATAACTTTGGGGGAAATGTGACGGTTGAAAACAGCACCCTGTCAGGCAATGCCGCCGCATTCTACGGCGGCGGCGGAATTTACAATGCTTACGGCCTCACTCCGGGGACCCTTACCGTGCAAAACAGTACCCTGTCGGGGAATACGGCCACCAGCGGCACCGGTGGGGCCATTTTTAACGATAATTCGAGCACTTTGTCCGTTGTTAACAGCACCCTGTCAGGGAACACAGCCTTCAACGGTGGCGGCATCGCCAACCAGGACAGCAACGCGACGATGATCAGAAACAGCACCCTCTCGGGGAACACGGCGACCAATTTGGGCGGTGGTATTTTCAATGATAGCTTATACGCCCCCAATTGGTGGACCACCTTTGGCTTTGTCAACACCATCATCGCCAACTCCACCAGCGGCGGAGATTGTTACAACAGTGGCACAATCAGCACCAACACGAACAACCTGGTGGAAAACGGCTCCTGCGCGGCGGCGTTGAGCGGCGACCCCAACCTAGGCGCGCTGGCCGATAACGGCGGCCCCACCCATACTTTTGCCTTGCTGGTTGGCTCTCCGGCCATTGACGCGGGGAACAATGTCGCTTGTGCGGCCGCGCCCGTCAGCGGTCTTGACCAGCGCGGGGCCACACGTCCCACCGATGGCGATGCCAACAGCTCAGTTGTCTGCGATATTGGAGCCTTCGAATTGGGCGGTTTGTACTGCGGCATCCAAGGTGCGGCGGAGCCAGCTGATTACACCTTCTTGGGTAATGTCAACCTGCAAGTCACAGGGGACGGCACGGACATGAACTGCTTGCGCGTCACGGACATCCCCTACAACCATCCCAACGCAACCACTCCACTCAAAACTGGCAAATATTGGCAGATCGTGGCCTTGCAGGCCGACCAGTCCACGGACGCAACGACCGATTTCAGCGTAAACCTGACCTTGCCTTTTGCTATAGCGGATGCCAACGACAAGCTCTGCCGCTATACCGGCTCGGGCTGGGACTGTGCGGCAGTCGGGTTTGTTTCCAACACGTCCATTACCCGCAACAACATCTCCCAATTTTCTGTCTGGACTGTCGGGAACAACAGCGGGCCGACTGCCATCAGCCTATCCCGCTTGACCGCCTCCAGCGCAGTGAGGACCCCCAGCCTATGGTTGTTACTCGGCGTGGTACTGCTATTAGGCCTAGCAGGCGTCAACAGCAAGCGTAGAAAGAATGTAAGCCGCTAAAACCCTTCATGCACAATCCACTACGCTCCAGCCTTTCAACTCATTCAACTCAAGGAGAAATATCATGTCATCGTTTGGATCGAGAGACAATCAATTGCACGTCGCCAACCATACCGGCGAAGATTTCTATGTACTGGTCAGTCCCAATGCCGAATGGGATATCTGGGACAATCTGGCCCAGACAATAAAAGAAGGCGCCGAGGCCGTCAAGGGCGCGCGCGGCAAGGTGTCCGGCATCTCCAAGGCAATCAAGAATATCAATAATGCCAGGGACACCGCTTTGAAGGCCGCATCAACTGTCCAGGCGGGAATTTCGAAGGCGGCGGACAGCGTCAATCTGGAAGGGGACATTTCAGCCGATGAGGCGCGACAGGCGCTGGGAGCCATCGAGACTGGCGCTTTCCTGATCCGGCCCGGTGAAGTGCTCCGCGTGGCGGAGGTGGCCCTGGACAAGCCTAACCGGTATTTCACCGTATCAGGCTGGGCCAGCATTAGCGGCGCAGATGATGTCACCCTGACCATCTGGAGCGCCAAACGCGCCCGTACAGTCACCTTCGATACCAACAGCGACCATTCGTGGATTATCCAGGAGAAAGATGTTGTCCGGGCCGTGTATGGCAAGCTGAACGTGGTGGATGAAAAAGGGAAGCGCCATCGCTTTGATGAGGGACGTGTGGTGCTCCATGCCAGCGCCAATTACCAGCCGCGCCTGGAAGAGGTTGCCGTTAGGACTGACCACCGAACAGAGACGCGCGGCGTTAAGCCAGCCGCGCTGAAATCCGGCTGGTATTACCAGGGCCGGCCTGAACAGGTTCTCAAACCCGCTGGCAGATATGACGACACCGAAGTCATCGCCGCGAAGGATGATACGTTGCTCGTCTCCAAGTGGGGGAAAGTGGGACCTAACACGCCCGACGTGCGGCGCGTCGAGCCATTCATGCTAGGCTATGAATCCGGGGTCAAGTCGATGCGGGTGGAACCAGGGTGCCGGGTCTTTATCTTTGAAGATGCCCAGTTTGCCGGGAAATACCGCGTGTATACGCATGATGAGCCGGCGCTTGAGTATCTGGGTGAGAATAAAAATATTCCGCTGATCTACTTCATCATTGACGAGGTAGAACAGGTCTTCACGCCCGATAAGCCTCTCCTGACCGCGGGGCTATATGGTATTTACCAATTGCAATTCCAGGAGGATGGCAACCTGGTATTGACAATCATCATTCCCAATAGGGGGTCCGCTGTTCTCTGGGCCACCGAGACGCGCTGTTCCGGGGGGAGGTGCGTGAGGCAAACTGACGGCAACCTGGTGATCTACAATGCACAGGGTAAGCCTATCTGGCAATCGGGCATTCTCAATCCTCCCCTTGAGCATACGAGCCTCTGGCTGGAGCCGGACGGCAACCTAGTGATTCGCGGCCCCGGCGTCAACGGCCTGACGATCTGGGAGTCGCGTACCCCCAAAGTAGACCAGAACTTCATAAACCACTTCCTGGACCCTGAGCGCATCCGCGCCCGGGTAAAAGAAGAGGCTGATAGACGGGCGCGACCCGAATCGAAGCCGCTGATTCCCCCGACTCCGCGCCAGCCCCCCGGCATGGTGCAACTTTATGTGCCTGCCAGGGACGCCAAAGATGTATCGACCTCACCCATCTTTAGCTGGATACCCTATCCGAATGCTATCACCTACACCGTGGAAGTCCGCCGGTTCGAGCAGCATCACGAATATCACCGCGCTGAAAAGCTGACGCAAAATGCGTATGCCCTGCCACAGAATCTCATCTCATGGGGAGCCGATTTTTACTGGTGGGTCAGGGCTTTCGATCAATCAGGAAATTTGATCGGGGGATCAGAATACCAGCGTTTCAGCACGCTGGCGGCCCCGCCTCTCACGGAAGAAGTGCGATCGTACACCCCCAGCCTCGCGTCACCTGCCGATAAGAGCGTGGGCCTCGCACTGACGCCCAACCTGAGTTGGACGGCCAGGAGCGGCGCATGGGCCACCGCTTATCAGGTGCAAATATCCTTGACGTCAGATTTTTCCAATCTATGGTGGGATATCCGGGTTCCGGTTGGAGAAACCTCGTTCAAGCCCGGGTTGGAAGCGGGGAAAACCTGCTATTGGCGGGTCAGGACGCTCGGCAAAAATGGCGTGAGTGAATGGTCACAACCCTTCACCTTCACCACCGCTCCCCATGTTCCGCCCGCTACGCCGGTCGTGCCCACCGTCATTTCGCCGGTTGGCGGCGAAATCGTGCAGATGCCTCCCACACTGCGCTGGTCGGCGGTCAGCGACGCGAAAGATTACGGGTTGGTCATATCCCTCTCGGAGGATTTTTCCAGCAGTGTGTTCGATCGGGCTGTAGGTAATTTTACGGACAAAACGCTCAGCGGCCTGGCAGGCAACACCCGTTATTACTGGAAGGTCGTAGCCATCAACGGGACGACGGCCAGCGCGTTCTCGCATGTGGAGAGTTTCCAGACGGGCAGCAAGCCCCCTCAGCCGAATCTGAACATGTGGGGCAACAACACTTATAGCCAACTCACCATGCCCGAGGACCTCGGCCTGGTCAAAAAGGTAGTGGCTGGCAGAGAATTCACCATCGCCTTACGCACCAATAACACCATCCAGCAGTGGGGCAATGTCCTGATACCCATTCCCCCGGAAACTGCCCATGTATTTGATTTTGCGGCTGGAGAAAAACATATTGTCGTGCTGAAAAATGATGGTTTGGTAGAAGCCTGGGGGGATAACACCTGTGGTCAGTTGAACCTGCCTGCCGGGTTGACGGGGGTCAAGGATATTGCCGCAGGCCACTACCATACCCTGGCGTTGCTATGGGATGGCACGGTCAAGACCTGGGGAGGCGTGTTCGAGGGTGGGGACAAGTACGCGCTCTCTACTCTCCCGGCTATCCTCGATGGCAACAAGGTCAAGGCTATCGCTGGTGGTGGTCGGCACTCAGTCGCTTTGCTAGAAAACGGCACAGTGGTTGCCTGGGGAGGCAGAAAACCCTGGGAAATCCAGGCCCCGGTCAATGCTACTGGTGTAAAGGCGATTGCCGCCGGCAACGACCATGTGGTCGCCTTGAAAGAGGATGGGACGGTGCTCCAGTGGGGAGATTCTGAGGCAGGGGAGGTTCCGGCTGGGCTAAAAGACGTGGTCGCGATTGCCGCCGCCGTCAATCACAGCCTGGCCCTCAAAAAAGATGGCACAGTGATTGGCTGGGGCCAGGACCTTGGCGGAGAGATCGCCCAGGCTCCGGAGCATCCTGCCACGCTTAATGCGATTGACATCGCGATGGGTTCAAAACACGCCATGCTACGCATCGAACTGGCTGAGGAAAAGGCGGAGCGGCTGGTACGCGAAGCCGAAGTGGCACGCAAGACCGCAGAAACAGCCCAGGTCGCCGAACAGCAGCGACTCTGGGAGGAGGAGCAACGTCGGCTGGCCGAGGAGGCCATCAGCACCACGGTTGCGTCCCCAGTCCCACAACCCCCCGTTTCCTCACAGCTCGCCCATTGGAAGTTCAACGGCGATGGCAACGATGCTTCCGGCCAGGGGCACACCGCCCAATCGCAAGGCGGCGTGGCATTCAGCGCCAACTTCTTCCAGGGCACCTCTGGCGCGACGTTTGATGGCGCGACCGCTTATATGTTGTCGGACGCGGTGGATGTGGGCAAGGCTTTTACGCTCAGCGCCTGGGTTTTCTTGCCCGCCCCGGTGACCAGGGGATACCAGAGCTTTAGCACCATCATGGCCTCGTCCCCAATCAGTGGGAGACCCAACGGGTTCAAGTTCTTCGTGGATAACCAGTCTCAGTCGCTGGTCTTCGAAAGCGGTAACATGATGGCCCTGACCGAGTTCCGCGCCGAAACCGCGGGCAACACAATACCCGAAGGAAAGTGGGTTTTCGTGGCGGTGGTCGTGAAGCCTCCGGTCGTCGCTGAACTCCCGTTCGGGTACGCCACTCTGTATATAAACGACATGCAGGTAGGGTCTGGCAATGCACAAGCAAACATCCCAACCAACCGGCCCATCTATTTCGGAGGTTATGGCACGATGGAATGGGCGTTCAAAGGGACAATCGCCGATGTACGCATCTACAACACAGCCCTGACCCCAAACGAGGTGAAAGCGGTCTGTCTCCGGGCCGAATCCGAGGCCCTGGCGGTTCTGTCTGCCCCGGTGCCGGATGCCAATGCGCTGGCGGCCCTCATCGCCCAGGCGACCGCTGCCGCCGCCGAAGAAGCCCGAATGGCCGCAGAAGCGCAGGCGAAGGCCGATGCGGATGCCAAAACCGCCGCCGAGTCACTGGCGCGCCAGGCCGAACAGGCTCGCCTGGCCGAGGAGCAGCGCTTGGCGGCAGAGCATCAGGCCTGGCTACAAAGCCTGGCAGATGAAGCCGCAGCACAGGCTATGGCCGAGGCAAACGCCAAAGCCGCAGCAGATGCCCTGGCCGCGACAGTTGCCCAAGACACTGCGAATACGGAAGACCTGGGGTTGAACAAACTAGCTACCGCCAGTAGCACATACAGTAACTACGTCGCTGGCAGTGCCGTGGATGGTAATAGCGACACCAAGTGGTGGTCAAACGCCGCGCCGCCACAGAGCATTTTTGTGGATTTGGGAAGCGTCTACAGCATTTCGAGTGTCAAGTTGCTCTGGGGAACTGTCGATTACCCCACTGCCTATCAAATCCAGACCAAAGTCAATGCCAACGACGCCTGGGTCACGCAGCTTTCCGTCACTGGTGCTACCGGCGGCCAGGATAACCGCAGTTTCACTGCCGTCAACGCCCGCTACGTTCAACTCAACCTGACCGCCTCCCCCGGCACCAATTGGATCCAGCTCGTTCATTTCGGGGTCTATGGCACTGCAATCGAGAGCAATCTGGCCTTGAACAAAGCCGTCACGGCCTCTTCGGAATATAACACGACCTGGAAGGCGGCGAATGTGGTGGACGGCAACGCCACGACCCGGTGGGGTAGCCTTGAAGGTAGCGGCGTGGACCCACAGTGGATTTGTGTAGACCTGGGCGCGCCCTACCACATCACCCGGATCAAGCTGAACTGGGAAGCGGCTTATGCGACGGCTTACCAGGTACAGGTCTCCAATGACGCCATAAACTGGAGGACACTCTACACAACGACGACCGGGGCCGGTGGGATTGCCGATTTAGCCGGACTTTCTGGCTTTGGCCGCTACGTGCGCATGTACGGCACGGCGCGCGCCACCAACTATGGGTACTCGCTATGGGAGTTCGAAGTGTACGGCAATTAGAGGGATCGTTTCCATCATCCTGGCGGGGGCTTCAAGAAGGGCCTCCGCCAGCCTTTTCTCTCCCGGGAACAGGAAAATCTACAAAGCCGAGCTTCGGATGAGATGCTGGTGTAGGCCAGGTGAGCAAAGCCAATCCCTGTATCCGCACCCGGCTCTACACTCAGTTGCTCTTGCCAATCGATATCGCGGCGCTCGCCGCTGTTCAGGCTTCGTGAAGAAATTTTCCCGAAAAGGGATGGTGGGGATGTACGTCTCCCCACTATCCCTTTTCGGGGGTGCTACTCCCTGTACTGAGTACAGATCATCGCTCATTCCCCCTCCCGGGGGTTACCATGAAAGGTGATAATCTCAGGGGAACGGGGGGGATTGGAACAAATACCGATGTATGACGCGAAACAAACCCAAAGCATTCTTCTCTACGGAAACTCCATTTTGATTGAAAGTTTGACTTCCAAATTACAAAAGATCAGGGGTTGGGAAGTGAAACAAACGGAAGGTGGAGAACCCGACGATATCAGCGGCGTGGATTTTATCGTTGCCGATTTGTGTGACATAAAAACCTCCCAGACGTTGCTCATGTTACGCACTTTACCCGGAGTCGTGCTCATCGGTGTAGATGCCATCGCCAATACGATCACCCTGATGAGCCAGACACACCCGGCACATCCCATGCAAGAGGTGCTAGACATGCTGAAAGAGGCAATGTGATCAAACAAGAATTCCCAGTGCAAATACAGGTAGCTTGTTGGAACCCTGTTGATCATGCAAGGTGTTAACGCTACCGAAAAACCCACGTCAATCGCTATAACAGCAAGATGAATGTGCTGACCATCTGCACATACTTTCACTACCTGAACCAACTAAGGTTGGCACTCTTTTTTGATCGGCATCTCCAGATTTTCCAGCCAGCGCCGAACCATTTCCATTCTATAGGGTGGCCCAAATTCCTCAAAAACCCGCAAACTTTCTTGCGCCAAAGTGTAGGCCAATTCGAATTGTGCCTGAATCAAAGCAATACGGGCTTTCAGAAAATGGATTTCAGCTATCAGACCATGTAAGGAGGTACGGTGGGCAATTTGTAAGGCTATTTCTAAAACATTTTTTGCGTCTGCCAGCCGCCCCATATCCAAAAACAACTCGCCCTGCAAACGCAAGGCGTTCGCATGCGTTTCGACATCCGTAAGTTGTTGGGCAATGGTCAGACTGCCCTGGATTTCCTGTTCAGCCTGAGCGAAATGGCCACGGCGGCGCAGAACATTGGCATAATCTACCCGAAGCTGGCTTTCCAATCGCCGGAAACCTGTCTCCATCGCCATATCCAGGGCTTCTAAAAGTAACCGCTCTGCTGTATCTAAATCGTTATAAAAAAGTGCGTACCCATCTGCCAGATTCAACAGCAGGGTGATAATCATGGCACGGTGGTTCTCTTGACGTGACCTTTCAAGCGCTTCCTTTCGCAAGGCCGTGGTCCGTTCTGCCTGGCCTAACGCCCCATATACATTAGACAGATTCATCATCACGGTGGCTACTCCTTTTTGAGCATCCAAAGCCTGAAGGTGCGTAATCGCTTCTGTAAACAGCGCTTCCGCAACCGAATAATGGCCTTGCACGTGTTCGAGTAGGCCAAGATTATTGAGGTTGCGTCCCACCGTGAAAGTGTAATCCACCTGAACGGCAAGTTCCAGGCTTTGTTCATAATAGGGCCTGGCCTGCGCATACTCTCCTCGATCAAAATAGGATTTCCCCAACGCACATAAAATATCCGCCATTTCGCGCACGACCTGATGGGTTTGCGCCATTTCCAAAGCCACATACAGTTTTTGCTGGCCTGCTTGGATCTCTCCCAAAGCATGTAAATAAGAAGCGTACCAGGTGGTCAGGCGAATTTCTATCGTAGTCTCCCCTAACTCACGCGCAAAGGTACAGGCCTGTTCCCAATAGGGAAGGGACGGTTTCAGCCAGCCGCTCGATGCCCAGATGTCATACAGCGCCGTAACGGTTTCGATGAAAGCGGTGCGAAGGCGGAGGTCAGCCGCCTGATCAAGTGCATAGCGCACATTTAGAATTTCCGTATGTAATGGGTGCGAAAATTGCCATTGCCCCTGAGCGGCTTGTTGGAACATCAGCAAAGTGCGATGAACCATCGGGGCCATCCAGCTCAATTCATTTAACTTTTCGCGGGCATAATCGCGCAAAAGCGGATGCAAACGATATCGATCTGCTTGGCTGGTTTGCACCAGCGAAAGGGCAACCAGGGTTTCGAGTCTGCTTGGAGTTTCATCGAGGGAAGTCTCATTGAGGAAAGCCACCGCCTCGACCCCAAAATCATCCCCGCTGAACACACCTAACGTAGCAAAAAACGCTTGTTGTTCGATGGGCAGTACGGCGTAACTGGCATCGAACGAGGCACGCACGCACAAATCATCGCGGGTGAGCGCATCTAGACGGGTGTGGGATGCGGTCAGCGCGGCAAGCAACGCAGAAACCACCTCTGTCACCTCCGATAGACGCGGGCGGGCATTTGCCAACAGTCCGGCGGCAATCGCCAACGCCAACGGCAAATGCCCCAAAAGGGCGGAGATTTCCCGAAGCGCGGTCTGGTACCGGCCAACAAACGCCTCCCCTAGATGTTCCCGAAACAGCTGAAGGCTTTCTTCCGACGCGGCCTCGAACGGTTCGAGCGTCAGCCGTTCCCAGCCATCCAACACAGATAAGTCTTGGCGGGTGGTGATCAGCACGGCACACATCCCAGTACTCGGCGGGAGTATCGAGCGCACTTGTGCGCTGGTTTCTACATTGTCCAGCACAACCAGGATGCGCTTCTCAGCGAGCAAGTTACGAACCACCGCTGCCCGGCTCTCGACATCCTTGTACTGGCTCACATCCTTTCCATACGCGTCGGCAAATGTCCCCAAAATGGACAGCGGATCAGACGTGTCTAATCGCGCCCACAATACCCCATCCGGGAATTGATCCCGAACGTGATAGGCCAGGTGCGCGGCGAGCGCGGTTTTGCCCACCCCACCCATCCCGCGCAACCCGCAGATGGCCGCGCGCCCCCCATTCAGCACTGCGCGTTTTACTGTTTCCAGTTCGTTTTCCCGCCCGACGAAGGTGGGGAGGTCGGCGATGGCCTGGAAGGGAGATGGGGAATTAGGAATTGAATATTGGGCAATTGGATAATTGGAGAGGAGGGTTTGCTCGGATGCCGTGGTCGTTTGGGCACGGAGGTTGGTGAGGGAGGAATGTCCGGCGGCCTCGAGGAGAGCCTCCGTTTCGGGTTCGGAGAGATGGAGGGCGAGGGCGACTTTTACAATCCCCTGCCATTGCTGGGGTTTACGGATAGAGCCGTTGAGCCAGTTCGCAATGGTGCGCTGTGGAACGCCAGAAAGTTTGAAGAGGCGGTTGACACTGGTGTGAGTACGGTGCAGGTGTTTTCCTAATAAGTCGGCGAGGGGGGACATGATGTGTCTAGGTTGCAGGATCGGCGTTCGTCCGAGGCTATGTTCAAAACAGGAGACATTTCCAAGAAATGTCTTTCCTTGATCAGGGGAAAGTGGCTAAAAATATAACCAAATTTTTGTCAGCGTGGCGGCTATTATATCAGGGTAAGGATTACCCACTTTGTACAAACCAATCTCTACCTTACTGAGGAACCCTAATGAAACCCTCTTTGAATAAATTTTACTTCACCCTACTCCTTATTATTTTTTTTGTGAGCCTTGCCTGTGCCAACAGCACACCCGCCCCTTTACCTGTAACCGCACATTCTCCTGTCGCCCCAATCACAGACACCCCCTCCATCCCAGCGTCTACCCAACTCCCCCTCCCCACGCCCACTTCCACGCCCCCCCAGGCCCCAGAACACCTCGGTTATGTTCCCCTGAATGATGATCTGGCGAACTTTATCCAGGTGGAGACACTGGAATTCGATCCGCAACCACCCTACACGCTCTATGCCCGATTCGAATCAGGTAATGCAGTCTACGCCAGTACCGATGGCGGTCTGGTCTGGAGTCTCTCTGAGCCAGCCATTTCTTATGATCGCCCTTCCCCCCGCCTCCTGGCGCAGGAGCCTCTAACGCCCACGACTCTGTACGGGTTGGATAGCGAAACCGGGAGCCTCGTCAAAAGCACTGACGGTGGGCAAAACTGGGCATCTCTCAATACGCCGTTTCAGGGTTATGAGTTAGAGGTAGGAGGTTTCGTAACCATCAATCCGACAACCTCAAACGATCTTTTCGTTGCAACGATGGGGGCCATATACAAAAGCCCGGATGGCGGGACCACTTGGCGGGTGGTGATCGGTAGTCCAGGGCCAAGTGGCTTCGCATTTCAGACCATCCTATTTATTCCTTCTTCCCCAAAGACACTTTATGCCCTCGATCAAGAACGAGGGCTATACAAAAGTGTAGATGGTGGCGACAGTTGGACATGGATAGATGAAGAGATGCCCAGAATCAACCGATGGGTGGTCGTTGATCCGGCAAACGCCAACACGCTATACGGCAAAAGTGATTTCGGCGGGTTATACCTCAGCACGGATGGCGGCGCGAGCTGGCAAGAAACGACCCTGGGTCTCCCCACCCCTGTTCATCGCCTCACGATCCACCCACAGGCCCCCACCATCTGGATCGCCATTCTCGCGGACGGTCTCGGGAGCCTATACAAAAGCGAAGACGGGGGACAAACTTGGACTGAACTCCACACGACAGGGTTCAAAGCCACGCCCATCAAACAGTTGGCTATTGATCCACAAATCCCAGGCACGCTTTATCTCTCCGCCAGCAACTTCAATGTCTCAGAAGTCTTCAAAAGCACAGATAACGGCACGAGTTGGACCCCCCTCACCCTCCCCACATCCGATGACCCCAACCTCACCGCGCACGTGAGTTTTTGGGCAATGGACACACAAACCTCACCCACCCTCTACCTCGGCCTCAGCTGGTCCAATGCGCTCGAACACCTGGTGTACAAATCTACCGATGGAGGTCAAACCTGGCTTGAAATTTATACCGATGTTGGTCTTGTTCAGTTTACGATAGACCCAACCTCCCCGGCAAACCTTTATCTCCTCAAAAACCTGGACGGTCAGACACAGGTGATCAAAAGCACTGACGGCGGCGAAACCTGGGTGGAAATGGGCCGCTTGCCAAACGTCTGGGGAGACTATCAAGGAGACCGGCTCTTCGTAGACCCACAAACTCCCACCACCCTCTGGGCGTTGAATTCCCATACCCTCTACCAAAGCACCAGCGCGGGCGGAAGCTGGCAACCCGTTGAATGGTCCCTTCCCGGCGAGGGTACGCTGGAAGATTTCCTCATCGATCCCCACACCCCCACCACCTTTTTCGCTACCCTATCAGGGGATGCGGGTGGGGTGTACAAAAGCACCGACAGTGGACAAACGTGGCACGCGCCTGGCGTTGGCCTGCCCCCTCTGACACAATTTCAAAACGACATTACGGCCTTTGCGATAGATCCCGCCACCCCTTCCATCATCTACCTCGCCATACGCGGCCTGGGCGTTTTCCGTAGCCTGGACGGGGGTGAAAATTGGGTGGCAATTAACCCCGAACCATTCTCCGTCCTCATCAACACCTTCATTTTTGACTCCACCACTACCAACACCCTCTACCTCAGCACAGCCGATGGTCTATGGGTCCTGCTCCCGGAAGGATAAGGATAAGGAGAGAATACCATGCTAAAATCCCGCATTTTTCGTATTGCCGCCCTGTTGATCATCCTCGTTACCTTCATAGCGGTCATTACCCTCAACTTTCCCCAAAAGAAAAAAGCAGACGCCGCCGCGCTCAACGCCATCGGTGCGAATGCTGACCCAGACGTGATTTTGTCTGCCACCGGATTCTCCCCCTCCGAAATGGATATCCAGGCCGGGATGGCCGTCGCGTTTCACAACGAAACGACGAACAACTATACCCTGGTCGGGATTCCGCTGGCTGGGCTTCCGTTATATCAGCTTTTTCTCCCCATTATTCACCAACAAACCGCAGCCCAGAACCAGGGGACTCCCCAAACTGAGTCCCCTGCCGGGGATGTGCTTCCTGGCCCGACCAGCTGTGCCTTTCAAGTGCCTTTCCCCGCGGGAGCGATCTACATTCACAAATACACACACCCTGGTGTATGTGGCTATTCTCTTGTGGATTCCACGCTGAGCGGAGAAGTGACCGTAAATCACGCGTTCGGCCCCGCCACCCTGACCGGGCGTTTACTCGATACCACCAGCGTCCTCAATGGCGAGGAAGACCCTGTAGTAGGAGCAACTGTTTCTTTGCTTGGCACCTCCTATTCTGCCGTCAGTGATGTCCAAGGGTACTTCACCATTCCGAATATCACTCCGCCGGGTTCGCATGTTTTGGATATCAATACTGCTAACGCTCAACCCGCCCTGGATGGTTCTCCCTATGCCAGTTTCCGCGAAGAGTTTTTCGTCATCGGCGGGATGACCAACACGGTCGAACGCCCCTTCTATCTCCCCCGCATTGACCCCGACAGCCTGACCACCGTGATTCCCGCCCAAACGACCACGGTCAACAACCCCAACCTCGACATCACCATGACCGTGCCCCCCAACACGGCCCTGAACGAAGAAGGGACGCCATTCACTGGACAACTTTCGATTTCCGAGGTACCGCAGGGGTTAGCCCCCGCTATGATGCCGCCGGAACTGCAATCGGGATTGTTGATCACGGTACAGCCGGTGGGGGTGACGTTCAATACCCCGGCCCCCATTACCTTCCCAAATTTTGACAATTTGGCCGTAGGGAATGAACTGGATTTGTGGTCGCTCGATCCAGAAACGGGGTCGTTTGTGGTGGTAGGTACAGGGGAAGTCGTACAAAATGGAAGTGAGACGGAGATACAAATCATCGAAGGCGGGATTCGTGCGGCAGATTGGCATTTCTTTTTGCCGCCATTTGGGAATGGAATGCCTCCTGAGAATCAGGACAATCAAGGGGGTGTGCCCCCACAAGAGTGTCCAGGAGCATCTGCCATTACTGTTTACGATGGGTGTATAAAAACGGAATTTTCCATCCCATCTTATACGTCTCTTGGGGAAAATCATACGATGACGTTCGTGTACAAATCTGACCGGGCTTACCCGCAAATTATTTTACCCTTTGAAATGACTATTCCCACCCGTGCGGCAGTTCCCCCACAAGCCTCCTACCAACTTAGTATCGCAGGTATCAATTGGGGGGATCGGATTTATCTGGACACTGCTGATCTGAGCGAGAACCAGGATGAAACCTTGCGGGGTACCGTCGCGGGCGATGCCAGCTATCTAGCAACGGGAGTTTATCCTTATAACCTTCAATTTACTAGTCACTACGCCAGTTCACAAATTTCGTCAAATAGTGGAGGGGCAATTATTGTGATAAGTGGGCAAGAAAGCCCATTTGGCCCCGGATGGGAGATAAGTGGCTTACAAAGAATATTCAACCAACAGGACGGCACCATTCTTATATCGGAAGGAAGTGGTAAGGCAACGCGTTTTAATTCAGGAGCATTTATTTATGATGGATTTTCGGAACTATCCGGTTTTGTTCTCAATGGAGCAACTGCATTGGCAAATAGTTCGCCTGTTATCTCCAATGGAAAAACGGTGTTGAGATTAACCAATGCCGGCAATCAGGCTGGAAGTGCATTTCTAAATACCCCAATTATCCTAAGTGAATCCGGTTTACCAAATTCATTTAGTACGAATTTTCAGTTTCAACTGTTAGAGGCCAGTGGTTCTCAAGGAGGGGGAGATGGTTTTACGCTGGCTTTTGTCACAGCGCCCAACAGTTTAGGTTCTAACGGAGGCTATCTCGGTTTTGGAGGGATCGATCCTAGTGTTGGAATTGAGATAGATACTTATAACAACGGAGCAAGTTGGGATAACAATGATGGAAATCACATTGGGATTGATCTAAATGGGAACCTCGCATCCATTATCACCCGAAGTATTGAAGAAGATTTTTTAAATGGTGCTATATGGAATGTCTGGGTTGATTATGATGGAGGCAATCACTCTTTAGAGATCAGGCTCGCACCAACTTCTACGAAACCAGAAAATGCACTCATTGCACATACTGTTGATCTAGAATCCATTCTAGGTCAATCTAGCGCTTATGTAGGGTTTACCGCCGGAACTGCGGCAGCTCGCAGTACACAGGACATTCGATATTGGAGTTTTACTCTTTCTACCGAAACAAATGGGCAATATTTTGGGCCACCAGGAGATTTTTCTACTCTTTTCAGAAATGAGGACAATACTTTCACGCGCATATTAAGAGATGGAACCCATCTCGAATTTAATCAGCGCGGCCTCCAAACCGCCACCATAGACCGCAACGGCAACACCACCACCTACACCTACGACGCCAGCGACCGCCTAACCACGATTACCGACCCCGCCGGAATTATCACCACCTTCACCTACACGGACGGACTCGTGAGCAGTGTCACCAACCCCGGCGGCACCACCACCTTCCAACACGACGCACAGGGCAATCTGACCGGTGTCACCTTCCCGGATGGCAGTGAGCAAACCTTCGGCTACGACCCCCGCCACCTGATGACCTCCGAAACCGACGCCAACGGCCACCTCACCCAAC
>WBZL01001243.1_pt1 | contig 27194 bp, 22 predicted proteins | sample 5204291 | NCBI WGS metagenome assembly WBZL01 (sample SAMN12344345, study PRJNA552823) | activated sludge metagenome | biome: Activated sludge suspended growth; feature: Nitrification reactor; material: Wastewater; isolation source: activated sludge from nitrification reactor of wastewater...
CATGCCACGAGCATCGTGCGGAAACTGCTCTCCTACCTGCCGTCCAACAACACCGAGGATCCGCCCCACGAGTTGCGCGCCGATATCGCCCTGACGCGTGACGAAGGCATGAACGAGCTGATACCCGACGATCTCGCCGAGCCAATGGACGTGCGCCGGATCATCGACCATCTGGTCGATGCCAACGAATTCATGGAGATTCACGCCGGTTTTGCCCGCAACCTGATCATCGGCTTCGCCCGCATCGAGGGCATCGTCGTCGGGCTGCTGGCCAACCAGCCGACCGAGATGGCGGGCGCGCTGGATATCAACGCCGCCGACAAGGGAGCGCGCTTCATACGCCTGTGCAACGTCTTCAACATTCCCCTCGTCACCCTGGTGGACGTGCCGGGTTTCCTGCCCGGCGTCGAACAGGAACGAAGCGGCATCATCCGCCACGGCGCCAAATTGCTGTTCGCCTACGCCTCCTGCACGACACCCAAGGTAACCCTCATTCTGCGCAAGGCCTACGGCGGTTCCTATCTGGCCATGTGCAGCCAGGAGATGGGCGCCGATTTCGTCTATGCCTGGCCCAACGCCGAGATTGCCGTGATGGGGGCCGAAGGGGCGGTGAACATCCTCTACCGCAAGGAACTGGCCGAGGCGGAAGATCGGGCCGCCAAGAAGGCCGAACTGGTGGCCCGTTACCGGGCCGAATTCGCTTCCCCCTATCTGTCCGCCGGGCACGGCTACATCACCGATGTCATCGAGCCGGCCGAAACGCGGGGCGTGCTGGCCCTGTCCCTGCGTAAGACGCTCAACAAGCGCGAGCTGCGGCCAGCCAAAAAGCACGGCAACATCCCCCTCTGATTCGTCAGGAGAACGCCATGGCCGACCTCTGGAGCAAGACCCTGTGGATCTACGCCCTCGCCGTGGTCGTGGCCATGGTGATCGCGGTCGTCGTCAAGCTGATCGTTCTGGTCCTCGAGCGGTTCGAACGGAAAGCCGCGCCGCGGCCGGCGCCCGCGCCACCTGCGCCGGCCTTCGACCTGGCGGCGGATCATGTGGTGGCCATCGCGGCGGCCGTTCATGCGCTGATCGGTGCCCACCGCGTGGTGCACATCGCGCCCAGCCGCCGCCAGGCCGGCTGGCTCGCCGAAGGCCGACACGCCCACCATGCCTCGCATGGCCAGGAGCACCATCCGAAGCACTGACGCGCCGGCCGGTAGACACCGGCAGCCGGCAACCGGGAGGAAGACCATGGAAAAGCATTTCCGCATCACCGTCGATGGCCGACAGTACGACGTCACCGTCGAGGATCTGAGCGAAGGCGGTGGTCAGCTCTATCCGCAGCCGGGCAGCATGAGCATTCCCGCCACGGCGCCGGCGGCCGCGCCGATGGCCGCCACGACGGCGCCGGCGATGCGCGGTCCGACGCGGGCGGGCGACGTGACCAGCACGCTCGGCGGGGTGGTCGAAGCCATCCTGGTCACCGTCGGCCAGCCGGTCAATCAGGGTGACAAGATGGTGATCATCGAGGCCATGAAGATGAAGACGCCGATGATCGCGCACCGCGACGGCACGGTGACGGGGGTCGCCGTCAAGGTCGGCGAGGCGGTGGATGCCGGGCAGATCCTGGTCACGCTTGCCTGAGGCCGCGCCATCATGGAAGGCATCGGTTTTCTCGATCTGTTCCAGGGCGTCGGCACGCTGTTTTCCCAGGAGCCGAAGATCGCCGTCGGCCGCGTCGTCCTGATGTTGCTGGGCTTCCTGCTCGTCTATCTGGGCAAGAAGGGGGTGCTGGAGCCGCTGCTGATGATACCGATGGGCCTGGGCATGTCGGCGGTCAATGCCGGGGTTCTGGTGTTCGAGGGCGGCAAGACCGGCACCCTGTTCGTCGATCCACTGGTCAGCGCGCCGGACGAGGTGGTGAACATCCTCCAGATCGACTGGCTGCAGCCCATCTACACGCTAATGTTCAGCAATGGCCTGATCGCCTGCCTGGTCTTCATGGGCATCGGCGTGCTGCTGGACGTCGGCTTCGTCATGGCGCGGCCGTTCCAGAGCATGATTCTCGCCCTGTTCGCCGAATTGGGTACCGTGCTGGTCTTTCCGATCGGCGTCGCCATCGGCATGACCGAACGGGAGGCCGCCTCGGTGGCCATGATCGGCGGCGCCGACGGGCCCATGGTGCTATTCACCTCCCTGGTGCTGGCCAAGCACCTGTTCGTGCCGATCACCGTGGTCGGCTATCTCTACCTGGGGCTTACCTACGGCGGCTATCCGTACCTCATCAAGCTGCTGATCCCCAAGCGGCTGCGCGCGATTCCGATGCCGGTGGATGATGTCCGAAAGATCACCTCGGCGCAGAAGCTGGTCTTCGCCGTGGTCATCTGCACCTTGCTCTGCCTGCTGTTCCCTGTCGCGGCACCCCTGTTCCTGTCGCTGTTCGTCGGCGTCGCGGTGCGCGAGAGCGGCCTCGTCAATTTCCAGAACCTGCTCGGGGAAGCCCTCCTCTACGGCGCGACCTTCTTCCTCGGCCTGACGCTCGGCATACTCTGCGAAGCCAGCACCCTGCTGGACCCGGTGGTTCTCAAGCTGCTTCTGCTCGGCTGTCTGGCGCTGCTGCTCTCGGGCATCGGCGGCATCATCGGCGGCTACGCGCTGTATTTCTGGTACCGGGGCAAGTTCAATCCCATGATCGGCATCGCCGGTGTCAGTTGCGTACCGACCACGGCCAAGGTGGTGCAGAAACTCGCCACCGAGGCCAATCCCGGCGTGATGATCATGCCCCATGCCCTCGGCGCCAACATCAGCGGCGTCATCACGTCGGCGATCTTCGCCGGGATCTTCGTGGCCGTATTGCGCTAGGGCAGGTTCGGACCAGCGGCATCGGCGGATCCGCCGGGCGAGCGAATTCCCCCCGGGCGCCATCGACCGATAAGATAGCGGCCGGCCAATGCGCTTGGATACCGGCAGCAAAACGCGATGAACACCACGGAAATCTTCCTGATCGCCATGGCGATCATATTCTCCGTCCCCTACCTGATCTGGCGCCTGGGACGGACCGACTACTACGCCCCGCTGGTGGTGGTGCAGATCATCACCGGCATCCTGCTCGGGCCGGGCGTCCTCGGCCGGGTCTTTCCCGACTACTACCAGTTCGTCCTCACGCCCGCCGTGGTGCAATCGCTGAACGGCATCGCCTGGTGGGCGGTGATGCTCTTCGTGATGATCGCCGGCATCGAGCTCGACCTGCGCCAGGCCTGGGCGCACCGCCGCGAGAGCGGCATCACCGCCGGCCTGGCGCTGGGCACGCCGCTGCTCTTCGGCTGCCTGGCCGCCGCCATGCTGCTGCTGCAAGAAGGCTGGATGGGGCCGCGCGCGCTGACCTGGCAGTTCGTGCTCGGTGTCGGCATGGCCTGCGCGGTGACCGCGCTGCCCATCCTGATCCTGCTGATGGAAAAGCTGGAGATTCTGCGCCAGCCGATCGGCCAGCGCATCCTGCGCTACGCCAGCCTGGACGACATCGCCATCTGGGGCGTGCTGGCGCTGATCCTGATGGACTGGCAGCGGGTCGGCAAGCAGGCGGGCTTTCTGGCCGCGTTCGCGGTGTTCGGCTATCTCTTTCACCGACTGATGGGCCGTCTGGCGGAACGCGACCGCTGGTACGTGGCGCTGATCTGGCTGGCCACCTGCGCCTTCGGCGCCGACTGGTCGGGCCTGCATTTCATGGTCGGCGCCTTCCTGGCCGGCGCCATCATGGAGGCCAAGTGGTTCGATCAGGAGAAGATGGACCTGCTGCGCCACCATGTGCTGCTGGTCGTCATGCCGGTCTTCTTCCTGAGCACCGGCCTGCGCACCAGCTGGACACTGGGCGGCGAGGCGGTCTTCGTCGCCGCAGTACTGTTGCTGGTCGCCTCGGTCGCCGGCAAGCTGCTCGGCGTGCGCATCGCCGGCCACATTCTGCGCTGGCCGGCCGGCGATGCCAGCATCATCGGCTGGCTGCTGCAGACCAAGGCGCTGATCATGATCATCTTTGCCAACATCCTGCTCGACCAGCGGATCATCACCAGCGAGACCTTCACCGCCCTGCTGTTGATGGCGGTGGCCAGCACCATGCTGACGGTGCCGATGGTGGCGCCGAGGCTGGCGCGCGCCAGGGAGGCAATCTCCCGGGCCGACTGACGCGGTCGCCCGCCGGCCAACCGAAACCGGGTCAGTCGGTCGCCGGCAATGGCCGGTCGATGCCATCCACGTGCAGGATACCGCCACGGCCATGGACCAGCTTGCTGTGGTACATGGCCTTGTCCACCGCCGAAACCACCGACGCCAGGTCGGCGCCGTGATCGGGGTAGTTGCCCATCCCGATCGAGACGCTGAAATTCATGCCGTTGTCGCGTGCGCACTCTTCGATGGTCTGGCGCAGCCGCTGGGCGACCAGTTCGCCACCCTCGCGGGTGGTCGCCGGCAGGATCAGGATGAACTCGTCGCCACCGTAGCGCGCCACCAGGTCCACGTCGCGGACAATCTCCCCGATCCGGCCGGCCACGGCCGCCAGCACGCGGTCGCCGACATGGTGGCCGTGGGTGTCGTTCACCGCCTTGAAGCCATCCAGGTCGGCGAACAGCACGACGATGCCGCCATCCCGGTTTCCCGGCAATTGGAAAAGCTGGTCGGCGCATTCCATCAACGCGCGCCGATTGAGCAGCCCGGTCAAGGCGTCGGCATTGCGTTCGTGCGCCAGCTTCGCCCGGGCGCGCTCGATCTTGGCGGTCAGGGAATAGGAGTAAAGGACGATGATGGCGAAGAAGACCAGGAAGAAGATCGCGCTTACCGAGAAGAGGTGCACGTAGTCGAACAGCCGCAGGCTGACGATCAGCACCACCGCGCCCAGGCTGCCGACCACCGCCTCGCCGAACAGGCGCAGCCCATAACGCATGCCGTTGCCGAGTATCACCATCAGATAGACCAGGAAGCCGGGCGAACTGACCGTGGCGTCGGCCAGCACGGCGAAGGAGGCGACCACGATGTCCACCCACATCGTCAGGCGCTGGCGCCAGGGGGCGTGCGGCACGCGCGAGGCATGCCACATGAACGCCAGCAGTTCGACGCCGTAGAGCCCCATCACGGTGTTGACGGCGGCAAGACTGGTCCATGGCCGGACCTGCGCTTCGCCGCCGAAGTTGAAGTAAAGCAATGCCAGACCGCAGAAGAGCAGCCGGGTCCAGTACTGGGTGCGCTGATCTTCCCAGGACAACCGGTGCTGCGCGCCGAAACCGCTGGACAGCCGCGGTCCGGAGCGTCGATCCGCGCTCCGACGGCCTGGGTGGCGTTGCCCGCCGCGATCCTTGTCTTCCCGCATGCCTTGTGCTCCTACCGCCGCCCTACGCCGCCTGCCCTGGCCCCCGCCCGCGCGCCAGGGCGCACTCAATGATGGCGGCGAACCACGTCAACAATGCGCCATCGGATTCCGACCGCATTGGCGCGGAGTATCGCCACTTCCCCGCGCCTAGTCAAAGCCGGGGTCGCTACAATGGCATGGCCATCGTCGGGAACCCGAACCGCTTTGGTGCGCCCTCGACGACCTGGAATTCCCGTGACCGAACCCCTGACCGAACTGCTGGCCGCCGCCTTCACCGCCCGTGCCGAACTGCTGGCCCGCCTGGCCGCCGAGCACACCGACGCCTACCGGCTGTTTCATGGCAGCGTCGAGGGCCGGCCTGGGCTGACGGTCGACCGCTATGGCGACCTGCTGCTGGTCCAGAGCTTCCACCAGCCACTGCCCCCGCAGCAACTGGCCGAACTGACCAACTACTACGCCGGCGTCCTGCCCGGCCTGACGCCAATCCACAACGATCGCAGCCAGACCAACTCCCGCATCGCCAACGAACTACCGCCCGAGCAGATGGAGGCCGCGCTGCTGCCGCGCGAGGTCCATGAACTCGGCGTCGCCTACCGCATCCAGGCCCGCCACGAGGGCCAGGACCCGTGGCTGTTCCTCGATCTGCGCGCCGGTCGCCGGCGCGTCATGCGCGACGCCACCGGCAAGTCGGTGCTCAATCTGTTCGCCTACACCTGCGGCGTCGGCATCGCGGCCGCCAAGGCGGGTGCGCGTTTCGTGGTCAACGTCGACTTCGCCGACAGCAGCCTTCGGGTCGGCCGCGAGAACGCCCGTCTCAACCACCTGCCGATCCGCCCGCGCTTCATCAAGAGCGACGCCTTCGCCGCGCTGCGCCAGCTTTCCGGCATCGGTCAGGCGGAGCGGGTGCGCGGCAAGCGCATGCCCGCATTTCCGAAACTGGAACCCCAACAATTCGATCTGGTCTTCCTCGACCCGCCGCGCTATGCGAAGAGTCCGTTTGGCGTGGTCGACCTGGTCAACGACTATGCCGCGCTGTTCAAGCCGGCGCTGCTGTGCACGGCGCCCGGCGGCACGCTGATCTGTTGCAACAACGTCGCGGAAGTCGATCGCGACGCCTGGCTGGACCAGCTCCAGCGCAGCGCCCGCAAGGCCGGCCGGCCCATCCGCGACTTCGAATGGATCGCCCCGGAAGCGGACTTCCCCAGCCCCGACGGCAAGCCGCCGCTGAAGATGGTGGCGCTGGCGGTGTAGCCGGAGCGCCGAGCGCCACGCCCCGCGCGCCTACGGGTCGATCAGGATGACCGTGGCCGTGCTCGTGCCGCCTCTGCCGTCGCTGACCGTGTAGGTGAATGTGGTTCGCGGGAAAGGTCCGGTACTCTCGAACATCAGGCTATTGCCGACCTGAGTGACGATCCCGGTCGACGGCTGGGTGAACGACACGATCGACAGGGCGTCGCCATCCGGATCGGTGTCGTTCTCCAAAACGTTCAAGGCCTTCTTCCCGATGCTGCTGACGAAATACAGGTCGTCCTGTGCCACCGGCGGCTCGTTGGGAACCTGCACGGTGACCGCCACCTGCGCGGTCGCCTGGCCGCCCGCGCCGTCGTCCACGGTGTAGCTGAAAGCATCGGCGCCGAAGAAGCCGGCGGTGGACGTATAGACAATCGAGTCGCCTGAAACCACCGCCGTGCCATGAGCCGGTGTGCCGACCGAAACAATCCGCAAGGCATTGCCGTCGGGATCGGCGTCGTTGGCCAGTACCGGGATCCGGGTGGCGACACCCGACCGCAGCGTCACGACGTCACCCTGCGCCACCGGACTACGGTTCAGATAGGTGCGCGACGTACTGGTGGTCCGGGTCACTTCGGCACCGCGATAGGTGTCCACCGTCTGCTTGTGCGGCACCGTGTTGCGCAGCGCCCGCCTGACCCAGGCGGGTTCTTGGTCGATGACTTCGGCCTGCCACTGGACGGTGGGCGGGACGCCGGTCGCCTTGGCGACTGGCGCTCGCGCCGCTGGCGCCACCGGCACCAGAACCTCCTCGGTCTTGTCCTGGTACTGGACGAATTCGAGATCGACACGGCGATTCCTGGCGCGCGATTCGGCGGTATTCGGATACTTGGGCTGGCTCTTGCCCAGGCCCTCGACCACGAACATGTCGGGCGAGAACTTGCCACGGCCCACCAGGTAGTCGCGCACGGCGATCGCCCGCCGCAGGGACAGCTTCAGGTTGTACGCGTCCGGCCCGATGTCGCAGGAATGGCCGGCGATCCGTATGTTGCCGGCGCGTTCGACGGTCCGCAGCGTCTCGGCGAGGCGATCCAGTTCGCCCTTGGCCGCCGCCGACAGATCGGCCCGGTTGAAGGCGAAGAAGGCATCGCTGGTCATGCTGGCGGTGGTCTTGACGATGCGGAGTTCCTTGCGGGTCTCCGCTTGCGGCAGCGGTGCCTGAGCCTGCTCGGCCGCCGGCTCGGTGGCGGCAGCAACCGGCACCGGTACGAGGCGGTGGGTCTCGCGCCAGCTGGCGGCGCCGCTCGGCTTCGCCGGGCCGCCGAAACTGAAGCGGTACATCAATTGGACACGCGAGCCGCTCCCCCGGGTTTCGAACTCGCCAGACCTGTTGAACTGCTCGTAGGCGATGCCCAGGCTGTGCGGCGAGCCGGCAAAGAACTTCTCGGCGCCGACCGAAACGGTGTTCTGCCGGGCGGAAAAGCCGCCCCATTCGCGATCCGCACCGACACTGACGCGCACCGCCGCGCCGGAATAGTAATGACCGGCTCGCACGCCCACGCCATGATCGTAGGCCCGCTCGAAGATGCGCGTGGCCGTGCTGGTGACCACGGTGTCCACAAACGGTCGCCCCGCGTCGGTACCGGTTTGCGTCGTCGTGGTGTTGTCGATGGTTACCGGACCGACCCAGCGGCGATCGCTCAGACCATGGCTGTAGCTGACGTTGCCGAACCAGTTTTCCTTTTCCAGGCCGAAGCCGATGGTCAGCTTGCGGTCCGCGTCGCGGTTGCGGTCGAGTGCGACAAACACCTTCCGTACCACGCTGTCGGCGGCCGGCTTTCCTTCCGGCGCGGCGACCCAGTTGTAGTCGAGGCGCATGCCGCCGGCACCGCGGCTCAACCAGCCCTGGGCGATCCAGGCCGACAGCTCGTCCTCGGTCAAAACACGGCTTGCCTGGCCATGAACATGGCTGTCCCGGTCCAGGCCGACGCCGACTTGAGACAGCGCGCCAACGTAGTTGAGACCACCCGCGCCAGAGACCAGCGGCAAATCCGCACCACCGACGCCGGCCAAAGCCAGCTGCGCCTGAACGGTCGCGGGGAGCGCATAGGCCGCAATCACGCCAGCCGCGATGGCCGCGTGGCGAAACTTCTGGGGAAGGGCGGCACAGGTGCCGACGCGGGGCAATGTATTCATTGGGAATGGGTTCCACAAATGCCGGACCGCCGCCATGGAAGGCGCTCTGCCGGCCTGGCTAACGACAGAACCGGCGATTTTAGCGTGCCGCCCGCTCGGATCAAGACTCGGCGCGATAATATCCCCGCGCCCGCCCACGGATACCTTTGCATGTTGCGTCTCACCGAACTCAAGCTGCCGCTCGACCACTCCGACGCGGACCTCAAGGCGGCGATTCTGAACCGGCTGGGCGTCGAGTCTGGCGCGCTGCTCGGCTACACCGTCTTCCGGCGCGGTTACGACGCGCGCAAGCGCTCGGCCATCGTCTTCATCTACAGCGTCGATGTCGAGTTGCGCGACGAGGCCGCCGTCGCCCGGCGTCTGCGCGGCGACCGCCACATCGGGCCGACGCCGGACATGCGCTACCGCTTCGTCGTCCAGGCGCCGGCGGGCTTCACCAACCGGCCGGTGGTGATCGGCGCAGGGCCGTGCGGCCTGTTCGCCACCCTGATCCTCGCCCGGATGGGCTTTCGGCCGATTCTGCTCGAGCGCGGCAAGGAAGTGCGCGAACGGACCAAGGATACCTGGGGCCTGTGGCGACAGGGCAAGCTCGATCCCGAATCGAATGTCCAGTTCGGCGAGGGCGGCGCCGGCACCTTCTCGGACGGCAAGCTGCACAGCCAGATCAAGGACCCCGGCTATCGGGCTCGCCAGGTGCTCACCGAGTTGGTCGCCGCCGACGCGCCGCCGGAAATCATGTACGTCAGCAAGCCGCACATCGGCACCTTCCGGCTGGTCCGGGTGGTCGAAAACATGCGGGCGACGATCCAGTCCCTGGGCGGCGAGATCCGCTTCCAGAGCCGTGTCGCGGATTTCGATATCGAGCGCGACGCCGCCGGCCACGGTCGCATGCGTGGCGTAATTCTCGCCGACGGCGAGCGCATCGCCGCCGACCACGTGGTGCTGGCGATCGGTCATAGCGCGCGCGACACCTTCCGCCTGCTGTTCGAACGCGGTGTCCATCTCGAAGCCAAACCCCTCTCGATCGGCCTGCGCATCGAGCATCCGCAAGCGCTGATCGACCGCGCCCGGCTCGGCCAGAGCGCCGGCCATCCGCTGCTCGGCGCCGCCGATTACAAGCTGGTGCACCACTGCGGCAACGGCCGCTCCACCTACAGCTTCTGCATGTGCCCGGGCGGCCAGGTGGTGGCCGCCGCGTCGGAAGCCGGGGGCGTGGTCACCAACGGCATGAGCCAGTACTCGCGCGCCGAGCGCAACGCCAACGCCGCCATCGTCGTCGGCATCGAACCAAAGGACTTTCCCGGCGACGCGCGGGCCAATCCGCTGGCCGGCATCGAGTTCCAGCGTCACTGGGAAACGCGGGCGTTCCAAGCCGGCGGCGGCAGCTACGCGGCGCCGGCGCAGAAGGTCGGCGACTTCCTGGCCGGCCGACCCTCGACCGAACTGGGCGCCGTGCAGCCCTCCTACACGCCCGGCATCCATCTCACCGATCTGGCCGCCTGCCTGCCCGACTACGCGGTCGAGGCGATCCGCGAGGCGCTGCGCGCCTTCGACAAACAGATTCCCGGCTTCGCGATGGCCGACGCGCTGCTCACCGGCGTCGAAACGCGGACCTCGTCACCAGTCCGGGTGACGCGCAACGAACGCGGCGAGAGCCTGAACACACGCGGCCTATACCCCGCCGGCGAAGGCGCCGGCTATGCGGGCGGCATTCTCTCCGCCGCCGTCGACGGCATCCGGGCGGCAGAAGCCGTCGCGCTGGATCTGATCGGCGCCGACGCCGGCAGTCACGCCGGGGAATGAATACAGTGTCCCAGTCCGCACGCGTCCGTCGCCAGCTTTCCGGCTGGCTCCTGGCCGGCCTGGCGGCGCTGCCTCTCGCGAGCCCGGCGGAATCGCCCGGGCCGCTACCGGCACTGAATATCGCCATCGGTGAAACCTCGGTCTCCGGGCTGTCGTCCGGAGCCTTCATGGCGGCGCAGTTCCAGGTGGCGCATTCATCCATCATCAAGGGTGCCGGCATCGTCGCCGGCGGGCCCTACTATTGCGCCCAGAACGACGTCATTACCGCCACCACCCGGTGTTCGTGCACTCTGGAGGGTACGCACAGCGTCTGCGCGGTCAGCCCGACCAGCGCCGACGTGACGACCCTGGTGGCCGCGACCCGTCGCTTTGCCCACGCCGGACTGATCGACGACCCCGCCAATATCGCCCGCCAGCGCACCTTCCTCCTCGCCGGTGGCAAGGACCGGACCGTACCGGCGGCGGTGGTCGGTCAGTCGCGCGACTACTTCGCGGCACTCGGCGTGCCGGTCGAGAATCTGGCCGCGGCCACGCTCGACGACGCCGGCCATGGTCTGCCGACCCCGGCCTATGGCGGCGCCTGCGCCATGACCGGCGAGCCTTACCTCATCGATTGCGACTTCGACACCGCCGGGAGGATCCTTTCCTGGATCCACGGCCCGCTCAAGCCGGCGCGGGTGGGCGCGCGCCAGGGCCGTTTCCTCCGCTTCGACCAGACGCCCTTCATCCCCCGGTTCTTCAGTTTCTTCCGGAGTTCCGGCCTGGACGGCAGCGGCTGGCTCTATGTGCCGGACAGCTGCGAGCGGGGCGAAAGATGCCGTCTCCACATCGCCCTGCACGGCTGTCGACAGGGCCAGAGTCATCTGCCGCTCCGGCCACCGCCCGGCGGCGGCCTCTATTTCGGCAGCACCTTCGTCGAACACGCCGGCTACGACGCCTGGGCCGACACCAACCATCTGGTCATCCTCTACCCCCAGGCCGTCTCCGTTCCCTTTCGCAACCCCAACGGCTGCTGGGACTGGTGGGGCTATACGGACCAGCACTACGCGGACCGGCAGGGCGTGCAGATCCGCGCCTTGCGCGCCATGGTCGACCGCCTGGCCGCCGGAGGGCGCTAGCCGGTCGAGCCGGGTGGGCGGGACGATACCCCGCCATTCATTTGTCGTGGCGACCACTCGGCCCGGATGCCATAATTCCGCCCACCGTCCGCCCGGATTCCCCGGGCAGGGTGTCGAAGGTCATGGTTACCGCTGATTCGAGGAAAGGTGGCGCCGGTGTTTCGTAGCGCGGAGGACGCAAAGGCCGCGGAGGGCAACTCCGTAACGATCATCGGTCCCCAGGTGAACATCGATGGCGACGTCGCCTTTTCCGGCGACCTGCGCGTCCAGGGGCGGATCGTCGGCAACATCACCTGCCGGAGCGAGTTCGACGGAACCACGGTGATCCATGCGTCCGGCAGCGTCTCGGGAACGATCAAGTCGCCGCGCATCGTCATCGCCGGTCGCGTTCACGGTCCCGTGCATACCGCCGAGTCGCTGGAGATTCAACGGGGCGCCACCCTGGTCGGCGATGCCAGCTACCAGCGGATCGTCATTCGGGCGGGCGGTGTCATCGAGGGTTCCTTGATTCCAACCATCCCGGCGACGACAGACGCCGCCGCGCGGGAACGGCGCCTCCCGCGTGCCGAGCCGCCAGCCGTCGATATACCCGAAACCAACGGCGATGTGCCTGTGCGAGGCCGATTCCTGAGCGGCCGCCGGTTCGCGCTAGCGATGGCGCTGGTCGTCGCCGCCGCTGGCGCGGGCTGGTGGATGCGCCTGGCACCGACCGCCGGCGAACCGGCCCGGATCGCGTCCGGCCGGCAAGACGGCCCGGTCGCACCGGCCGTACCCGCCGTCGTCGATCGGCCGGCAGCGGTCGTACCGGCAGCGACCGCGGTCCCCGCAACGCCAGACTCGCCCAAAACCACCGCCAACAGCGCTGCCGCCGTGCCGCCGCCCGCCGATGAACCCCTGGAGGATCCCGGCAAGGAGGTCACCGCTCACGGAATGGAAGCGGACAAGCCGGCCGGCTTCTTCTTCGTCGAAACCCGCGAACCCGCCGTGCTGTTCATCAAGAACCGCAACGATCCCTCGGAGGGAACCCGTCTCGAGTTTCCCCGGCGGACGAAGAAGAAGGTCTCGATCGCGAAGAACGAAGTGGTGCGCGTCGCCCAAGGGCGAAACACCTTCATCTTCTATCAAGGCCGCAAGCTGTCGCCACGGACCATCGAGCGGGGTGCCTGGATCGGCTTTGTCCCCGCGCCGCGCAGCGGCGAGGAGTAGCCTGGCAGCAGCCCCGGACACCGCGCGGCAGTCCGTCTGGGCGAAGCGCCCCCCGGATTCGCGGCTCATATTTGCGGCGCGTCAGTGGGCGCCGAAGCTGCCCGGCGCCGGAATGCTGTCGGCGCGGCGGCGACGGCGCACCGATTCCGCGCGCAACTGCGGTAAATTGGCAGCACCTCAGTCCGAACGGTAAGGAGCCCATGGAAACCGACAAAGGTACTCGTACTTGGACGGGAGACCTTTGGGGCGGCCTGGCGGCGATGCTGGTGGCCTTGCCGGCGGCGATCGCCTTCGGCGTCACCATCTTCTCGCCGCTGGGTGGCGGTTACGCCGCGCAAGGGGCGGTGGCCGGCATCCTCGGCACCATGGCGCTCGGGCTGATCGCGTCCGCCTTTGGCGGTACCGACCGGCTGATTACCGCGCCCTGCGCACCGGCCGCGGCGCTGATGGCGGCGCTCACCATCAACCTTGCACAACGGGGCACGGCGCCCGAAGCGGCCATTCTGACGCTGATGCTGATCGGCCTTGCGGCCGGCGCAGTGCAGATCGCCATCGGCCTCTCCGGCATCGGCCGGCTGATCAAGTACATTCCCTATCCCGTGGTGAGCGGCTATCTGTCGGCGGTCGGTCTGACCATCATCGGTGGCCAGCTCCCCCGCGTGCTGGGGGCGGACAAGGGCCTGGGACTGTGGCAGGTTCTATCGCACCCCGCGACCTGGCACTGGCAAAGCCTGGTGGTCGGTGTCGCGGTGATCGCGGCAATGATCGGCGTACCGCGCCTGACCCGCGCCGCGCCGCCCGCGATCATCGCACTGCTGGTCGGTATCCTGGTCTATTTCGGTCTCGGCGTCGCCGATCCGGCCCTGTGGCGGCTCGACGACAACCCGTTCATCGTCGGACCGCTCAGCCTCTCCGACGGCCATCTGCTCGACGCCGTCGGTCACAATCTGCTTGCGCTGCGCGCCTGGGATCCGACGCTGCTCGCCGAGATCTTCCTGCCCGCCCTGTCGCTCGCGGCACTGCTGTCGATCGATACTTTGAAGACCTGCGTCGTACTCGACGCGCTGACCAATTCGCACCACAACCCGAACCGCGAGATGGTCGGCCAGGGCCTGGGCAACATCGGCGCCGCGCTGCTCGGCGGCATCCCCGGCGCCGGCACCATGGGCGCGTCGCTGGTCAACGTCACCAGCGGCGCCCAGACCCGCCGTTCCGGCATGATCGAAGGCGGCTTCGCGCTGCTCGCCTTCCTGCTGATCTCCTCGCTGGTCGCCTGGCTGCCCATCGCCACCCTGGGCGCGATTCTGCTGGTCGTCGGCTACCGGATGATCGACTGGCGCAGCCTGGAATTCTTCCGCGCCACTTCGACCCGCTTCGACTTCCTGGTGATCCTCACGGTCGTTGCCGTGGCCTTGACCGTCAATCTGGTCGCCGCGTCGGGCGCCGGCATCGTGCTCGCCGTCGTGCTCTATCTGCGCGAACAGACGCGCAGCACGGTGCTGCGCCGGAAGATCGACGGCGGCGAGATATTCTCGCGCGTCGTCCGCCACGCGCATGAGCTGGAAATTCTGGTCCGCAACGGCAGCAAGACCGTGATCGTCGAGCTTCAGGGCAGCCTGTTCTTCGGCACCGCGAACCAGCTCTACCAGGCGCTCGAACCGGAGATCGGACCGCGCACCTACGTGATCCTGAACATGCGCCGGGTGCAATCCCTCGACCTGACCGCCACCCACGTCCTCGAACAGATCAAGGACCGCCTGGACGCGGTCGGCGCCTACCTGATCTTCGCCGAGATACCGCGTGGCCTGCCGAGCGGACTGAAGATGAAGCGCTACCTGCGCGAGGTGGGCCTGGTGCGCGATACCGAGAAAGCCATGACGTTCCGCCAGCTCGACGAGGCGCTGGAATGGATCGAGACGCGCCTGCTCGACGCCGAACTCGATCGCGCCGAGGAGAATGAGCCACCCCTGGAACTCGATGGCCTGGAACATCTGCTGGGCTGGAAGCCGGGTACGCTGACCAACCTCGCGTCGATCATGGAAACGCGCCATTTCCGGGCGGGGAAGAAGTTGCTCAAGGTCGGTGCGCCGGGCGACGAGCTGCTGTTCATCCGCAGCGGCGCGGTCCGGGTCACGTTGCCACTGCACAAGAAGGAAGCCTGGCACCTCGGCACCTTCGGGCGCGGCGATTTCATCGGCGAGATGGGCTTTCTGGACAGCGAACGCCGCTCCGGCGATGCGCTGGCGCTCAGCGACGTCGAATGCTTCGTGCTCTCGCGCCAGCGCTTCAACGAATTCGCCGGAGCGCACAGCCAGGCCGCCGCCTACATTTTCGAAGGCATTGCCAGCCTGCTGGCCATGCGCCTGCGCTTCATGAACAAGGAGCTGCGCGCCCTCCGTACATGAGCGTTCGTGCGAGTCCGCCCCGGGGGTCCGCACATCCATTCGCGGCGCCGCGAGCCTACAATGGGGCTGGCGGGGCAAGTCAAGGAACATCAAGGGACACATTGCACCGGATTCCCCGCCGCCGTGTTCAGGCGGGTCGGTTCGAGATGGCGATGATCGCTGGCATACATTTGGGTGAACCCAGTCGAAGACCACCCGGCTTTGTCCGGTTGCTGTGGGTAGGCATGGTGGCGATCAACCTGTTCGTCATCGGGATGGTCGCCTCGGTGGTGACAACCAACCGGCAGCGCGCGGTAACCGAGGCGACGGCGCTGACCGCAAACTATGCCAAGATTCTGGAAGAGAATCTGGTCGGCTTTATCAGCAAGATCGACATCACTCTGCTCTCGGTGGGCGACGAGGTCACCCGCCAGATGACTGGCGGCGGTGTGGATCAGGCAGCACTGGAGGCATTTCTGATGCGGCAGGATCGGCATATTCCCGAGGCCCTGGGCCTCCGGGTCGTCGACGCGCAGGGCATCATCCGCTACGCTGTCAATGACGTGAAGGTTCGCAACGCCAGCATCGCCGACCGTCCCCAGTTCATCCGCCTGCGGGACGACCCGCAGGCAGGCTTGGTGTTTTCCAAGCCCATCCTGGGCCGCGCCGCGCTGAAATGGATGATCACGCTCGGGCGGCGCATCGACAATCCGGACGGATCCTTTGGCGGCGACGTTCACGTCGCCATCGCGGTGGACCACTTCATCAACATGTTCGCCAAGATCGACCTGGGCGCGCACGGCAATATCGGGCTTTGGGACAAGACCAGCCTGATCGCCCGTTACGCCAAGGCGGATGCGCAGGGGGCAAACACCGGCGCCACGACGCCTTCGGCTCAGTTGCGCGAACTCCTCGAGTCGGCGGACAGGACCGCCACCTACCACGCCGCCTCCGGGATCGATGGCATTGCCCGCATCTACGCCTTCCGGCAGATCGGAAATCATCCGCTCTACATGGTGGTGGGTCTTGCCGACCAGGACTATCTGGCCGAATGGCGCAAGGATTCCCTGGGTATGGCCGGGCTGGCGGCAATGTTCGTGCTGGCCAGCCTGATCTTCTCGGTGTTGGCCCATCAAGGCTGGAAACGGCGCGAGGCCGACCATGAAGCACTGCGCCGTCAGGAAACGGAATACACCGCCCGCCTGGAACGGTCCAATCTGGAAGCCGAAGCGGCCAGGCAGCACAGCGAATTGATACTGAGTTCGGTGGGCGAGGGCATCTGCGGCGTGGATCCGGCCGGCAAGGTGGTTTTCGTCAACCCTGCCGCCCGCAGGATGTTCGGCTGGGCGGACGATGAGGGCGTCGGACTGGACCTGCATGAGCAGTCCCACCATCATCGCGTCGATGGCAGCGCCTACCCCCGCGAGGAGTGCGCAGTCTTCAAGACGCTGCGCGACGGTCTGGGACGTCAGGTTGGCGAAGACTGCTACTGGCGCAAGGACGGGTCGGCGTTTCCGGTCGAGTACACCGTCGCCGCCCTGAAGCGGAACGGCCGGATCAGCGGAGCGGTCAACGTCTTTCGAGACATCGCCCCGCGCAAACTGGTGGAACAGGAACTGCTCGGCGCCAAGGAAGCGGCCGAGACTGCCAATCGGGCTAAGAGCCAGTTTCTCGCCACCATGAGCCATGAAATCCGCACGCCCATGAATGGCATCTTCGGCATGGCGCAACTCCTTCTGATGCCCGGACTCACCGAGGAGGAGCGGCACGAATATGCCAGAACGATCCTCAATTCCGGCCAGACCCTGCTGACGCTGCTCAATGACATTCTGGACCTTTCCAAGGTCGAGGCCGGCAAGCTGAAGCTGGCGCTCGCGGTGGTTGATCCGTGGCAGGTCATCGAGGAGACCACGGCGCTATTCGCGGAACCGGCGCAGGCCAAAGGCGTTCGCATCGACACCCACTGTCGCTGCATCGCGGGACAGCGCTACCGGGGCGATCCGATTCGCCTGCGCCAGATGCTCACCAACCTGATCAGCAATGCCGTCAAATTCACCGGCACCGGTTTGATTCGTGTCGAGGCCGCCGAGATCGAACGCGAACAGGATGGCACGGCCGTGCTGGAATTTTCCGTCACCGACAGCGGCATCGGCATTGCCGCGGACAAACTGCCTTTGCTGTTCAAGCCATTTTCACAGGTCGATGGTTCGACGACCCGCGAATACGGCGGAACCGGTCTGGGACTCTCCATCGTCCGCAGTCTGGCCAAGCTCATGGGCGGCGACGTGGGCGTCGAAAGCGAACCAGGCAAAGGCTCGCGCTTCTGGTTCCGTCTCCGTGCCGACGTCCTGCGAGTGGGTGAAGAGAGCCGCCAAACCGACCGTGACCTCGGCGACGAAGCGGAGGCGGACGCCACCGGTTCGGCTGAATCGGTTCTCGTCGTCGAGGACAACGAAGACAATCGGCATGTGATTGAAACGTTGCTCAAGAAATTGCGCGTCCGCGTTCTGAGCGTCAATAATGGCCAGGAAGCCGTGGACGTCATCGCACAGGGAACGCGGCCCGCGCTGGTACTCATGGACGTGCAGATGCCGGTCCTGGACGGCCTCAAGGCGGCCCGGCGCATTCGCGAACGGGAACAGGAACTCGCTCTGCCGCGGCTGCCCATCGTCGCGCTGACGGCGGGCGTGTTCGAGGATGATCGTCAGCACTGCATCGACGCGGGAATGGATGACTTCCTGGCCAAGCCGGTCGATGTGCATGAGCTGGCGTCGACGCTCAAGAGATGGCTTGTGGCCGAATCGGAACGGAAGGCGGTTGACCCACAATGACCTATGAAGAACATCTCGACGAAGTCACCACACTGATCACCGAAAAGTACGATCTGAGCGACGAGGCGGCCATTCGGATGGTCATGCGCGCCCAGGCTGACGATTTCTTCAGCGGCCACGATGACGATCCGTCGATCTGCACGCTGGAACGCGCCCACCAGGATGCGCGTATCGTTTTCAAGAAGTACCGGTAAGCCGACGGGAAGGCCGAGTCAGCGCCTAGAGCAGTCGAATTGGCGACGCAAGCTCCGGCCTGCGGCCCCGGCAATCCTTGTAGAAGGCGGCGATCCGCGCCATGTCGGCGGCCTCGTCGCCGCTGAGGTCGATGGCGGCCAGCAGGCCGATTTGCCGGCGCGAGTAGTCGATCACGCCCGTCATTACAGGCACTTCGGCCGCCCGCGCGATCCGATAAAAGCCCGACTTCCAGCCGGGCGTCAAGCGACGGGTACCTTCCGGCGCGATGGTCAGCATGAAGTGCGGCTGCCGTTGCATCTCCGCGGCCAGCCGCTCGACGAAGCCCGTGCGCGCGCGCCGATTGACAGGAATGCCGCCCAGCCAGCGCATCACCGGACCCAGCGGGCCGCGGAACAGCGTGTCCTTGCCGACCCAGCGGGCATTCAGACCCAGGGCGGTCATGGCCAGCAAGCCGATGGGAAAGTCCCAGTTGGAGGTATGCGGGTAGCCGACCACAACGGCGCGGTTGGGGCGCGAGGCCACATGGTCGACGCAGGTCCAGCCGAACAGTGCCAGCGCACGCCTGGCCATTCGTTGCCGAAGCGGCAGGGCTGGTCGCATGGATGTCTTGGGCACACGGTATTAGAGCATGCTGGCGAGCGGCAGGCGGAAGAGCAGCTTCACCGCTGGGCGCCTGATCCCAGGCGATACCGTCGGGCCTGGCGTGATAACGTGGCGGTCCGAAAACTTGCTTCCCGGGGGGCACGATGCAGTCGATCGATCTTAGCGGCAAACGGGTGTTGGTCACGCAGGCCGAGGAATTCATGGGCCCCGCGCTCTGTGAGGCCTTGCGTGCTTTCGGCGGCGAAGTGATCGCCGACAGTTCGGATCTGACCGAACCAGGCCGGATCGAGTCGCTGGCAGCCGCCAGCGGCCGCGTCGATGCGCTGGTGCTGAACCTTGCGACGCCGGCCCCCGGCACGCCGGCCGAACTGGTCGACGACAGCGAGTGGCATCGCGTGTTCGCGACCATGGTTTGGCCCATGCAACGACTGGTGAAGGCCATCCTGCCACAGATGAAGGAGCGGCGATCGGGCAAGATGGTCCTCATGGGCAGCGCATCGGCACTCAAGGGCATGGCCAATCGTTCCAGCTACGCCGCCGCGCGCGGCGCGCAACTGGCCTACATCCAGGCGGTCGGTGTCGAAGCCGCGGCTTACGGTGTTCAGGTCAATGCCATCGCCCAGAATTTCGTCGAGAACCCCACGTATTTTCCACCCGAGGTGCAGGCGAGGCCCGAGTTCAAGGAGCGCCTGAAATGGCAGGTGCCGCTCGGGCGTCTCGTGTCCGCACACGAGGATGCCACGTTTGCCGCCTACCTATGCACGGAGGCCGCCGATTGCTTCGTCGGCCAGGTATTCCCGATCTGCGGCGGCTGGGTGACGCGCTGATGCCCGCGCTTGGCGATAAGGAAAGGCACGAGCGGACCGGATGGTGGCAATCGGGCGAAGTGGCGCCGCCCACCAGTGGCCGGACCGGCGACGCATTGCTCCGCTGATCAACAGCTCAGATCATCGCGCCATTGATCGAAATCACCTGGCCTGAGATATAGGCAGCCTGATCCGAAGCGAGGAACGCCACCAGGTCGGCAACTTCTTCCGGCTTGCCGGCGCGCCCCATGGGCACCAGTTGCTTGATCGTCTCGGCGTCAAAGATGCCTTCGCTCATGCCGGTGTCGATGATGCCCGGCGCAACAGCGTTGACGGTGATGCCGCGGCTGGCCAGTTCTAGCGCCAGCGACTTGGTCGCCGCGTGCAGCGCACCCTTGGCGGCGGCGTAGTTGACCTGACCGCGATTGCCGACCAATCCGGCCACCGAGGTAATGTTCACGATGCGTCCCCAACGGGTGCGGATCATCGGCAGCGTCAGCGGCTGGGTGACATTGAAGAAACCGTTGAGCGAAACGTCGATGACCGAGGACCACTGCCGGGCCGACATGCCGGGGAAAACCGCGTCGGCATGGATGCCGGCGTTATTGACCACGATCTGGACGGCGCCGTTGGCCAGTTCGTCCTCCAGCGCGGCCCGGGTCGCCACCGCGTCGGTGACGTTGAAGGCCAGCGCCCGCGCCTGGCCGCCGGCGGCGCGGATGGCGGTCGCGACAGCCTCGGCGCGCTCCAGGTGGCTGTTGGCGTGCACCAGCACTTCGCAGCCATTCGCCGCCAGCGTGGTGGCAATGGCGGCGCCGACGCCGCCGCTGCCGCCGGTGACCAGCGCGCGTTTCATTTCGCGCCCGCCGCGTCGAGGATGACCGCCGCCCGCCCAAGCAGTAGCGGACGACCGTCGGCACGAACTTCGAAACCATAGAGGACGTTGTTGTGGTCACCGGACAAGCGCTCGGCCGCGATATCGAGATCGGCGGCGATATCGTCAAGCCGATTCGCCAGCAGATCGACGCCGCGTACGCTGGCGAGATAGCCCTGGCGTGGCCGGTCATCGCGGGTTGCCAGCAGGGCACCGTGAACAGCCATCGCCTGGGCTGCGTATTCAATGCCGCAGGCGGCGCCGAGCCGGCCGGCGCCATCGCGCAACGGATTGTCCAACCACCGGTGACTAACCGCCATGCAGCGGATGCGCAACGGCGACCACTCAATGACCGAATCGAGCAGACACATGCCACCGTGATGTGGAACATGGGCGGCGATCCAGGCCCGGTCTAGCATGACACCACGTCGACGCGCAGTTGCAGCGGCGCCAGGTAGTCGAGACTTGCCACACCGTCTACCCGGCGCGCCAGCAGATCGAGCAAGGGCAGGCCGCGCATGGCCGGAATCTCGGAGCGCAGTTGCTCCAGTACCGGCAGGCGCATCGGGGTGGCCGGAGCCTCGTCGAGCCGGATGGCCAGTCGCGCCAGCGAGCGCTGCCCCGCTTGCGGCGACAACAGCAAGGCGATGCCGGCGGCATCGGGCACCGGTCGCGCGCTGTGAATGGGTTCGGGATACTCGGCGTCGTAGGAGATCAGCAGGATCGGCGTTGCCGCCTGGCTGGCCTGTACCATGGCTTCCAACAGGCCGGCGGCGAAGCTGGCGTCGAAGGCGCACAGCACCTGGCTCGCCGCCATGGCGCCGGTGGCGATGCCCCAATAGCCGGCCGCGGCGTTGTGCACTGAATTGTGGAAGCGCGTCGGTGATACCTGACGATCGGCCGAGGCCAGCGTCTCGCACAGAGCATGGCAGTTGTGACCGTCGCCGGACGAGGAGGTGAATACCGTGGCCAGCGTGGTCGCGTCCGCGCCGGCGCCGGTCACCGCTTCCAGTCCAACTCCCAGCGCCGCCTTGACCAGCCGGCTGGCGCGACGCCGCTCGGCGGGCGGCAGCACCGCCGGTGCGGACAGCACCGTGGGCGCCGGCTCGTAGGACCGCCGGCCGGCCAGAATCTCCACACCGGAAGGCCAGTCGGCAATTCCGGGCGCCAACAGGCCGATGCCATCGATCCAGGCGATCAGATCGCGGCTCATGTTGCCCGCCCAAGGACGAGGCTGCAATTGCTGCCGCCGAAACCGAAGGAATTGGACAGCATCCTGTCGACCCGGCCGACGCGCGTGGCCAGCAGGTAATCGAGCGGAATGCCGGGATCGAGCTGGCCGGTATTGGCGCTGGCCGGCATGAAACCATGGCGCAGGGCCAGGGCGCCAATTACCGCTTCGACGGCGCCGGCCGCGCCCAGCGTATGGCCGGTGGCGCCCTTGGTTGAACTGCACGGCGCGCGCCGGCCGAACAACGCCGCCACGGCGCGGCCTTCGGCAGCGTCGTTGCTCGGTGTCGCGGTGCCATGCAGATTGATGTAGTCGATATCTTCCGCACCGAGCCCGGCGGCGCGCAGCGCACCCGCCATGGCCAGGCGGGCGCCCAGGCCCTCCGGATGCGGCGACGACATGTGATAGGCATCGCTGGATTCGCCGGCGCCGAGCAGCAGCACCGCGTCGGCGGCGAGCGAGGTTGGCGCCGGCTCGAGCAGGGCGAAGGCGGCGCCCTCGCCGACCGAAATACCGTTGCGCCCGACATCGTAGGGCCGGCAGGGTTGCGGCGCGGTCAGTTCGAGCGAGCTGAAGCCGTAGAGCGTGGTCAGGCAAAGCGAATCGACGCCGCCGACCAGTGCCGCGTCGATGACGCCGCCGGCGATCATGCGCGCGGCGGCGGCAAAAACCTTGGCCGACGAGGAACAGGCCGTGGACACGACGACGGCCGGGCCTTCCAGTCCGAAGCAGTCGCGCACGAAACCGGCCACCGAATAGGTGTTGTGCGTCGTCCGGTAGCGATAGTCGGCCGGCAATGCGCCGGTGACCGGATCGCGGCGCCGATAGGCCAGTTCGGTTTCCAGAATGCCGGCCGTGCTGGTGCCGAGGATGACGCCGATGCGACGCTTGCCCAGGTGCCCGATGCGCTCGCGCACGGCTTCGGCAAAGCCGTCGGTTTCGAGCCCCATCAGGGCCAGGCGGTTGTTCCGGCAATCATGCTGCGCCAGCGCCATCGGCAGCCGGACGTCGTCGACACCGGCTACCTCGCCTATCCACGTGTCCAGCGCCACCGATTCGAAGTCGCAGGGCTTGAGCCCGCCCACACCCGCTTCGAGCCCCGCGCGCATCGGCGCCAGACCACGGCCGAGGCAAGTGGTGGCGGTGAAATGGGCAAGGTGGAGGGGTGTCACAATCGGGCCAGCGCAGGGGATGAGGCAGTCTATCAGACGCCGGCGGACGGCCGGGCGTGGCGGCCGTCGATGTCCAGACAGGCGCTGCGCCACTTGCGCCGAGCCGACGCGGATGGCATTGTTTCGCCCGTATGTGCCCGGCATGTCGCGTTCCCGACCGGGAAGCGACGATCGGCTTGCGACAACATGATAAACGGAGGGTTGCCAGGATGGAACGACGATACGGAATGACTCGCCGCTTGGCGGTGGCGCTGCTGATGGCATGCACCGCGGCCGCTTTGCCCGTCGGGAACGCGGAAGCCGCCAGCGAATCGAGCTGCCGGAGTTATCTGGCCACCAATCCCAGCCCAGCCGGTATCCCGTCGGTGAGTGGTCCCGGTGCAACGCAGCGCTCGGCGCTGCTGGCCGATGGCGGCAAGCTGGTCGCCATCGGCGGCACGTACTACACGGTCTGGGTGCCGGCGAAGTTCTATACCGCCACCCGCCGCGTGGTCGTGTTCGACCTGCACGGCACGGCCGGCTATCCCGAAGCGGAGTGGAACGACTGGCACGCCGCCCTGGCCGCGCGCGGTTACGCCTTCATCGGCTTGTCCTGGGGCGGCGGCACGCCCAGCGCCGAAACCGACGAGACCATCTACGCGCAGCTTAAACAGATCGTGTCGGAGGTCGGCGCGTCCTGCCCGCTCGACGGCGCCGACCAGTGGCTGATGGGCTTCTCGGTCGGCAGCGCCATGTCCTTCGCCATCATGACCCGTGATGTCGCCGACCAGCGCCTGTTTCGCGGACAGCTGGCGGTCAGCGGCGCGGCGATTTCTCCCTTGAACAGTGGCAAGGACCTGATGCATGCCACTGTCGAGGCGGCGCGGTCGAGCATCAACGCCGTGCTCGGCATCCGGTCATGGATGTACTGCGGCATGCAGGACTTCGACCATACGTGGGGCATGTGCGACGAGATGCCCAACGGCGAGAGTTTCGTCAATAGCCATGGCGGCAGCGCCTACCTCTACCGGGATGCCGGCGGTAGTCACCACAGCCTGCCGACCAACGTGGCGGCCTACGAGGACATGTTCGGCTACATCGAGGCCACTTCCAGCGGCACCTGCGGCAGCGATCCGGAGACGCTGGTGCATCGCTACCGGAATACCGCCATCCTCGGCCATTTCTACACGACCAGCACCACCGAGGGCGCCGCGCTGATCGCCGCCGGCGCACCGCTCCAGTACGAGGGGGTGGCATTCACCGGATGCGCGGGCGGCAGCACGGCGAATGGCATCTTCCCGGTCTATCGCTTCAAGAGCCTGACCCAGAACGGCGTCTACTTCTACTCGATGCTGCCGCCGGAAATCGATTCGGTGCGCACCAACCTGAGCAGCATCCTGAAGGATGAGGGCATTGCCTACTACGCCTTCAATGCCACGGCGACCGGACGGTACCCGATCTATCGCTTCCGTAACGCCTATGTGACCGGCGCCAACTTCTACACCATCATGGAAGAGGAGCGCGCCAACGTCATCGCCAACGTCCCCGGCTATCCGCAGGAGGGCGTCGGCTTCTATGCCATGCCGCCCCGATGAGGGCCTGAGCCTGATTTCGCCCGGTGGCCCGATCCGCTCGGGGCGCTGCCGGGCGGACTGCGACTACCAGTGGGTGGAATCCCGGCTGTAGCGGCCGGAGGCCCGGCCTTCGCTGTCGATGTAGTGCCCGCCATGGTCCGCACCGGGGTAGGGGCGATAGGCCGCCGGACGGTAAGGCCCCGGACCAAAGGGTACAGCCCCGCCCTGGGCGGGGGCCGGCGCGGTGGTCCGCATCGCAACCGGGGCGGGCGCATCGTCATCCGGTGCGCCAAATTGTGTGACGACCAGGCCCGCCAGGGCAATCGCCAGCAGAGCCAGACCCGCCATCAGCCAGCGGCGCGCTGCTTGCGGGCGGGGCCGGGCGGCGACCAGGACCGGGGGCGGTGCAGCCACCGCCGGGGCGGGCAATCGGATTTCCATCACCGGTTCCGGCGTCTCTAACGACAGCGACGGGAGGGCCAGCTCGGAGAGGGCCACCGCTGGCTTGGCTAGCGGCACGGCCACTTCCGGCGCCTCCTCCACGAACGGCGCCGGATTGGCATTCGCCAGGCCTGCCAGACTAGATGCCAGCCTGATGCCCTTGATCGGCCTCCTGGTACCGCTCGCGGCATCGGTGCCGGTCGTCACCTTGGCTGATTTGGCCGGCTTGGCGGTGCTGCTCGCCTTGGCGACTTTGGCCACTTTGACAACCGGCTCGGCTGATTTGACGGCCGGTGCGGCCTTGCGGACGACTTTGGCCGGTCGCGCCGGCTTGGCGGCCAGCGACTCTTCTCCGGCGGGGACAGCCGCCGTGCCCATGGCCAGAGCGGCCAGAGAAATCCGCGGGGGCGCCGGGCGCTTGGCGGCAGGGCTTGGGTCAGCCGCCTTGGTCACCTTGGTTGCCTTGGCACGGACCGACTTGGCCGGCGCGCGGGTCTTGCTTGGTTCGACTGTGGGAACGGCATCGATCGCTTGCTCGGTATTTCCGGTGGCTTTCTTGCGCATGTTCGGTGTCCTCTTGAACTAGTCAGTCGATACCGGCGTCGCCTTGGCCCGAAGAATGGGCGATTAAGGCAGACAGTTTTCCGGCACGGCGATTTCAGGATCCTGCGGCAGCCATTGCTGAAATCGGCGAATGATTATTAGCCATGGCTAATATACAGAATCAGCCGGTACTTATATTTCAATGCTCAAATGCGCTAATTGATTGAGCTTATGTATGAATTCGCCTTGGGCGCATCAATTGCCGTTCACTGCTTGGAGTACGGACGGCACGCGGGCCATCAGCATCACGTTGGCGAACGGCTTGCCTTCGCTCATCGGCATGGTCGCCACATCGAAACCCAACTTGTCCAGCAGTCCCCGCCAGTCGACCAGACGCCGGCAGTAGAGCGCGGGCAGGCGATGGCCGCGCACGAAGGTGACGGCACGGTCCACCCAGTTGCAGACGTGGTAGGGCAGGCCACCATCGGCGTCGCCGACCCGCGTCACCAGCAGGCCGCCCGGCCCGAGGGCGGCGCGCGCGCGGCGCAGAATGTCTTCCTGACTGGCATAGTCGATGTAGTGCAACACATCGAGAATGGTGACCACATCCGCCTGACCAAAATCCGCCTGGCAGATGTCGCCCTGCGCAATGACGACTTGCGGCCGCCGCTCGGCCAGCGCGGCGTTGGCGCGGGTAACGTCGGTGGCCATCAGTTCGATACCACGCAATGCCAGCACCTGGGGCGGTTCAGGCCAGTCGGCCGGCCAGTCGCGCCGCTCGTAGAGGCGGCGTGCCGCCAGCAGCCAGGACGCGAACACGGCCTGGCCGCAGCCGAGATCGAGAAACCGGGCGGCGGGCGGAAAGACGCCCTGGCGCAGCAGCTCGCGGAAGATGCAGTCGCCGCCCAGCTTGCCGCGCGAGAAGTGGTAGGCGAAACGGCCGGCGGAGCGAAACGGCTGACTGGCTTCGTCGAGCAGGCGGGCGAGAAAGCGGTCGGTCATGGCAAGTCGGTGTCGATGGCGTCGCTGAGTGTGACGGAATGCAGGCCGGCCTGCCGGAGCGTCGCCAGCACCCTGGGCAACGCTTCGAGTATCACCGGGGTGCCGGCCGCCGTTGGCGCGGCGTGACCGTCGTGCATCAGCAGGATGTCGCCGGCGGCAAGGTCGCGCACCAGGCGGGCGTGCACGGTGCCGGCGTCGCCGCAGCGGGTGTCGAACGGCCGGCGCGTCCAGGCGGCGAGCCGCAGATCGAGGCGGGCGAGGATCGGGTCGAGAAAGGGATTGCGCAAGCCGGCGGTCGGTCGGAAGAAGCGCGGCACGCGGCCGACCGCCGCGGCAATGCTGTCCTGCGCGGCGGCGATTTCCTTGCTCATGCGCCGGGGGCCGAGTGCGGCGAACGATTTCAGATGATGCTGGCTGTGGTTCTCGATGGCGTGCCCGCGGGCGACCATTTCGCCGGCCAGGGCGGAATGCCGCGCCACCTGTTCGCCGATGCAGAAGAAGCTCGCCTTGGCACCTGCGGCGTCGAGCAGGTCGAGCACCCGCGGCGTCACTTCGGGATCGGGTCCGTCGTCGATGGTGAGCGCGATTTCGCAGCGGGCGGCGGCGGCGGACGGCAGACGGGTGAGATTGGCGCCGAGCAGGCGACTCCTCGGCCACAGGCC
>WBZL01001244.1_pt1 | contig 27190 bp, 20 predicted proteins | sample 5204291 | NCBI WGS metagenome assembly WBZL01 (sample SAMN12344345, study PRJNA552823) | activated sludge metagenome | biome: Activated sludge suspended growth; feature: Nitrification reactor; material: Wastewater; isolation source: activated sludge from nitrification reactor of wastewater...
ATCCCAGGGAGGGCCTCTTCCAGACCAAGCCGTACCTCGTCCGCTAATTTGTTCGTCTTGCCCATCGTCTCTCAATGTGTTGGCCCATAGTAGTCAGAGATTACATTAAAAGTGATGGGTGGTAAGGGCGTGCAGCACGCATCCGGTTCCGTTGCCGGACGCGCTGGACGGCGGGAAATCCTGATCGGCGACATGGCGGCGATTGCATCCGCTTTCAGCTCCGGACTCAGGAAGGGCTGCAGGCCGACCGGTTGGCGCGGATGGCGGACAAACTCCCGCCGGGCAAGTTCCAGCTCCTCCTTGTTGGCACTGAAGTAACGAGCCGCGGCGACGGTTTCCGGCAGGTGCCGGACGACATGCCAGAGGCTCCAGCGATGCTGCCAGAGTCGCTTCGCAAAGCGATGGCGATAGCCCCGGCTGTCGTAGTAGCGCTTGACGTGCCAGTTGTAGAGCGCGTCCATCTCCTCGCGCGACGAGAACCCGTGTGGCTTGAAGACAAAATTCAGGCAGTTCATCAGCCGCCAGTCTTCGATGAAGTCTCCTTCCTTGCCACTGACGCACTCGTCCCAGATCGGCGCACCATACATCGGGCTGAACTTGGTCATGTTCATTTCGTCGAGATCGAGAGACAGAATGAAGTCACTCGTATGTCTGAGCGTTTCCGGTGTTTCTCCCGGCAATCCGAAGATGAACAGGCCCTTGGCGCGCAAACCGGCGGCGTGGATCCGTTCGACAGTCTTCTTCACTTCGGGCAGTGTTACCCCGGCCTTGTGGCGTTCCATCATTCCCGGATCGGCCGATTCGATGCCCATCGACACCATCAGCGCGCCGGCCTTCTTCAGCATGGCCAGCATTTCGTCGGAGGTGTGACCGGTACGGATGGCGCAGTTGAAGTTCATGCCCAGCGGCTGCTCGATCAGCATTTCGCACAGTTCGGTGACTCGTTTCCTGTGGGCCGTGAACAGATCATCGTAAAAGTTGATGTGGCGGACACCGAAGCTATCCCGAAGGTATTTCATGTGCTCGTACGTGTACTGAGCCGAGTTGGTCTTGTACAGGCGCTCGAAAACCGTGCGGTCGCAGAATGAGCAGGTGTAGGGGCAGCCACGCGAAGTGATCATCGTCGCACCGTGGCGTTTCTCGTAGGCAAACAGTGGCAAGTGATAGCCATGCGGAAACCCGGCCAGCTTTTCGTACGCCGGAAAGGGCAGCTCGTCGAGATTCAGGATACGGTGTCGGCGCGGATTGCAGACGACCTGGCCGTCGCCGTTGCGGAATACGAGGTTGTCGATCTCCGCCAGTGCCTTGCCGTTTGCAAGGTCGAGCAGGCAGCCCTCACCCTCACCGATGCACAGGTAGTCGATTTCGGGAAAGTGCTCAAGAATCGGCGCGCCAATTGATGACACATGCACGGCCCCGAAGACGATTCTGATCTCCGGCCGCTTCCTCTTGATGAAGGCAGCGAGGTCGACCCCGTCCATGAAGCTGGAAGTTGTTGCACTGATGCCTACGAGATCCGGCCGGCTCGCCAGGACGATTTCGGCGTTGGCCGCTATTCCCGGCGGCGCATACGGGCCGAGGCAGTCATGCAGCTCGGTTGGATGGCCATGCTTCTCCAGCCAGCTCGCGAGCTGCATGATGCCGATCGGCGGCATGCGGTTGGCCAGCACCGAAAAATCGGGCTGCCCCGGAACGAAATTGAAACCGGCTGGGTGAACCAAGGTTACGCGCACGCTTTGCTCCTCGACAAACGTCCCCTAATCCTGCTGGAAATGTTTCGGCCAAGGCGGCCTGCGTGATCATCTGCAGACTGCCCGGCCGCCTAGAACTGCCTTCTGCCCTGAGCGCAGGCGTGAATCGGTCTGGTCGGCACACCAAGCAGAACTTACCACGAAGTGCCGGTGACCAGCGCACCATCCTCAGGGAAGCACAACCCGACTACGTGTAGACTCAGGCTGCGCGCTGACCTGGGCAGCGACGAGAGCGCCGCTCAGACAACGTGTATGCAATGTACATTTCATGGCGGTAATCTCGAGAATGATCCAATTGGCGAACACCGACCGGACCCGATCGATCAGCGCGCCAACGGCCACGCACTCGCCCGTAACCATGGCCATGAGCGCTGTTCAGTCTTTTCCGTGCCGCGAAATGCGTCCCCGCCGGCGTCAGCGGTAGGCCGGCTCGCTGGCGTTATGAATTATCCATACCAGATGAGCACTGCCAATATCGCCCATCGAACCTCCAGCAAAAATCAGACGGCCCTGGTTCTTGTAGACCAGTTCCTGACGGTGCTTGTCGCTCCCAAAGAAGAAGGGGATGAAAGCCTTGCCGGTAAGGTATGCACCCTGGTCGCTGGGCTGTCCGACAAGGTCGGTCACCTGTTTCATGGGCATGCCAATCTGTAGCTGTGTGAACTTGCTGCCCGGTGCCGGCTTGCCGGTGATCTCCCCTTCCCAGTCGCGCAATCCCTTGACGGACTGGCCGTAACCCGCCTCGACCCTGGAGGAATCCACGACCTCACCCTTGCTGTTCATTCCGGGGCCGATCTTGCCCGATGGAGTTTCCGGGGTCGGCGCCGCAGGCTGGGCGGCTGCTACTGGCTGCGCAGACTGGACGGGCGGAGTGGGCTGCTCGGCCTTCGCAGTCTTGGAGCCTTTCTTGGCTGGCCTGGCCTGCTGGTTCATCTGTGTTGCCGGCACCGTCTGCGGCACTGCCACGCTATTCTCCGCCTGTGTTACTTGGGCCGGTACAGCAGACTGAGCACCGTCGCTCTTACCGGGATTGCTTGAGCAGCCCGACACACCTGCCGTGACCAGAAGCACCAGCAACGAACGGCCATAAACCCTCTCCTTCGACATGCCTCCCCCCTTCTGACGATTGAATAAAAACTGTAGGTGACGATCCACCTGCTTGAGGAATCTATCTTTCAATCAGTATGCTGTCAATCCATTGCCAAGTTTGCGGTTTCTACGCTTTCCTGGGCAATCAATGCCGGAAAGTTGCAAACCGTGCAATCAGCCCGGAAGGTCATCTCGCAGGCCTTGAAATTCACGTCACCCGGATCTATTATTAGCACTCGTTAGCGGCGAGTGCTAATATTTTTACTCCTGAGTCTTTACCCAGGGCTACAGGATCTGACCGTCGATATCCGTTTATATGCTTAACCCCAAGGAGAAACTGCATGAAAATTCGCCCGTTGCATGATCGCGTGATTGTCAAACGTCTTGAAGAGGAGCGCAGGACCGCCTCCGGTATCGTCATTCCCGATACAGCTGCCGAGAAACCTGACCAAGGCGAAATTCGCGCCGTTGGCAATGGCAAGATTCTTGATGATGGCAGCGTCCGCGCCCTGGCCGTGAAGGTTGGCGACCGGGTCCTGTTTGGCAAATACGCCGGTCAGACCGTCAAGGTCGATGGAGAGGAACTGCTGGTCATGCGTGAAGAAGACATCATGGGCGTCATCGAGGCGTAGAGGTCGCGTTCGCACGATCTCCGCCCGCACAGCCTTAGCACACAATCTTTCCTTTCAATTCAGAATCAAATCATCACAGAAACTTAGGAGTTATCTCGATGGCAGCTAAAGACGTCAAATTTGGCGATACCGCACGCGCTCGCATGGTCGAAGGCGTGAACATCCTTGCCGACGCAGTCAAGATTACGCTCGGTCCGAAGGGACGCAATGTTGTTCTGGAGCGCTCGTACGGCTCTCCAACCGTGACCAAGGATGGTGTTTCGGTCGCCAAGGAAATCGAACTGAAAGACAAGTTCGCCAATATGGGCGCCCAGATGCTCAAGGAAGTGGCCTCCAAGACTTCCGACATCGCCGGGGACGGAACCACGACCGCTACCGTGCTGGCACAATCAATCGTTCGCGAAGGCATGAAGTACGTTGCTGCAGGCATGAACCCGATGGACCTCAAGCGCGGCATCGACAAGGCAGTCGTGGCCACCGTCGACGAGCTGAAAAAGCTCTCGAAGCCCTGCTCGACCAGCAAGGAAATTGCTCAGGTCGGCGCGATCTCGGCCAACGCTGATGCGGACATCGGTGACATCATTGCCAAGGCGATGGACAAGGTTGGCAAGGAAGGCGTGATCACCGTCGAAGACGGCAAATCCCTGAACAACGAACTCGACGTCGTCGAGGGCATGCAGTTCGATCGTGGCTACCTGAGTCCCTACTTCATCAACAACAACGAAAAACAGAACGCGATTCTGGAAAACCCGTTCATCCTGATCTTCGACAAGAAAATCTCGAATATCCGTGATTTGCTGCCGATTCTCGAACAGGTCGCCAAGTCCAGCCGCCCGCTATTGATTGTCGCTGAAGATGTCGATGGAGAAGCACTCGCCACCCTGGTGGTCAACAACATCCGCGGCATCCTCAAGACTTGCGCCGTCAAGGCACCGGGCTTTGGTGACCGACGCAAGGCAATGCTCGAAGACATTGCGATTTTGAGCGGCGGTCAGGTGATTGCCGAGGAAGTCGGCCTGACCCTGGAAAAGGCTACCCTGGCGGACCTCGGCCAAGCCAAGCGCATCGAGATTGGCAAGGAAAACACGACGATCATCGACGGAGCCGGAGTCAGCGCGAACATCGAAGCGCGTGTCAAGCAAATTCGCGCGCAGATCGAGACCGCCACCAGTGACTACGACAAAGAGAAACTGCAGGAGCGGGTCGCCAAACTCGCGGGAGGCGTCGCTCTGATCAAGGTGGGTGCCGCTACCGAAGTCGAGATGAAGGAGAAAAAGGCACGCGTTGAGGACGCGCTGCACGCCACTCGTGCCGCTGTGGAAGAAGGAATCGTTCCTGGCGGCGGTGTCGCACTGCTGCGTTCCCGCCTGGCGCTTTCCTCGCTCAAGGGCGATAACCACGACCAGGAAGCCGGGATCAAGATCGTTTTGCGGGCAATGGAGCAGCCGTTGCGCGAAATCGTCGCCAACGCCGGCGACGAACCGTCCGTCGTGGTCAACGCCGTGCTTCAGGGTACCGGCAATTTCGGGTACAACGCCGCCACCGGTGAGTACGGCGACCTGGTTGAAATGGGAGTTCTCGATCCGACCAAGGTCACGCGTACGGCACTGCAGAACGCGGCATCGATCGCCGGCCTGATGCTCACCACCGACTGCCTGGTCGCCGAACTGGCTGAGGAAAAGCCGGCCATGGGCGGCGGCGGCATGGGTGGTGGTATGGGTGGCATGGGTGGTATGGGTGGCATGGACATGTAATGTCCGCAGGGCCATCGTTCCTGAAAAAAACCCCGCTTCGGCGGGGTTTTTTTATTGGGTAAAACGGGGGCTACCGTTCCTTGCTTTCCAGCGCCGATTTGTTGATGTCGATCTTGTAGCGCAGGCGTAGTCCGGCAAGGTAGGCAGCAAAATCCTCCTGCCCAAGGATCGTGCCGTATTCGGCTTGCAAGGCCTTGCGCCGGTTGTCGTCCACCTTTTCCGGATGGCTGACCGTCATGATCTTGTAGAGCATATAGCCCCCGCCTTCCGCATCAGCACCCACATAGGCCGGCAGCTGGCGGACATCGGCTCTAAAGATCGCCTTCAGCGACGCCTCCGGAAACTGACGGCCATCCTGCCTGGAAACTCTCCTGACTGGCGCCCAGGCAAGTTTATCCTCCGCCCCCTGCTGCAACTCGCGGAGTTTCGACTCGCCTGCAGCACGGGCCAGTACCGCCTCTTCCTCAGCCTTGAGCAGCGCTTCAATCTCAGCCTTGACGATCGCCAAGGGCTGCGTGCTCGCGGGCCGGTATTCGATCACCCGGGCGGCCAGAAGCGTATTGGGAGCAACCTCGACCGCCTCGGTATTTCGTTTGTTCTTCAGTGAATCGTCCGAAAACACCGCGGCAAGCACTTTCTGGTTACCCAGCTGGCCCAAGCCAGCCAACTTATCCGGGGAAAGGCCGCGCGGCAACCAGCCGGACTGCTGGATTTTCAGTCTGAACTTCTCGGCGGCCGGCTGCAGGCTGTCCGGTTGCTCGTAGATCATGTTGCTGAAGGTCTCGGCAGCCTCGGCAAACTGTCGTGAAGCTGCTTGCCGCCGCAGTTCCTCTTCGATCTCCGGACGCGCGTCGGCAAGCGAACGCAACTTGCCCGGTTTGATTGCCGTCAGCTTGATGATGTGATAGCCGAATTCGGACTGCACCAGACCGGAAAGCTCATTCTCTCGCAGGCCGAACACGCTATCCTCGAACGGCTTGACCATCATGCCACGCCCAAAAAAGCCAAGATCTCCCCCTTTTTCGGCAGATCCGGGATCCTGCGAATGCTGCCTGGCCAGCTCGGCAAATCTCGCCGGCGACTTCTGGACTTCCTTCAGCACATCTTCCGCCTTGGCGCGTGCTTTTTCCCGGTCCACCTCGCCGCTCGCCAGAATCAGGATATGACTGGCTCGCCTCTCCTCGGCTTGCTGGTAACGATCCTGGTGGCTCTCGTACCAAGCTGTCACTTCTCCATCGCTGGGCTTGACCTGCGCCAGCAATCCTTCGAGAGACAGGAGCACGTACTCGACCTTGGCTTGCTCCGCCACTTCAAAGCGCTTCAGGTTCTGTGCATAGTATTTCTCGATGGCCGGCAGCGTGATTTTCACCTGGTCGGCAAACTGCCCCGGGGTGAATCGCCACTCGGCAATCTGCCGCTCCTCGGTCTGTATGCGCAGCAGCTTATCGACCACCTTATTGCCAGCAATGCCGGTATCTCCAACTGCGCCGACCAGTTGCTGGAGCGTGAGATCCTGTCGCATCTGCGCCTCGAATTGGGCTTGTGACATGCCCTGGGCGGCAAGCGCAGCCTGGTAGCGAGCCATTGAAAACCGACCATTTTCCTGCAGGGCCGGGATCTTGGCGATGACATCGCGAAGCAGGTCATCGCCGGCACCCAGTCGTCCTTGCGATGCCTCAAGGAGCAGCAGTCGCTGATCCACCAGTGAATTCAGAACCGCCAGCCTTGCTGCCGGCGTATTCATCGACTCTGGAAGGAAACTGGCGCCCAGTACCTGCCGCATGCGATCCTGCTGGGCACGCCAGGCCTGGTCGAACTGCAGTATGGTGATCTTGGTGTCCCCCACTCTGGCCAGATCGGCCCCCGCCCCAGTGTTGCGCACATACGAGTCAACGCCCCAGAAGGCAAAAGGCAGGGTGATCAAGGCAAGGAATATCTGAACAACTCTCTTGTTGTTGCGAACGGCATCAAAGAACATGGGGGTAGCTCGCTAACTTACTGGAACGTTGAAGCAAAAAAGGCGAACTTGCGTTCGCCTTTCGGCTGTGGCGGAGTGGACGGGGCTCGAACCCGCGACCCCCGGCGTGACAGGCCGGTATTCTAACCAACTGAACTACCACTCCCGAACGCTCTGCAACACCGTTCTTTCTGGTGGGTGCTGACGGGCTCGAACCGCCGACATCCAGCTTGTAAGGCTAGCGCTCTACCAACTGAGCTAAGCACCCTTCGTGTGACCAAAGCATGAAGTTTGAAGTCTACCGCATCCGTCCCCACTTGGCCAGACCGAAACTACATCCCTTGACCATGGGTCAGCAGGCAGGACCAAACGATGCGCGCGCCCGCCGACAGGCTGGCACTGACGTTCAATGCGTGATGACGGTGGATACATTCTCCGGAGTGGGCGCTGCAACCGGTGGGGTAGCCGGCTCCCCGGTCAACACGGGTTCGGGTTTGCGCTCCAGCGCATGCTCAAGGACCTGGTCGATCCACCTGACCGGAATGATCTCCAGCTTGTTCTTGATGTTGTCCGGAATCTCGGCCAGATCCCTGACATTCTCCTCCGGAATCAACACTCTGGCCAGGCCACCGCGCACGGCCGCCAGCAATTTCTCCTTGAGTCCGCCAATCGGCAGGACTTCGCCTCGCAGCGTAATCTCGCCCGTCATCGCGACATCGCAACAGACAGGAATGCCCGTGAGGACGGAAACCAGCGCCGTACAAATCCCGACACCCGCTGACGGGCCATCCTTCGGGATGGCCCCTTCCGGGAGGTGAATATGAATATCGCTCTTCTGATAGAAATCAAGATCAATGCCGAGCGACTGCGCGCGCTTGCGAACCACCGACAGAGCCGCCTGAACCGACTCCTGCATGACCTCACCGAGTTTGCCGGTGGTGGTCGTCTTACCCTTGCCCGGCAGGACCACCGACTCAATGGTCAGCAGTTCGCCGCCCACTTCGGTCCAGGCCAGACCGGTCACCTGCCCCACCTGGTTCTCGCGCTCGGCAACTCCGTAGTTGAAACGACGAACACCCAGGAATTTGTCGAGATTGCGCGCACTGACGGCAACCTTCCCCTGGTTTTTTCTGAGCAGCAGCGTCTTCACCACCTTGCGACAGATCTTGGAGATGTCGCGTTCAAGCGATCGCACACCCGCCTCTCGCGTGTAGTAGCGAACGATGTCTCGCAGGGCGCTTTCCGCCATCGTCAGTTCGGTGGTCTTCAGGCCATTGTTCTTCATCTGCTTGGGGACCAGATAGCGCTGGGCAATATTGACCTTTTCGTCCTCCGTATAACCGGAAAGCCGGATCACTTCCATACGATCAAGCAAAGGCGCCGGGATGTTCAGCGTATTGGCGGTCGCGACGAACATCACTTCCGACAGATCGTACTCGACTTCGACATAGTGATCGACGAAGGTCGAATTCTGCTCGGGATCAAGGACTTCGAGCAGCGCAGAACTCGGATCGCCCCGGAAGTCCTGGCCCATCTTGTCCACTTCATCAAGCAGGAAAAGCGGGTTCTTGACACCGATCTTGCTCATGTTCTGCAGAATCTTGCCCGGCATCGAACCGATATAGGTCCGGCGATGACCACGGATTTCAGCCTCATCGCGTACGCCGCCAAGGCTCATGCGGACGAACTTGCGACCGGTTGCTCGCGCGATCGACTGTCCAAGCGAAGTCTTGCCGACCCCAGGAGGACCCACCAAGCAGAGAATCGGCGCCTTGAGGCGTTCGACCCGCTGTTGCACGGCCAGATACTCGATGATGCGTTCCTTGACCTTTTCCAGACCCCAGTGATCGGTGTCGAGGATCTTGCCGGCAGCGGCGAGATCCTTGCTGATGCGCGTCCGCTTGCGCCACGGCAGGCCGATCAGTGTCTCGATGAAATTACGTACCACCGTCGCTTCCGCCGACATCGGCGACATCAACCGGAGCTTCCTGAATTCCGCCAGCGCCTTGGCAAGTCCTTCCTTGCTCATTCCGGCGGTCTTGATCTTTTTGTCCAGTTCCTCCAGGTCGGCACCTTCTTCACCTTCACCGAGTTCCTTCTGGATCGCCTTCACTTGCTCGTTGAGGTAATACTCGCGCTGACTCTTCTCCATCTGGCGCTTGACGCGACCGCGAATGCGTTTCTCGACCTGCAGGATGTCGATCTCGGATTCGAGTTGTGCCAGCAGACGCTCGATGCGTGCGCGGATATCGAACATTTCGAGAACTTCCTGCTTCTGTTCGAGCTTCAGGGGCAAATGCGCGGCGATGGTATCGGCAAGTCGCCCGGCATCCTCGATGCCCGCGATCGAAGTCAGGATCTCCGGCGGAATCTTCTTGTTGAGCTTGACATACTGGTCGAATTGCCCGATTACAGCCCGGCGTAACGCCTCAACCTCATGATTGAGGCCCTCATCAGCGATCACCGGACGAGCACCCGCGAAAAACATCTCCTCGCGCGAATCGATGGCCTCCAAACGAGCGCGCTGCGCCCCTTCGACCAGCACCTTCACGGTGCCGTCGGGCAGCTTCAACATTTGCAGAATATTGGCCACGCAACCAACAACGTACAGATCATCGGCTTCCGGATCGTCCTTGACCGCCGACTTCTGGGCCACCAGGAGGATGCTCTTGCCGGCTTCCATGGCCACTTCAAGCGCTTTGATCGATTTCGGGCGCCCGACAAACAGTGGAATCACCATGTGCGGGAAAACCACTACATCGCGCAGAGGAAGCAGGGGTAATTCGACTGGCTCGGCTGACAGCTTGGGGGTTACAGACATCAATTGTGCCCTTTAGGTGAGAGTTCAAGCCCCAAAATGGTGGCAAGAACCTGTATTTCAAGCCGCACAGGAGGCGGCCAGCACATCAGTTGCCGCCAGAAACCTTCGGTTGATCAGCATAGATCAGGATGGGCCGTGCGTCGCCGAGGATCGCGTTCTCGTCGAGAACCACCTCTGAGACATTCTCCATTCCGGGAAGTTCGTACATGGTATCCAGCAATACAGACTCGAGAATCGACCGCAGGCCGCGCGCACCGGTCTTGCGTTCAAGGGCTTTCTTGGCAATGGCCTGCATCGCCGCAGGACGGACTTCGAGCGCCACCCCTTCCATGGCGAACAGCTTCTGGTATTGCTTCACCAGCGCATTCTTGGGTTCGACCAGGATTTGCACCAGCGCTGCCGTGGACAATTCCTCGAGTGTAGCAAGCACCGGCAAGCGCCCGATCAGTTCCGGAATCAAGCCGAACTTGATCAGATCCTCGGGTTCGACGGTACGCAACACCTCACCGACCGCTTTCTTGTTATCCTTGCTCTTCACTTCGGCGCCAAAGCCCATACCGCCACGCTCGGATCGATTGCGAATGACCTTTTCGAGACCGTCGAAGGCTCCGCCACAAATGAACAGGATGTTGGTGGTATCCACCTGCACGAAGTCCTGATTCGGGTGCTTCCGCCCCCCCTGTGGCGGGACAGAAGCTACCGTACCCTCGATCAGCTTGAGCAGCGCCTGTTGCACACCCTCGCCCGAAACGTCACGGGTGATCGAAGGATTATCGGACTTGCGCGAAATCTTGTCGATTTCGTCGATATAGACGATGCCGCGTTGCGCCTTCTCGGTATCGTAATCCGCCTTCTGGAGCAATTTCTGAATGATGTTCTCGACATCCTCGCCGACATAGCCGGCTTCGGTCAACGTCGTCGCATCAGCCATCACGAAAGGCACGTCGAGCATGCGCGCCAGCGTTTGCGCGAGCAGCGTCTTGCCCGATCCGGTGGGACCGATAAGCAGGATGTTGCTCTTGGCGAGTTCAATCTCGTCCCTGCTCTTGCCAAAGTGACGCAACCTTTTGTAGTGGTTATAGACGGCCACCGACAGAATTCGTTTGGCCGGCTCCTGACCAATCACATATTGGTCGAGGAGTGCCGAGATTTCCCTGGGTGTTGGCAGATCGCTGTTTACGCCCTTGCCACCCGGCTCGCTGGCGATTTCATCCCGCACGATATCGTTGCAAAGCTCGATGCATTCGTCACAGATGAATACCGATGGCCCGGCAATGAGTTTCTTCACCTCATGCTGGCTCTTGCCGCAGAACGAGCAATACAGGAGTTTTTCAGTGCCACTTTTCTTTTCCGTCATGTCGACCTACCTCACTTTCAAGCCTGATGTCGGTTGCCCGGATACGCGATCAAATCGCCTCCCGATTGGTCAGCACCTTGTCGATCAGACCGTATTCTGCCGCTTCCTGCGCGGAAAGGAAATTGTCGCGATCGGTATCGCGTTCAATGCGCTCGATTGCCTGGCCCGTGTGATGAGCCATCAGGTCGTTGAGTTTGGCACGCAAGGAAAGAATTTCCTTGGCGTGAATCGCGATGTCCGACGCCTGTCCCTGAAAACCTCCCATTGGCTGGTGAATCATCACACGCGAATTGGGCAGGGCGAATCGCTTGCCATGGGCACCCGCTGCGAGCAGAAAAGCTCCCATTGAGCAGGCCTGCCCCATGCACAGGGTGGATACGTCAGGCTTGATGAACTGCATGGTGTCGTAAACGGAAAGGCCAGCCGACACTGCACCGCCGGGGGAATTGATATAGAAATGGATGTCCTTATCCGGATTCTCGGCTTCCAGAAAAAGAAGCTGCGCCACCACCAGATTCGCGGTCACGTCGTTAACCGGGCCAACCAGAAAAATCACCCTCTCCTTCAGCAATCGCGAGTAGATGTCGTATGCCCGTTCGCCACGACCACTCTGCTCGACCACCATCGGAACCAGGCCGAGCGCTTGCGGACTCCTGTGGTTTTCGTAGTCAATGCTCATTTCGTTTCCTTTACTCGGAGAATCGTGCCTATTCAAGATCACCGGATCAGGACTGCTGCCCCATCAAATCAGCAAAAGCAATCGGCTTGTCGACTACCGTCACCCTCGACAACACCCAGTCAACCACGTTGTCCTCGATCGCCGCAGCGTTGAACTCGGCGAGGCGTTCCGGCTGTGCATAGTGCCAACGGACCACCTCTTCAGGATGTTCATAACTTTGCGCCACTTCCTCAACCATCCTTTTCACCTGCTGCGGCTTCGCCTCCAATCCGCACTGTTTGACGATCTCGGAAAGAATCAGTCCAAGACCAACCCGTCGTCTTGCCTGATCGGCGAACCACTCGGACTGCATCGGCAGCTCTTTGACCTTCAAGCCACGCCGCTCCATATCCTGGCGAGTCGTCTGCATCAAGTGTTCGCACTCTCGGTGAATCAGCCCCTCGGGCACCTCGACGGGGTTGGCCTGCAGTAGCGCATCCATCACGTGGTTGAGAATTCTTGCCTGCAGACGGTTTCTTACCTCGCGTTTGAGATTGTCCTCGACCTCGGCACGCATCTTGGCAAGATCGCCATCTTCAACACCAAGGGTCTTGGCGAAGTCGGCATTCACTTCCGGTAGTACCGCTTCGCCCACTTCCTTGACGGAGATGTCGAAGGTCACCGACTGACCCGCCAGTTCCTTCGAGAAATATTCGGCGGGAAAGGTCATGTCGAAAGACTTGGCTTCGCCTGGGCGCATACCGATGACCGCGCTTTCGAAGTCAGACAGCATCTTACCTTCGCCAAGCACAAAGTGGTAGTCCTTGCCCTGACCACCTGCAAACGGCTCGCCATCCCGCTTCCCGAGGAAGTCGATACTCACCTGGTCATCCTTTGCGGCGGCACGATCGACCGGCTCGTAACGAACGCGCTGCTTGCGCAGGATTTCGATCGTCCTGTCGATTTCGACCGGACCTACGGCAAGTACCGGGCGTTCGATTTCCACGCCATTCAGATCATGCAGTACAACCTCCGGATAGACCTCGAAGGTCGCCGAAAACTCGAGATGCGTTGGGTTGTCGCTGTTTTTCACCTCGATTTTTGGAACGCCCGCAACGCGCAGATTCTGCGCAGTGACGGCAGTTCTGAACAGTTGCGCCAGCGCCTCGCTCAAGGCTTCTTGACGCGCCTGTTGGCCATACTGCAGGCGGGCGATGTTTGCCGGCACCTTGCCTGGCCGGAAACCCGGCATCTTCATGTTCTTGCTGAGGCGCTTGAGACGCTGGTCAACCTCCTTTTCGAAGTCAGCAATGCTGAGCGACAGGTCAAGGCGGCGCTCGAGAGCGCTCACAGTCGGTGTGCCTGAGGCTGATGCGTCAGAAATAACAGCATTCGTTTCCATTAAGAATCCTTGTTCGCTTCTGCGTCCATGTCCGCGCGCCAATGGCGTCTCCGCGCACGTAAAGCGGATGATTCTACAGCAATATCGGACGACTCGAAACACTGCCGTGCAACCAGCCCCCCCGGGATACCTGTTGCGCACATCCAACCTGCCATGGTCCGCAATACGAGTTCTGCGCGGGTGTATGAGGTCGGCTTGTGTAGCCAACTTGGCAACTCGTCTTTGGCCACATGCACACACTCCGACAGCAAGGCCGCGTGCGCTGCAGAAACCTCTGAAATATCGTATCGTGAGAGCCGCTTGCCGCTGCTCCGCTGGTCCGCAGCTCCTGCCAAGCGCGTGTAAGGTAAGCCAGCGTCACCCCGACCAATGCTGACAAACCACCGGAGAATGAAAGTCATGCACGCCACCCTGCCCCTTCTCGCGACCACCACTTTCCCGGCCTTGACCCGGCGCTCGGTGGAAACGGTCCAGGTCAATCTCGGCTATCGTTGCAATCAGAGCTGTCTACATTGTCATGTCAATGCCGGTCCACAGCGCAAGGAAGAAATGACCGCAGAAACGATCGATGCGCTGCTCGCCTTCATCAGCGCCAGCCCCGAAGTCGGGACGCTGGACCTGACGGGCGGTGCACCCGAGCTAAACCCTCATTTCCGCCGCCTGGTCATCTCCGGCCGCGAACGCGGCCTGCGAGTGATCGACCGCTGCAACCTGACGATCCTGGAGGAAGCCGATCATGCGGATCTGGCCGACTTCTTGGCCAGGCACCGTGTCGAGGTGATCGCTTCACTGCCCTGCTATCTTGAGGAGAACGTCGATCGACAGCGCGGCAAGGGCACCTTCGAAGCGAGCATCAAGGGCTTGCAACGCCTCAATGCGCTGGGTTATGGCATGCCGGACAGCGGCCTGATCCTGAATCTGGTCTTCAACCCGCAAGGCCCCACGCTACCGCCGCCGCAAGGACCGCTAGCCGTCGCCTATCGTGCGCATCTCGGACACGGATTCGGCATCGTTTTCAACCAGTTGTTCACGCTGACCAACATGCCGATCCAGCGCTTCGGATCGATGCTGGTCTCGAAGGGCCAGTTCAACAGTTACATGCAACTATTACGTAGCGCGCACCGGGACGAGAACATCGAGCAGGTCATGTGTCACAATCTGCTTTCAATCGACTGGCAGGGCTACCTTTACGACTGCGATTTCAACCAGCAGCTGGGTTTGCCAATTACCGGAAGCGGTCACCGGCGCCTGCACATCACCGATGTGCAGGCGGCCTCGCTCGACGGATATCCGATCCAGGTGGCCAACCACTGTTATGGCTGCACGGCAGGCCAAGGATCAAGTTGCGGCGGCGCACTGGGTGGCGAGATGGCCGCTGCACCGACCTGCGGCGCCTGATTGTAGCCGTACCCGCCAGCCAGGCAAGCACTCTATCGACATCACGGAGGAGATCAAAACCATGAGCACCCAGCACCTCGACGGTATCAAGGCGTGTGTATTCGACGCCTACGGCACGCTCTTCGACTTCAACAGTGCAGCGCTCGCGGCCAGCGACGAGATCGGCGAGAACTGGCAGCGCCTTTCCGAACTGTGGCGCCAGAAGCAATTGCAATACACCTGGCTGCGCGGACTCGCCAGCCGACATGCAGACTTCTGGCAAGTCACCGGCGAGGCGCTCGATTTTGCCCTGAACACCCTCGGTATCGACCGGCCCGGCCTGCGCGAACGACTGATGGACCTTTATCTTCATCTCGGATGCTACCCCGAGGTTCCCGAAACGCTGCACCGGCTACAGGCAGAGGGAATGCGGCTGGCGATCCTCTCGAACGGCACGCCGGCGATGCTCGCGGCGGTGGTCCACCACAGCGGCCTCGAGAATGTCTTCGATGCCGTGCTGTCGGTCGAGGAAGTGGGCGTCTTCAAGCCACACCCGGCAGTCTACGCGCTAGCCTGCGAACGCCTTCAACTCGCCCCGACGGCGATCTGTTTCCTGTCGTCGAATGCCTGGGATGCCTATTCGGCCAAGGCTAGTGGCCTGCGAGTCCTGTGGTGCAACCGCTTCGGACAGGTGCGAGAACGGATTCCCGAGACACCCGATGGCGAGATCAAGGATCTCTCTGCCCTACCCGACGCTGTTTCCTCTCCCGTTTGCGGGCGAGAGGCGATGGGTGAATCACCGACGCGACTCTGACATTATCGCAACGCCTCATTCACGCGATCGCAGCGAACGACTGGCTTTCCCCGGCGTTGTCAGTGACAGCAACAGCAGGAAACAGCCAACGACGGTCGCGGCCATGCCGCCCTGCAGGACGGTCGCGAGTTGAAACGTTCCCAGGTAGTAATTGCCCGCCAGACGCAGTACTGCGGCGGTGATGCACAACAGCAGGCCACCGATGCCGGCGACACGTCCCGACAGGAGCAGAAAGGCATCCATTCCTCACCTCATTGCATAACGACAAAATATGATTCCAGCCATTTCCCGAGCAGCGTACGACATCAGGCCCACACCGCTCAGGCAAAGCAACGGATAGCCAGCAGTTTAGGCCAAATTGCCGAGTCCGGACAGGCAAGTGTGGCTGCGTCCGGTCGTCTTGACGCACCCCCTGCAATAAAGACCTCCCGCTCGGATCGGGTCCAATACCGAATAGACTCTTCGGACCACCATTCAAGGAGGACGCCATGCTCGCCGCCCTGACCCAATTGCTGCTTTTTCAGCTCGTCGGCGAAGTCATCGCCCGAGGCATCAACCTGCCACTTCCCGGTCCGGTACTCGGAATGCTTTTGCTCTTCCTCGCGCTCATGCTGCGCGGCGGCCCTGGCCAGGAACTGCAGTCGACCGGCCAGAACCTGCTGCAACATCTCTCACTGCTCTTTGTGCCGGCTGGCACCGGCATCATGGTGCATTTGCACCGTGTTTCCGATGAGTGGCTGCCCCTGCTGCTATCCCTGCTGATCAGCACCGCTGCCACCCTTGTCGTCACAGCGCTGGTGATGCGCCTTTGTCAGCGCCGGGCGCCATCCACCGAAGAAACCCCATGAACCCGCAATTCAGCGAAATCTGGGTCTACCTGTCGGCCTCGCCCCTGCTCGGCCTGAGCATGACCCTGCTGGCCTACCAGGGTGCGTTCTGGCTATACCAGCGCTCAGGCCAGAACCCTCTGGCCAACCCGGTACTGATCGCGGTATCGCTGCTGGTGCTGTTCTTGACCTTGACCGCGACACGCTATGAAACCTACTTCGCTGGCGCCCAGTTCGTCCATTTCCTGCTCGGACCGGCCACAGTGGCGCTCGCCATTCCTCTCTACACCCAGTTCAAACGGATCAGGACGATGCTGCTACCCGTGATTGCCGGTCTGCTGGCAGGCAGCCTGACGGCCGTGCTATCGGCCGTACTGATCGGCCGCTGGTTTGGCGCTAGCCTGCCGACGCAGCTGTCACTGGCGCCGAAATCGGTGACCACGCCCATTGCCATGGCCATCGCTGAACGGATCGGCGGCATTCCCTCGCTGACGGCCGTACTGGTGATCATCACCGGCGTGCTGGGCGCGGTTGGCGCCCGCACCATTTTCGATGCCATGAAGGTCCGCGACCCGGCCATCCGCGGCTTTGCCATCGGCGTGGCTTCGCACGGGATCGGCACGGCAAGAGCCTTTCAGGTCAATGAGCAGAGCGGCGCCTTTGCGGCACTCGCCATGGGCCTCAATGGCGGACTGACCGCCCTGCTGGTGCCCCTGATGGCCAGCTGGATCGGCAGGGGCTGACGGCGATGAATCGCATACCGGCTCTTTCACTGCCCGTGCCAGTAACGGTGATACTCGGCCCGATACGCGGAGAGAGTCAGCCCGCTGGCCAGCCTGATGCGCACCGCGCCATCCCGATCGGTGCGCCACACCCGACTGCCTGAATAACGTTCAACGACCTCTGGACGGGGATGCTGGAAACGGTTGCGGTAGCCGACGGGAATGATCGCCTCACGGGCACCGACGGCAGCCACGAAGTCGGGCGTCGACGAAGTGGCGCTGCCGTGATGCGGCACCAGCAGCACGTCGCTGCGCAACAGGGGAGCGGCCCGATCGAGCAGGGCCTGCTCGTCGCGCGCCTCGATGTCGGAGGTGAGCAGGATGCTGGCGAAGGCATTCTCGATCCGCAGCACGCAACTCATGTGGTTGGTTCTGGCGGCCTGATGCCCGTAGGCAGCGGCATCGGGATGAAGGATCGTGAAGCGAATGCCGTCCCACTCCCAGACCTGCCCGGCCTGGCAACGTTCGCCGGGCAGTTCGGGAAGCGACGACAAGGTCCGCGCTATTGGTACGGCCTCCTGCACGGCAACGATGCCACCCGAGTGGTCCTTGTCGCGATGGGTCACGATCAGCGAATCGAGTCGCCCGATCCCGCTGGCGCGCAGGTAGGGGACGATGATGCGTTGGCCGGCGTCCGACTCGGCGCTGTACAGCGGCCCGGTGTCGTAGAGGAGATTGTGTCCGGCGGTACGCACGACAACCGCCAGTCCCTGACCGACATCGAGGACATCGACCCAGGCCTCTCCCACCAAGGGCCTCTCGGCGGGAGAGAACAGCACCGGCAGCAGCAGACACAGGCCCAGCCAGCGTGCAGGAAAACCGCGTGGTAGAAGTAACCAGATCACTCCGAGCACCGCCACCAGCGTCGCCGCCAGCGGCGGTGCCGGCTGTTCCCAGACCGGCCAGATCGCCAGCCATTCGAGAAAGCCCATCAAACCGGACAGCAGCCAGTGATCAAAGTAGAGCAGCGGCGGCCAGGGAAGGACGGTGAAGAGCAGCGCCAGCGGCGTGATCATGAAGCTGATCAGCGGGATCGCGAATGCGTTGGCGAGTGGCGACACCAGCGAGAACTGCTGAAACATCAGCAGCAGCAGCGGCAGCGTCCCGAGGGTCACCGCCCACTGCGTTGCACCCCAGTTGGCAAGCGCTGCTCGCCAGCCACGGGAAGCCCCCAGACGGGCCGTACCGACAAAGAAGAGCAGCCCGACGGCCGCGAAGGAAAGCCAGAATCCCGGCGCCAGCACCGCCCAGGGGTCGAGCAGCAGCACCGCCAGCAATGCCAGCAGCAGGCTGCGGCTGGCGCCGAGATTGCGGCCCGAGTACAGCGCCAGAGCGACGACGCTCAGCATGTAGACCGTCCGCTGCGCCGGCACGGCAAAACCGGCGAGCAGGGCATAGCCGAAAGCCGTGAACCAGCCGGCCGCGATCGCCGCTTTCTGCGCCGGCAGAAAAAGCATCAGCCGCTCGCTGCGCCGCCACAACCAACCGACCAGACCGCCAAACAGCGCCGCCACCATCGTCACATGCAGGCCGGAGATCGACATCAGGTGCGTCACTCCGGTTTGCCGGAACAAGCGCCACTGCGCTGCCGGGATCGCCTGCTCGTCGCCGATCGCCAGCGCAGCGAGAATGCCCACATACGGGGCCTCGGGCAAAACCCTGAAAAAGGCACTGCGAATGTGCTCACGCCAACGCTCGATGACGTAGGCAGGCCGCAGCACGAAGTCGTCGAGACGCTGTGCCTCGGCGAGCGGACGCACATAGCCGGTGGCGCGCAGGCCACGCTCGAAGAGCCAGGCCTCGTAATCGAAGCCATGCGGGTTGGCGTTGCCATGCGGGCGTTTGAGACGAACGGTGAAGCGCCAGCGCTCGGCCGGGCGGATCAGCGGAGCATCACGCCACTCGTCTTCGCGCCAGCCGTGATACCAGGAAAGCATGATCCGCCGCGGCAGACGCGCGCCGGGCGTTGCCACCGCCTCGACATCGAATGCGCAGCGTTCACCACGCTCGAAGGCATGCGGCAGCGCCGCGACGACGCCGACGACCTGCACATCACGCCCCTCCCACTCGGCCGGGAGCTGATCCAGCAGTCGCTGCCCGGCGAGCAGTGCCGCCCAGGCCAGACCCAGCATGGCACAGGCGATTGCCGTGGCGATTCGTCCCAGGGCGTGCCGCCAGCGGCCGCAGCAGAGCAGCAGCAATGCCCCGCCGATCAGCAGGCCAGCGACCAGCGACAATGCCGGCAGCGTCTCCTGAAGCTGCAGGCAGCCGACACCGAGAGCAAAAGCAAGAATGTTGCCGCGCATGACGAATTAAAGCAGATTCTGCTCTCGTCAGGCAGCCATCCGTGCGTCTGACATCCGGCGACCCCCCGCGATCGGGATTTCCGGTGGTGCTGCCGTCAAGGTCCCGGCGTGCGTGACCCTGAGGGATCTCAGCTCAGTCTGAAGCGCCGCACCTCGGCTTCGAGACTTTCCGAGAGACGTTCGAGCTGTGCCGCCGTGGCGGCGTTGCCGGCAACGGCGGAGGAGTTCTCTTCCGCCATGCGGGCGACCCGCTCGACGCTGTGGGCGATCTCGTTATTGGCTACACTTTGCTCACGCAGGGCGTTGGAGATGTCGGCCACTCTTTGCACGACCTGCCGGGCATTGCCGCCGATTTCGGCGAGCGAGCTGCCCGCCTGCCGAGCCAGCGTGACGCCTTCGGTAACGCGGCTGACGCCAATATTCATGCTCGCCACGGCGTCGCTGGTGCCCGCCTGGATGGCGGAAATGGTTTCCGTGATCTCCTGCGTCGAGCGGCTGGTGCGCTCCGCCAGTTTGCGAACCTCGTCGGCGACTACCGCGAAGCCACGACCCGATTCTCCGGCGCGCGCCGCCTCGATGGCCGCGTTCAATGCCAGCAGGTTGGTCTGGTCGGCAATGTCCTTGATCACATTGACGATTAACGAGATCCGTTCCGACCGACCGCCCAGCTCGGAGATAATCGACGCCGAGTGATTGACCACCTCGGCAATTCTTTCGATCGCTTCGATGACGTTGCCGACGACCCGGCCACCATCGGAAGACAGACCATCGGCGAGCGCCGCAATCCGGTCGGCGTCCTGCGCATTGCTCGACAGGTGTTCGATCCCGGCCGTCATTTCCTCGACTGCCGCGGCCATGGTAGACGCCGCCTCGCTCTGCTGCTCGCTGCCATGCTTTACCTGTGCTGCCGACGTGGACAACCTTTGCGTCGCTTGAAGAACTTCGCCCGCGCTGCGATGGACGTTCTGGAGAAGGTGGCGAAACGCCTCAGCCATTTCGTTGACACCGTCGCCGACCAGTTTCAGCTCATCGCGGGTGCCGAGTTCCACGCGTACGCTAAGATCGCCGGTCGCCAGCGTTCGCGCGTTGTCGACCAGTTGCTGGATACAGCCGACCGTTGCGTAGTAGAAGCCAATCGAAATGTAGGTAAATAAAATCAGCATGAGAAGCGATACGGCGAAGCTGAAGATCAAGTCGCGTTCCATCCGGTCGATCCGCCGTTGCAGTTGCTGCTCGAGTGCCGGAAAGAGGCTTTCGAAGAGTTCCTTGTAACCGGTGTCGATCGCCGCGGTGGTCAACGCAAAGTACTCGCCCGGGGGGGTTGCATAGGCACCGGAGAGTACATCCTGGTTTACCAGCACGCTCAGCTTTTCAGTGGCTTCCGCCAGTTCCTTCGTCACCTTGGCGATGACTGGTTTCAGACCAGGGTTTTGGCGTGCGGCAGCCTCCAAGTGATGCTGTATTTCGTCGACGTTGTCGATGAGCCCGCTCAGGAGCACCGTCATTTCGACTGTTTGCTGCAGGGTCAGCGTCTGTTTCTTGGTAAGCGCTCCCGTACCCAGCGCCCGCAACTGGCCCATGTGCTCGATGGCCTTCGGCAAGTGGTCGATGATCCCGTTGATCAAATTCACCAGATCGATGTCGGGATCGTTGGACTGCGAGAAGTGATCGCCGACACCCCGCTGCAAGTCCAGCAGTTCGGCGATCGTTCGGTTATGGGTCAGGAAATTTTCTCTTGGAATCAGATCCAGGCCGTCGCGCTCGATGCTCGCCCAGTTGTCGACGACCTTCTTCCACGAGTCGCTGGCGGTCAGCTCTGCTGGCAACTTGCCTTCGACGATCTTCAACGTTTTGTTCACTTCCTCTTGCCGCACCGCACGGGGGGCCTTCATTCCGTCATTGCCACTCAACACGCCGGACGAGAGGCCACGATGGATTTGCAGGTTCTGTATCAGAAGGTTGATCGGCTTCTGCACCTCGATACCGGCCAATTCCTGCCGCGAACTGTCGATCACCTGGTGCAGGCTCTGGTAAAGGTTGACCAATAGAACGCCGATCGCCACCAACGCCAACGCTCCCATGATGACGAATTTTCGCGTGTAGCCGACGCGGTTGAGCAGCACGATGGCCGGGGTAAACAAGCTTTTCATGGGCAGCCACCTCCAGGTTATTACATTCTCATTCTATAATAAGTTCCCGTCATCGGCAACCGGTACCGGAACTTGCGGGGCACGGCGAGCGGAATGCAGGTAGCCGTCGCGCAACGTCAGTATGCGCCCGGCACGCTCGGCGAGCACCGGGTCATGCGTGACGATCACGAAACTCGTCTGCCGCGAACGGTTGAGCGCCAGCATCAGCTCGAAAACGCCGGCAGCGGTCTGCCGATCGAGATTGCCGGTCGGTTCGTCGGCGAGCACGCAGGCCGGCTCGGTGACCAGTGCGCGAGCGATCGCCGCCCGCTGCCGTTCACCGCCCGACAACTCCGACGGCGTGTGCCGCAAGCGATGCCCGAGTCCGACCTCGCCGAGCACGGCCGCCGCGCGCGCTTCCGCTTCGGCTTTGGGCATGCGCCGGATGTACAACGGCATGGCGACGTTCTCCAGCGCGGAGAACTCGGCGAGCAGGTGATGAAACTGATAGACGAAACCCAGGTGGCGATTGCGCAGCTTGCCGCGCTGTGCCTCGTCGATGCGGTTCAGATCGTTTCCCATCAACTGCACCTCGCCAGCGTCGGCGGCATCGAGACCACCGAGCAGATGCAGCAGCGTGCTCTTGCCCGAACCCGAAGCACCGACGATCGCCACCCGCTCGCCGGCCCGGATTTCGAGATCGACACCGAGCAGCACCGGGACTTTGCTGTCGCCCTGCAGATAGATCTTGCGTAAGCCCTGACAGACCAGAACCCGTTCACTCATAACGCAGCGCTTCCGCCGGATTGACGCGTGCCGCGCGCCAGCTGGGATAAATGGTAGCCACGAGCGCCAGCAGGAAAGCAACGCCGGTAATCGTCGTCACATCGCTCCATTGCAGTTCCGAAGGCAGATTGGAAATGTAATAGACCTCCTTGGCCAGGAACTGCGTGCCGAGCAGGCGCTCGATGAACGGCACCACGACATCGACGTTGAGCGCCAGGGCGACACCGCCGGCAACGCCGAGGCCGAGGCCGATGCAGCCGATCAGTGCTCCCTGCACGATGAACACCGCCATGATGCTCGCCGGGCTGGCACCGAGCGTGCGCAGGATGGCAATATCCGACTGTTTGTCGGTGACCGCCATGACCAGCGTCGAAACGATGTTGAACGCGGCCACGGCGACGATCAGCGACAGGATGATGAACATCATGTTCTTCTCGATCTGCACGGCGCGAAAGAAATTGGCGTGGCTGCGCGTCCAGTCGCTGATGAAGGCATGGGTATCGAGCTTGCCGGCCAGCGAACGCGCCACCCTTGGCGCGACAAAGAGGTCGTCGAGTTTCAGGCGCACGCCGGACACCCGGTCATCCATGCGGTACAGGCGCTGCGCGTCGGCGAGGTGGATCAGTGCCAGCCCGCTGTCGTACTCGTACATCCCGACCTCGAACAGACCGACGACATGAAAGGTCTTCAGACGCGGCACCACGCCAGCCGGGGTCACCACGCCCTGCGGTGCGATCAGCGTCACCCGGTCGCCGATGAAAACACCGAGCGCGCGCGCCAGCTCCGAACCGAGGATGATGTTGAAGTGATCCGGCTGCAAGGCGTCGAAGCGGCCATTTTTCATGTGCGTGCGAAAGTCTGCGACCCGGTCCTCGAGATCCGGCAGGATGCCGCGCACCACCGCGCCGCGTACCGATTGCCCATAGGCCAGCATGCCCTGCGCCTGTACGAAGGGTGCGGCGGCAAGCACCTGCGGCTGCTCGGCCGCCTGCTTCGCGACTGCTTCCCAGCCGGCCATTTCGCCACTGGCGCCGGTAATCTCGACATGCGAGACGACGGCGAGAATGCGCGACCGCAATTCGGTCTGAAAACCATTCATCACCGACAGCACGACGATCAGTGCCGCGACACCCAGCGCGATACCGCACATCGAGATCAGCGAGATGAAGGAAATGAAGTGGTTGTGCTTCTTGGCGCGCGTATAGCGCAGGCCGACCAGCAACTCGTAGGGCAGGGCCATCAGCGGCGGAAACTCGTCTCAAGAAACCGTTCGAAGCGCCGAAACGGCAAAAGGCGCTATGCTACACTTTTTTCGACTGTGGCTGCCCTCCCCGGCACACACTCACCACACCCCCCATGCAGCTCACCCTGGTCGTACCCGAACTCCTCTGGCCCGAACCCGACGACCGCGAAAGTTTCGACGCGCTTCGCTGCGACGCCCTGAACACGCTGATCGCGCGCAGCCAGCGCACGCGTCGGCCGCCGCAGTCGCTCGAAGCGACGCTCTGCGATGTTTTCGGTCTTCCCGGGAATGCCGCCGGGAATGCCGCTTACGCCGCCTTCCGAGCGCTCGGTGAAGTCGCCGGACCGGCCGTGGCCAGCGACTGCTGGCTGTGCGCCGACCCGGTGCATCTGCGCCTGCACCAGGAACGTCTGATCCTTGCCGACGGTAGCCGTCTCGACATCAACGCCGCCGAAGCGACGGCCATCGTTGACGAACTCAATCGTCAGTTCCCGGATCTCGGTACCTTCCACATCGGCACGCCCGATCGCTGGTACCTGCAGCTTGCCGGCAATATCGAACTCGGCCGCTTCGACGTGCTGCCGCTGTCGGCCGTCGCCGGCCGCAGCGTCGGCCGGCAATTGCCGGAAAACGCCGAGTTGCGCTGGCTGCGCCAATTGCTCAACGAAGTGCAGATGGTGCTGCATCAGCACCCGGCCAACACCAGACGCGAGGAAGCAGGCCAGTCGACGATCAACAGCCTGTGGTTATGGGGCGCCGGGGTCCTGCCGGCAGGCAGGGCGCAGGACTGCACCGGCGTCTGGAGCGACCACCCGCTGGCGCGCGGCCTGGGGCGCGCTTTCGGCGTACCGGTGCAGGCCGTCCCCGACGATGCTGCCGCCCTGCTGGCGCAAACCCGCCCCGGCAGCCGCCCACTGCTCGTCCTCGATTCACTGCAAGCACCGGTACAGTACGAAGATGGCGAAGCCTACCGCGCGCAACTGCTCGCACTCGAAGCCCGCTGGTTCGCGCCGCTGCAGAGGGCGCTTGCGCTGGGCAGAATCCGGCACCTGCGTCTCGCAGCCACGACCGCCTACGCCATGCTGATCTGGGAAAGCAGCCGTAGCGGGCAGTGGCGGCTGTGGCGCCGCCCACAGTCGCTGGCGGCCACCGTGCAGACCCTGGCCAAGGGTCATGACCAGGACGAGCCATGACCCGAATCTGTAGCCGCAGCGTCTCGCCGCGCATCCAGTGGCAGCTCGAACAACAGGGCGTACACCCGCTGCTGGCGCGCATCTACGCCGGGCGCGGCGTCGTCTTGCGCAGCGAACTCGATTACGAATTCACGTCGCTGCTGTCACCCGCCCGGCTAACGCACGCCGCCGAAGCCGCCGTCCTGCTCGCCGATTGCATCGCCGGACAGCAGAAAATTCTCATCGTCGCCGACTACGATTGCGACGGCGCCACCGCCTGCGCGCTGGGTGTCCGGGCACTACGGGCTTTCGGCGCAGACGTCGATTATCTGGTACCGAACCGCTTCACCTATGGCTACGGACTCTCCCCCGACATCGTCGAGCTTGCCGCGACGAAGCAGCCGAAGCTCATCGTCACCGTTGACAACGGCATCGCCAGCGTCCACGGCGTTGCCCGCGCCAGGCAGCTCGGCATTGCAACGCTGATCACCGACCACCACCTGCCGGGCGACGAACTGCCAGCCGCCGACTGCATCGTCAACCCCAACCTTCCCGGCTGCAGCTTCCCGAGCAAGCATCTGGCCGGCGTCGGCGTGATTTTCTACGTGATGCTGGCCCTACGTGCCGAATTGCGAGAGCGCCACTGGTTCTCGATGCGCAGCGAGCCCCGGCTCGCCGCCCTGCTCGACCTGGTCGCCCTCGGCACGATCGCCGACGTCGTCAGGCTCGACCACAACAACCGGGTGCTCGTCAGCCAGGGCCTCAAACGCATTCGCCAGGGCCAGCTCACCCCTGGCCTGCGCGCCATTTTCCGCGCCGCCGGACGCGATCCGGCGCAGGCCTCGGGCAACGACCTCGGCTTCATGATCGGCCCGCGCGTCAATGCCGCCGGCCGCCTCGCCGACATGACCCTGGGAATCGAGTGCCTGCTCACCGACGACGAAGGACGCGCGCTGAACATCGCACAACGACTCGACGCACTCAACCGCGAACGCCGCGAGATCGAATCCGGCATGCAGGAGCAGGCGCTGTCCCAGATTGCCAAGGCCATTCCCGACCTGAAAGAGAACGCCGCGGCAGCGGTCTCGCTGTTCGACGCCGACTGGCACCAGGGCGTCGTCGGCATCGTCGCCGCACGCATCAAGGAAAGGCTGCACCGTCCGGTATTCGCCTTCGCGCGTGGTGGCGGCGGCGAGATCAAGGGATCGGGCCGTTCGATCGCCGGCCTGCACCTGCGCGATGCCCTCGATCTGCTTTCCAGGCGCGCACCTGGCCTACTGCTGCGCTTCGGCGGGCACGCCATGGCCGCCGGGGTGACGATGCGCGAAAGCGACTTTGCCTGTTTTCGCGAACTGTTCGCAGCCGTCGTCGATGAGTTGCTGTCGCCCGCCGACCGCACACGCACCCTGGAAACCGACGGCGGCCTCGAAGCCGCCTATTTCTCGATCGCCACGGCGCGGCTGCTCGAGGCCGAAGTCTGGGGACAGGGCTTTCCGGCGCCGCTGTTCCAGGATGAATTCGTCGTCGAGAGCCAGCGCATCCTCAAGGACAAACACCTCAAGCTGCGCCTGCGCAAGGGAACACAATGCCTTGAAGCGATCCAGTTCAACTTCGACCGGGCACCCGGCAACACCATCCACGCCGCTTACCGGCTGGCGATCAACGACTACAACGGTGTCCAGACGCCGCAATTGCTGATCGAACATCTGGACTCCCGTGCCGGCTGAAACGCCTGACGCGAGAGCCGTTCGGAACCCGTTGGGAGCACTGTTTCGGTGCATTTCGGGTGCCTCGCAGCGTCTTTGCAAGGACCCAGCAGACGGTGCTTGACGAGTCGCTGCACGCCGGAGATACTTCCACCGAAGCGGGCGTTTTGGGCGTCCGTTCTGTCCTCGTTTCTCGACTCGTTTCTCGACCTTCCCGACTTTTTTGATCAACCGACTCTGGAATAAGCCAATCATGAGTGCAACACAAATCAAACCCGGCGTCGCCACTGGCGACGAGTTGCAGGCCATTTTCGAACTGGCCAAGGCCAAGCAGTTCGCGCTGCCGGCGGTGAATGTCATCAACACCAGCACGGTGAACTCGGTCATGGAAACCGCCAAGGAGCTCAATGCTCCGGCGATCATCCAGTTCTCCAACGGCGGCGCGCAGTTCTTCGCCGGCAAGGGCCTCGACAATACCAACCAGCGTTCGTGCATCGCCGGCGGAATCTCCGGCGCCCAGCACATCCATCTGATGGCCGAACTCTACGGCGCGACGGTCATCCTGCATACCGACCATGCGGCCAAAAAGCTGCTGCCGTGGATCGACGGCCTGCTCGACGCCGGCGA
>WBZL01001249.1_pt1 | contig 27092 bp, 22 predicted proteins | sample 5204291 | NCBI WGS metagenome assembly WBZL01 (sample SAMN12344345, study PRJNA552823) | activated sludge metagenome | biome: Activated sludge suspended growth; feature: Nitrification reactor; material: Wastewater; isolation source: activated sludge from nitrification reactor of wastewater...
CAGTTCGTCGAACAGCACAGCGCCCGGGATGTCAGTGGGATCGTCCAGCACGATGATGTTGCGCAACGTCGGCAGCTGGTCGCGGACGGGCGCGATCTTCTTGCGGTACAAGGCGGCCGTCGTGACCATAGCGACGCCTTCGCCTATAGCAACCCGCTGCCGTATGGGTTCAGGCCGGAATGCGCTGAACAACGGTGCGAACACACTGCGTGCCTTGAGCGTGCCGAGTACTGCTGCGTACAACTCCGGCACTCACCCGACCAGGCTGAACACCCGATCGCCCGGCCCGATACCCAATGGGCGCAGGGCATTGGCGAAGCGGTTGGTGCGGCGAGCTAGTTCCGCGTACGTTACGTCCTGCTGCCCGTGTTTGGTCAGGCAGCGCAGAGCGACGTGGTCCCCCCGGCCGTGTGCGACATGTCGGTCGACTGCTTCATACGCGATGTTCAATCCGTCGTCCGGAAGCCCGTCGAGCCAGCCGCGTGCGTCTCTCCAACTGAACGGGGCGCCATACTCAGGCAGGTTGGGTTCAACGAGAAGATCCGCAGGATCCTTGCGGATGACGGGGAGTTCCGAAAACCCACCCAGATCTCCGGTATACACCTGGCAGATGTCCCAAGCAGCCGTTTCAGATCACCTGAATGGCGCTACCTTCAGCCCATGACCTGGCTACTGGCGCTGGCGGCGATCACCGGCGCGGTTGTGCTCGGCGTGCTGGTTGCCCGCTGGGTCCGCGGCCGAGCGCGGATGGGCACCGAGTCGCAGATGGCGACGTATCGGACGCTGCACGTGGCAAGCCAAGCCGCACCGAATCTGCGCGCCGGACTCACTCAAGCTGGGTCGCAACGCGCCATCAAACACGTGCGCGCGCTGCTCGGGGTGCCCGCAGTGGGGATCACCGACCGCTTCACCACGCTGGCCCTGGACGGGGTGGGCGACAAGCACCGGGAGCGAGTGATCGAGCACGCGCAAGCCGCTTTGGACGCGGGCGAGGCGGTGGTCATAAGCGCCGACCAGGCGCGCCAGGTCTCGGAGATGTTCCGGACCGGCATCGCTGCGCCGCTAACCAGCGAGGATGTCGTGATCGGTGCGCTGGTCGCGTACACGAACACACCTGCGGGCCCTGCTCTGATGCGCGCGTTGGAGGAGGTCGCCGGCTTCCTCTCGGGGCAGCTCGAACTCGCCGAACTTGATCGCACGCGAGCGCGCACGGCGGAGGCCGAGGTCAAGGTGCTGCGCGCGCAGATCAGTCCGCACTTCCTGTTCAACTCGTTGACCGCGATCGCGTCGTTCGTGCGGACAGATCCGAATCGTGCCCGGGATCTGCTGCTGGACTTCGCCGAGTTCACCCGCTACTCGTTCCGGTCGCATGGTCGCTACACCGCTCTGGCCGAGGAGTTGCGCAGCGTCGAGCAGTATCTGCTATTGGAACAGGCCCGCTTTGGTGACCGGCTGCAGGTGAAGTTGCGCGTCGACCCCGAAGTGCTCAGCGTGCGCATCCCGTTCTTGTGTATCCAGCCGCTGGTCGAGAACGCCGTGCGGCACGGGCTGGAGAACCGCGAGGCACCGGGCACGATCAGCATCACTGCTCTGGAACGGGGTCCGGAATGCTGGATCAGCGTGGAGGATGACGGTGTGGGAAACGAGCCGGACGTCATCCGCCGCAGCCTGTCGGGCGAGCCGGGCGACCATGTCGGGCTGGCCAACGTCGACGAGCGACTGCGGCGGGCGTTTGGAAACGATCACGGGCTGGTGGTAGAGACCGCTCCCAACGCGGGTGTAGACTGCGTGGAAACTCTCGCGCTGACCGGCACACACGAGCTGCCACAACTGCGCGTCACCCGTCGCCCCGACCTCCGCCGGTGTGTCCTCGGCCGTGATTGTTGCCGTCACACCTGGAAATACCCGCTGCATCATCCCCGTTGCACCCCCGGACCGAGTTTCTCATGCCGTGGGCTGTGTCGGACCTGACTGCGATCGTGCTGGCATGTCGGCTTTGGGGACACGATGGTTCTCATTGGTGCTGATGCACCGGATGCGGGATGTCAACACACGCAAGGTGGAGGAAACCCTGGCCGACATCGGGGTCCGGCGCGCCGAACTGCGCGCAGCCCACACGCAGTGGGCCCAGATGGCGTATGCGATCAACGCGCCCAAGGGCGCAGAAGCACTACGGGTTGTCCTGGGGCCAACGGCATCGTCAGCGCACAGGACCTTCGGTGACCTGCACTGCCGGATCCAGTGTTGGAAACTTCCGCTATGGCCGGACCTGGCCCTGGAGGCGTTACTCGCACCCGACGGTTCCGTCTGGAATCTCTGGCTGACCCGGCTGGGGCCACCGCGGCCATTCGCGTTCGACGAGTTGGAGCCGTGGAGTGCCGTCGTGGGCGACCTCGCGGCATCGTTCGCGGATGCCGACCAAGAGGAGGGGTCCGCCCCCCATCATTGGACGGTTCGATTCACCCACGACGGGGTTGGATATCGAGCGCGGTTCGTGTATGGCTTACTCCAAACCATGGAACCCGCCGCTAACACGGGAGCTCAGCGACAGAATTCGATGGTGATGGGCTCAAGAACTGTCGTTAAGCCCCCGGATTGGGTGCCGCATCCATCTCGTAGGTGAGCCACATGGTGCGGGTTGCGAATCGGTCGTAGACCGATCGCGCGCGGTAGTTGTCGTCGGCTGTCAGCCAGGCAACATTGACCCAACCGCGCCGGCCAGCCTCATCCCTCAGCCAGTTCAGGGCAACCTCTACGGCACCGGTTCCGCGGAAGGCCGGATCGACGATCAGGTCGTCGAGGAATCCGGCGGTCGTGCCGAGCAGCGGCACCGGGTATTCACGGAAGTGGAGCAAGCCCGCAATGGCGGCGGACTCATTCTCGATAAGCCCGCATTCCAGATTGTGCTCGGGATCGGTCACCCAGCCCCAGACGGTGTCGCGCACCTCGTCGGTGACCGGCACCTTGTAGAACGTCAGGTATTGCGTGTAGAGGGCGTACCAGCGGTCATGATCAGCGGCAGCGGGTTCCCGCACTCGATAGTTCGTCACGCTCGGCATCGTAGGAACTCATCGGCCGGTGTGCGCGGCAGGAACACCGATGGGCGATCAGAGCCGCCGATACATGACCAACGCGTCGACATACCCCAAGGTCCGATGGCGGAACGCCTCGGGAATCCGGCCGACAGTTTCGAATCCCATCCGGTGCCACAGGTCCACGGCCCGGGTGTTCGTTGCGATCACGAGGTTGAACTGCATGGCGCGAAATCCTCGCTCCCGGGCCCGCACCAACGAGTGTTCACACATGGCCGCAGCCAGTCCCCGACCCCGGTACGCGGGGTCGGTGGCATATCCACAATTGCTCACGTGTGCCCCGGGACCCCCATGATTCGCCTGAAGGTAGTAGCTGCAAGCGATGACACCCTCAATCTCGCCGACCCACACCTCGTGCCCCGGATCGAACCACCACTCCAGACCTTTCGCTGCAGTGGTACCGGGAGGGATGGCGAATACGTCCCCCGCCCGGATCGGCTGAGAGATGACATGCCAGATCGCCTCGCGGTCGTTCTCCTGGGCTGGGCGCAGAGCAAGCGCTGGTGGCATGTGAACAGGATTTCAGATCGGGTGGCGTGCGGCGCTCGCGCCGGGTTAGACTGTTCGGGCGAACGGGACCGGGGTCGACGGGATGGATGAAGCGAATGCGCAAACGCATGGTGGCCGGTGGAGTGGCAGCAGTCGTGGTTGCATCGGGACTGCTGATCGGGTCGGCGGCGACGGCGACCGCCGCGAAGTGCTCCCAACCGGCCGCCGAACACGAACCGCCCTGCAATCCGGCGCTGCCGGACTCCCCCTGGAGCGTTTCCCACCGGAACAGTTACGCGCAGGCGTCCTCCCCGTATCGAGGGTTGGAGTCCGGGGATGTGGACGTCCAACATATCGATCTCCCTGGCATCCCCGTGGCACTGCAGTTCAGCAACAAGTACAAGAGCGGCAACCGGGCTGTGTGGGGTTCGCTCGTGGCGGCCCAAGATGACCGCGCCCTGTTCAAGGTGAACGAGCGGACTGGTGAGCTCATCGATCTGTACATCCCCGCCGAAAGGGAGCCGAACCCGCCGGATCCGCAGGGCGGGGGCATCACCGGGTCGTACAACATCCTCGATCGCGATGGTCACTTCATCGTCCCCCGACAGCGCCAGATCGAGGTCTACGGCGACAAGAAGAAGGGGAAACTCTCGTCGAACATCACGCTGATCAAGCGCTTCGATCTGCCCCAGCGTGCATTGTGCCGCCCCGACGACACGATCGCCGGCGCGACCATGACCTATGACGGCTATATCGCCTTCGCGACCGAACTCGGTGTCGTGGGAACGGTGCCTCGACAACCCAAGAAGATGAAGAAGAAGAACGTTCGCACGCTCTACTTCAACAGCGAGCAAAAGTGCGCCGACGAGAGCATCCCCACAGATCAACTCGAAGAGGTCTCGAACAGCATCGCTGCCGACGAGAACGGCGGGATCTACGTCGTCACCTCCAAGCGGATGCGGCGTGTGAACCATGATGCCGACACCAACACCCTCACGAAGGCGTGGAAGGCGCGCTACAACGCGGGAAACTCCACCTCTCCGATACGCCTGGGATTGGGTTCCGGTTCGACGCCCTCGTTGATGGGCACTGGTGACCAGGACAAGTTCGTGGTGATCACCGATGGTCAGGACCTGATGCACGTCGATCTGTTCTGGCGCAACAAGATCCCGAAGCGCTGGGATGGGCTGGGCAAGAACAAACCCGCTCGAATGGCCTGCGAGACACCGGTGAAGTTCGGCGACCCGAACGCCACGGCCTCGCTGTCCGAACAATCCGTAACCGTGAACGGCTACGGGACGATGCATGTGAACAACCTGCTCGACTACGACTTCGGCAACCTGCCCGAGGGTCCGCTGCGCAATGCCACCGCAGCGCTCCGCGGCGGCGACCCTGCAGCCGCACCGCACGGGGCGGAACGGATCGACTGGGATCCGGCGAAGATGAAGTGCAAGAAGGTCTGGGCCAACAAGAAGGTGTCGATCCCGAACGCGATTCCGTCGATGAGTTCACCCAGCAATCGTGCGTACGGGATCGGTCAGAAGCATGGTGAGTGGGGTGTCCAAGGGTTGAACTGGCGAACCGGGAAGTCGAAGTTCTTCGCTCGGGCCCAGGTCCACGAGTGTTCCGAGCAGGTCATCGAATGGCTCAGCAGCACAGGGCTAATGGGCTTCTTCGGACCGCTGCTCAACGAGATGCCGAACAGTTGCGAGAACTCGTTCTACGCGGCAACTGAGGTCGGCCCCCGCGGCACGATCTTCTCGGGGACATTCATGGGAATGACGATCTACCGACCCGCAGACTGAGCGAGTTCGATGAGCGCCGGGCCGGTCAACCGGTGGACCGTCCAGTCGCTCATCGGATCCGCCCCATGGGCGGCATAGAAGTCCCAGGCCGGCGTATTCCAGTCCAGGACCCACCACTCCAAACGTCCATACCCTCGCTCGACACAGATACTGGCCAATGTCTGCAGCAACGCTTTGCCATATCCGAAGCCCCGCAGGTCGGGACGAACATACAAGTCCTCGAGGTAGATCCCATGTTTTCCCAGCCACGTGCTGTAGTTGAGGAACCACAACGCCATTCCGGCCAACTCCCCATCGTGCTCCACGACGTGGCAGTAGGCCGCGGGGTGGTTGTTCGGCGTTTGCGAGCCGCCGAACAGTGCGTCATTGAGATCTGACTCTGTGCATATGACGGCGTCCGGTTCTCGTTCGTACTCGGCCAACTCCTTGATCATGGCGAGCAGTTCGGGAACGTCGTGGGGTGTGGCCTGACGGATCTGAGCGGTCATGACCGAAACCTACCTGCCGTCGTCGGCTCGCCCTTGGCGTGCGAGCCTTCAACCGTGACCGCCGACCTCATCACCGACAATTTCCGCACCCCGCTGGGCTGGGGGTCGGGTCACCTGCAGACCATCCGAAGCCGCGTGGTTCGTCGTCGATATGACCTCGCACGCTATGGCAGCCAGCGGGCGGTCCTCGTCGACTTGGACGATGGAACCGGCGATCGACTCATGGTGCAACTGCACCAGGCTCGCCGGGCGCCGGCCGGCGTTGGTAGACGTGGGCTGGTTGCCCTCATTCACGGGTTGGGGGGAACGGCAGAATCGGACTATGTGCGTGCCACCACCCAAGGGCTACTGGCGGCCGGGTTCAACGCAGCGCGGATCGACCTGCGCGGCGCCGGTCTGTCGGGCGAGACCAGTGCCCTCATGTACCACGCTGGGCGCACCACGGATCTTCGAGCGGTACTGGGCCACCTCGCCGAACTCCCCGAGGCGGTGGGTACATCTGCACCAGCGATCGCCGTAATGGGGTTCTCCCTCGGGGGCAATGCTGCAATCAAGCTGTTGGGTGAACCGTTGGACGGCCTGCCCGTGTTCGGCGGAGTGTCGGTTTCCGCGCCGTTGGACCTCGCTGTCGGGGCCGAACATCTTCATCACATGATGTTCGGGATGTACGAGCGGTATCTGCTCAGCGGCCTGTCGACGGGCCCGATACGTGGCCTCGTCGATCTCCCCGACCGCGAACATCCGGTCCAGGATCTGCTCCGGCGACTCCGTCGTTGACGCCCCCGTCGTGCGACCGGGCTGTTCGGATTCCCTCCCGGACCGGGGCAGCAGTTTGATCACCACGACCACGATCACCGCGATCAATCCGACCCACAGCAGGGTCATCAGCCAGCACGGTGGCTTCGCTCTCCCGCCGCTGGTACGCCGAGTAGAACGTCGGCAAATAGCCGATCAGCAGGCCGATGACGATGGGGCCAGTGGCGGCGGCCACGAAGTCCATCGCCGTCAGCGTTGCGCGATCCGTGCTGGCGTAGCCGAGCGTGAACAGGCTCGACCCGGCCTCCCGCAACTGCGTCATGAACGGCAGCGTCGTGGTCGAGTACATGATGAGCCCGTAGGCCAGGAAGAACATCAGCAGCCACATGATCAGCGAGGTCACGATCGCGACCGGTGCGAACCACGACAGCACTCGATCCCGGAAGAAGTAGTCGCCACGCCGGGCGATCAGCCGGAACAGCCCGAGCAGCGCGGAGTTCTTGACCCGATTCAGTCCGGAACTGCCGCGAGAGTGGATGAGTGTGCGCATCACTGACGAGACGGCGGCGAGCCAGAGGGCCATTCCTGCGACGAGGGCCAGGATGCGCACCTGATCACATTAGCCAGAACCGGGCGTACCCTTGAGCCATGCGCAGGATGATCGTTGCCGGATTGGTCCTCGGCTTGGCGAGCGTCCCTGCCGCCGCCTCGCCGATCCCGACCGGTTTTGCGCGGATCACCGTCGATGAGGGCTGCCTCGCGCGCGTGGTGAAGGGTCCGTACAAGAAGTCCGTCTCCGGGCGCACTGAACTGCCAACGGGGAAGTACCGCATCGTGGTGAAGCCGAAGACCTGCAAGTCCACCAAGCGCACCGTCACGGTCCACGAGGGCAAGCTCGTGAAGGCCCGGGTCGTCAACGAAGTGCCGCCTGTGGAGCCCACGCCGACCCCGACGCCTTCGCCCAGCTGACGATCAACCGCCAACTCCCCGTAGCCTGCTGCGGGTGAAGGATCCACGTCGCTGGTGGGCGTTGACGGCCATGTCGCTGGCCATCTTCCTCGTGGCTGTCGACGGGACGGTGCTCAGCCTGGCCACGCCGAGCATCGTGCGGGACCTGCAGCCGACCGCGGGCGAGGTGCTGTGGATCGGCGACATCTACTCGTTCGTGCTGGCCGGTCTGCTCATCACGATGGGCAATGTCGGCGACCGGGTCGGACGCAAACGCCTGCTCTTGATCGGCGGCACCATGTTCGCGGTATTGAGCGTCGCCGCGGCTTACGCTCCCACAGCGCAGTGGCTGATCCTGTGGCGCGCGCTGCTCGGCGTCGCCGGCGCCACGCTCATGCCCTCGACGTTGGCGCTCATGCGGTCGACGTTCACGGATGCTGCGGAACGGTCGTTCGCGATCGGGGTCTGGAGCGCGATGGGCGCCGCCGGTGCTGCCGCTGGCCCCTTGTTCGGCGGCGTGCTGTTGCAGCACTACTGGTGGGGTTCGGTGTTCCTGGTGAACGTCCCGATCATGGCTCTCGTGCTGATCATCGGCCTACCGACACTGCGGGAATCGCGCGACCCGAATCCCGGTCCGCTGGACGTACTGTCCGTGGTGCTGTCCATGGTCGGGATTCTCAGTGTCGTCTACGCGATCAAGGAAATGGCCATCCGCGGGTTCGCACCCGAGTACGTCGTCGTGGGCGTAATCGGAGTGGCCGCATTGGTCTGGTTCGTCCTGCGCCAACGCCGTCTCGACCATCCGCTGGTCGACGTGCGGTTGTTCGCGTCCGGCCCGTTCAGCGGCGCGGTCCTCGGCATGCTGCTGTCAGTGTTCGGCCTGGCCGGCGCATTGTTCTTCTTCTCGCAGTACCTGCAGTTCATCAAGGGGTTGGAGCCGCTGGCGGCTGGGCTGTTCGAACTGCCCGCAACTCTGGCCGCGCTCGTGGCAGCGCTCGCCGCCGGGCGCATCATGCGGCGCTTCGGCCGCGGTCCGGTCACGGCGGTTGGCCTGCTGGCCATCGGGGCCGGGATGGCCGCGATCGCCTTCGCACTCGACGACAGCCACTACCTCGCGTTCGCCGTGCCGCTCGTCCTGATCGGTGCGGGGGACGGGGTCGCGCTGACCATTGCGTCGGACACCGTGCTCGCGGTCGCTCCGAAGGACCGGGCGGGGGCGGCGTCGGCGGTGTCGGAGACCGGCTACGAACTGGGCACAGCCCTGGGGATAGCGCTGCTCGGAAGCATCCTGACCGCCGTGTATCAGGGAACGCTGAACCCCCCTGCCGGGCTTCCCGCAGGGGTTCGGGAGGCGGCCAACGAGTCGCCGGGGGAGGCGTTCGAAGCGATGGCGGGACTGCCAGACGACATGGCTGCATCACTCACCGATGCCGTCCACGTGGCGTTCACGCACGCGCTGCAGGTGACGACGTGGGTGGGGGCGGCGGTCCTGATCGTGGGCGCGGTGGTGACCTACCGCCTGCTGCCGGGACGTTCCGAGGCGGTCAACGAGATGGTCGCGCACTAGCCTCGAAGACGTGGAGATCACCTGGCGGGTTGAACCCGGCGAGCAGATGCCCGCGCCGGCGACGGGCGAGGAGGCGGTGTTCACTCTGCAGCGGGGCAATCGGTTCTTCGCCGATCTCGATCGCACGCAGACGTGCGTGATCCCGGTGTCCGCGGAGGAACTCGGCTTCGGTGGCGAGCATCCGCAGGCACCCATGGCCGCAGTGCTTGGGTGCGCCGACGCCCGGGTGCCGCTCGAGCTGGTGTTCTCGCAACCTGCCAACGACCTGTTCGTCGTGCGGGTGGCCGGGAACGTGCTGGGCGACGAGACATTGGGCAGCCTGGACTTCGCGGTGGAACGGCTGGAATCGCTGCGGGCGATTGCGGTGGTCGGGCACACGGGGTGCGGCGCTGTGGCTGCCGCGGTCGATGCGTATCTAACGCCGCAGGACCATCTCGCACTGTCCGCCCGGCTGCCGTTGCGCGGCATCGTCGACGCAGTCCTGCCGAGCGTGCGGGGAGCAGATGTCGCACTGCGCGGACACTTCGGGGAGGACGTCGCGCAGCGCCCAGGCTTCCGGCCGGCGTTGCTGGATGCGGCGGTTGTGCTCAATGCTGCGACGACCGCCGAGGCGCTGGCCCGGCTGTTCGGTGATCGCACGCACGTGGTCTTTGGGGTGTACCACCTGGCGAGCCGGCTGGTCGGGGTCCCGGATCTCGGCCGGGAGTGGCGGCACGGGCTGTTTGCTCCGCCTGCTGACTTCCCGCAGTTTGCCCTCGACCTCGTGCGCTCGGTGCACGTGCGTGAGGTGCTGGGTTAAGCCACCTGCAGGCTGCGCTTGGACAGGCCGAACGCGTACCCCTCGATCGGCGTCGCAATCGCACCGTCAGCGGAGCCGAGCGTCACGAACAGCGGGGTGAAGTGCTCCACGGTCGGGTGCGCGAACGGCAGGCCGGGCGCATTGCAGCGGAAGGCAGCAAGTTCGTCGAGGTCGTTGCGCGACAAGGCTTCGGCCGCCCAGGCGTCGAACTCCTGACTCCAGCCCGGGATCTGGTTGCCGAAGAACATCTCAGGGGTCAGATAGGGCAGGCCGTGGGTCATGAAGCCGGAGCCGATCACGAGGATGCCGTGCTCGCGCAGGGCCTGCAGGTGACGTCCGAGTTGCACCAAGTGACGCGGGTCGTTCGTCGGCAGACTCAGTTGCAGCACGGGGATGTCGGCGTTCGGGTACATCACCTTGAGCGGCACCCAGGCGCCGTGATCGAGTCCGCGCGAGGCGTGCTGGTGAACGGGCATGGGTATGACCTTGTGCACCAGTGCGGCGAGTTCCTCCGCGGCCGGAGTGTCGTAGCGCATCCGGTAGTAGCGCGGGTCGAAGCCGCCGAAGTCGTAGACCACGTTGGCCGGGGCGACGGCGCTGAGGCTCAACGGTGCGGCCTCCCAGTGCGCCGACACGATCAGGATGCCGCGCGGAGTGGGCAGGTCATCGGCCCAGTCCAACAGCTGGCGCATCCAGGGTTCGTCCTCGAACAGCGGCGGCGCGCCGTGGCTGACGTAGAGCGCGGGTAGCGGCTCATCCCCGTCCTGCCAGGCGGTGCGCTGGGCCTGCCGGCTGCGGGCTTCGGCCTCGAGAGTGTCGAACGCGATCATGCCTCACACAACATTGTTGAACTCCCAACTATTCCCTGAGCGAAGGGTGACGGCGGATCTTGACCCGGTTCTCCGGTGACGACACACTGAGCGCGAGGTGATTCACATGGCACGACTGGAACGGGCTGCACCGATTGCGGCCGTTGGGCTCATTCTCGGTGCCTCGGGAATCGCAGCATACGCAGCCAAGACCGCAGATGACGACGTCTTCTATGCGTGCTTGAAGAAGGGCCGGCTGACCGACGTCGGCACCTCGAAGCCGTCGAAGTGCCCGAAGAGCGACATCGTCAGCTGGAACAAGCAGGGCCCGACCGGAGCACCCGGTGCGCAGGGCGTCCCGGGTGCGAAAGGTGAACAGGGCGTTCAGGGTCCGCAGGGGCCGCAAGGTCCGGAAGGGCCGCAAGGTCCCGCGGGTCCCAGCGTCACGCTGCCGGCGCTGGTCTGCGACACATTGGGCGTGAGCAAGCAGGACGGGGATTCCAGCCTCGTGGCGTTCCTGAAGCTCGACGGCATTCCGGGCGATACCGTTTCCGCCAAGCACAAGGGCGAGATCGACATCTCCTCGTTCTGCATGGGCGGCGCCACGTCCCCCGACGCCGGGATCTTCACTGTGGAGAAGACCCCGGACAGCTCAAGCATCGCAATCCTGCAAAGCCTCGCCGACGACACCGAGATTGCGACGGCTCAGGTCACGGTGCATCCCCAGGGCAACGACAGCACCGTCATGAACAGGTATGCCTTCACCGGTGTCAAGGCGGCGGGATTCCGCTTCGGCGGGCACGACTCATCGGCCGAGGACGTGTCCTTCTCCTGGTCCTCAGTCACTATGACCCCCTACACGCAAGGCGCTGGGGGGACCTGGACGCCGGGGACGCCGGTGACCCTCGACGCACCCGCTACCAGCGATCAGACGGTCCCGGTCTGCGATGGCATGACGACGACAGCGGACCCTGTGAACGCGCCACAGTACGACGGATTCCTCAAGATCACCGGAGTCACCGGCGGCTCGCAGGTGGCCAAGCACGAAGGGGAGATGGGCATCCAGTCGGTCTGCTTCGGTGCCTCTCGAGCGACCGGGAAGCCTTCGTACACTTCCGTATTCCTGTCCAAGAGGGGCGACCAGGCCACTGCTGTGCTGCAGCAACTCGTGGCCAGTGGTGCAGAGGCCACGGGTGCGCAGGTCAGCATGGTGCGGACCGGTACCTATCCCACCCGGCTCTACGAGTTGAGCTTCACGGGGCCGAAGGTGGCGGAGATGCGCACGGGCGGACGAGGGGGTCCGCGCCACGACGACCTGGCGATCTCCTACGACTCCGCGACCTTGAGCTACTACGCGCAGAACAAGGACGGGAGCGCAGCAGCGCCGGTGAGCGTGACCCTGACCAAGTGAGCGCTTCGTACGACGAGGTCGCCTACCCCAGTGTCCCGCTGGGACAGACCCAGCCGGACCGGATGGCGGTCATCGCGCATCTGCGTGGTCTGGAGCCGGCGGATCCGCAGATGGCTCGCGTGCTGGAGATCGGTTGTTCCGACGCCGGGAATCTGGCCGCCCTGGCCGCGTATGCCCCGGACGCCGCGTTCGTGGGAATCGACCTGTCTGCCGCCGCGGTGGCTCGTGCCCAGGACGCGGTAGCCGCGCTGCCCAACTTGACCGTCGTGCAGGCCGATCTGCGCGACTTCGACCAGGGCGGGTTCGACTACGTCATCGCCCACGGCGTCTACTCCTGGATTCCGCGCCCCCAGGACCTGCTGGAATGCGTGGCGCGCAACCTCGCCCCGCGTGGGATTGCGTACATCTCCTACGACGTGAAGCCCGGGGCACACCTGCGCACGATGGTCGCCGAGATGCTGCTGCGGGAGTCCAGCGGTATTGCCGATGCCAGAAACCTCCTGCGGGTAGTCGAGAAGGCGGAGGCGGCCGGCAAGTACGCCGAGATCCTGCGCGCCGTCGCGCGACGGACGTCGGCGAAACCGGACTATGTGCTGCTCCACGACGAACTCGCCGCCGAGCACCATCCAGTCTTCTTCGACGAGTTCGCTGCTCGCGCCTCTGAGGTGGGGCTGGGATATCTGGGCGAGGCGCATCTCGCGGACTTCGCGCGTCCGGTCGCGGACGCGCCGACCGGTGAGATAGAGCGTGAGCAGTGGTGGGACTACGTGTCCAACCGCACGTTCCGGCAGAGCCTTTGGACGCGCGATGCCGCAGGGCCGATCGACGCGGAAGCTCTCGGCGAGTTGTGGCTTGCGGCGCCAGCCCAGCACCTGCAGACCCGCAGTCAGCAGTCACGTCTGCGGTTGTTACGGGACGTGGAGGTGAGCGTCGACCAGGCCACGCGCGACGACCTGTTGCGATTGGGTGCTGCATGGCCGGGCTGCGTCCAGGCGTCAGACCTGAAGACCGACCCCGCGGCCTGGCTGCAGATGCTCGCTGCCCGGGCCATCGAGGTCCGGTACCGGCCGGTGCCGTGCGTGCGGCCCGGTGCTGCTCCCCGGGTTGTGGACTACATGCGGGAGCAGGCCGCCGCCGATGGGCTGGTGACCACGGCTCGGCACGAGACCCTGCGGCTCGAGGACGAGCTCAGCCGCACTGCCGTTTCGCTCATGGACGGGCAAACCACTCGCGCGCAGATCGCCGATGAGTTGCGGGTACGGGCCGACGACCGGGTGCGATCGGACCTGGATGCGTTGATCGAGTCGCTCGGCCAGTCCGGGCTGTTCGTCGCGAATCCGTGAACATCTCGGCAATCCGTGAACACAGTTTCACGGCATTCTGTGTTCACCGATTGCCGAAACGTTCACCGATTTGAAGCGCTACGGGCGCAGCACGTACCTCTTCACCCGCTTCCACGGCTTGTAGGCTGCAGTGCCGCGCGCAAACTGGACCACGGTCACCCGCATGGCCCGGTGCCCGACGATCTTGATCCGGATCGTGCCGTTCTTGCTGCGCTTGACCTTGCAGTACGACGTCTCGCCAGCTGCCGAGGACTTCAGCGGGGTGCAGTGGACCTTGGTGTGGATCTTCTGCCCCTGGTTGGTCTGGCTGGACGGCAGGACGCTGGGGTCCTTCGGCAGCGGATTGGCGGTCTGCTTGGCCTTCTCGACCGAGACCTGATCGGACGTGCGGTTGTTGTCCGGGTTCGGGTCCGGAATTGGCGAGGTGACCTCGGCCGGGTTCACGACGGAGGGGAAGGCGCCTGCGACGACGTCCACCCGGATCGAGAACTCCGAGGACTGACCGACGATCAAGCCGGTCGGGTGGGTGCAGGTCACAATGCGATTGGCCGCAGTGCACTCCCAGCCGTCACCAGTGGCCGCGACGAACTCGTTACCGCGGGGCAGTTGGTCGGTCACGGTGAGCGGGCCGGGGTTGTCCGACGGTCCGTTGTTCGTCACCTTCAACTGCCAGATGCCCTGCTTGCCGATCGTCCAGGGCCCGCCTTGGTGGGTCTTGACGATGGCGAGGTCGGACTTAGCGATGACGTCCACCGTGGAGATCGCCGGGTCCGGGTCGCCACCAGGCTGCGGTGAGGTGGTGGTCACCGTCGCCGTGTTCTTCAACGTGGTGCCGCCCGGCACTGCCTGGTCCACAGCGGCAGTGACCACGATGTCGGACGGGGAGTCCTTCACCGGGAAGTCCGCCCGCTTGCAGGTGACGGTGGTGCCGGTCCCGACGTCGCAACTCCAGTCCTTGCCGGTGGCGGCAGTCGCCCGCAGTCCCGGTTCGAGCACGTCGACGACCTGCACGTTCTTCGCCTTCGCGGGACCGGCGTTTGTCACCGTGATCGTGAACTGGGTCTTCTCGCCGGCCGCGACCGGGTTCGCGCCCGTGGTCTTCTTGGTGATCCCGAGCTGGACCTCAGAAACGACAACATCCTCGACGGAGTCCTCGTTGTTCGTCAGGTCGTAGTCCTCTGTGGTCGGCGTGACCTTGGCCGTGTTCACGGCCTCCGGAGTGCCGGGTGCCTCGAGCACGTCGACCGTGATCTTGATCAGATCCGCCTGAGTGTTTGGCTGCATGTCGACGTCACTCGTGCAAGTGATCTTCGTCGCCGGTCCGCTCTTAGGCGTGCAATCCCAGGCGCCGCTGTCGATCGAGGCGATGGACAGCCCGGCGGGCAGAGTGTCCTCGACCGTGATCGGCGCGACCGAAACTGAGGGGCCGTTGTTCGTCACCGTCAGTGTGTAGGTGACCTGACCGCCCACGACGTACGGCTTCGTGCGGCTCTTCTCGATGGCCACGTCAGCCAGCGGTCGGGGCGTCACGGTGTCGTCGTCGCTGTTGTTGATCGGCTTCGGGTCGTAGGTAGGGCCGGTCACCTTGGCGGTGTTCTTCAGATCGCCGGTGGCATCGAGGGCGACACTGACGTGCAGCAGCAACGGCGGCAGGGACGAGCCCTTGGCCAGCGTTTGGCCGGCCTGTCCAGTTGTGCAGGTGATGATCTGGCCGTTGGGCGTGCAGGACCAGTCGCTCCCGGCGCTGTTGTACGTCACGCCGGCCGGCAGCGTGTCCTCGATGGTGAACGGTCCCATGCTGGGGTCGGGCCCGTTGTTCGTGACATCCATCCGCCACACGAAGTCTGTGCCCGGGACGACCTCATCGGCGCCGACGTTCCACGTCTTCGGGTAGTCGGTCTCGTGAGTTTTGACGAGTTCAAGGTCGGCCGAGGCGATCTCGGTGTAGGCGGTCGCGTTCTCGGACTCGTCAGTGCCCCAGGCGGCCGTGGGACCGAGATCCCAACTAGTCATCGCCGTGTTCGTGTGATGGGTGCCGAGCCCGACGCCAGGACTGGTGACCACATTCGGACCCGGTGTCGCGGTCAGCGTGATCGTAAGTGTCTTGCCGTCGGCCAGGTCGGCCAGATCGGTCCAGGTCAGGGTCTGCCCCGAGATCGTCGTCGGGTCGACCTGGGTCGTCGAGCCGCCGCTGATCGTCACCTGCGCGGAACCGGCGTTGTAGGTCCAGTTCGGCGGCAACGTGTCCACGACATCCGGCTTGTACGCGGTGGCACCGGACGCGTTGGAAACCACGATCGTCCAGGTGTACGGCGAGCCGATGTAGGCCTGGTCGTCGGAGTTGTCCTTCGTGATCGTGAGCACCGGCAGAACCGGGTTCACGATTGCGGTGTCACTGGGGCCGATGTACTCACGGCCCTGGTCGTTCTGCAGGCTGTTGTACGAGTCGATCTTGGCGCTGTTGACCTCCGCTGTGCCCGGCTGGGCGCCCGGGGTCAATCGGGCCTCGAAGGAGAATGTCGCCGATGCCCCCTGGGGCAGGATTCCGATCGAACAGGTCACCTTCCGGCCGTCAACGCTGACGGCGCAGCCCTGGGGAAGTTGCCCAGCCACCTCGACGTGAGGGGGCAGCGTGTCAGTGACGTCGATGTTGTAGGCGGTGCTGACGTTCACGCCGCTGCCGTTCGTCACCTCGATGCTGTACGTGAACCTGTCGTCCGGGTTGGCACTGATCGTCTCGAGGTCGTTCACGGTCTTGGCGATGGTGAGGTCAGGCTCGACGATCGTGACTGTGTCACTCACCGGGTTGGTTGTGCCAGGCAATGCCTCGAAGCCGGCGATGGTGGTCGGCGGGTTCGGCAATTGCGTCGGGCTCCAGTAGGGCTTGGCGCTGTTTGTCAGCTTGCCGCCGGCCTTGTTGCCCACTACGTCGGCCACAACCGCCGTGTACTCGATGGTCACGGTCCGGTGCTGCGAGGCCGCGAGGATGTCGCCGAACGACCAGCCGATCTTCTGCCCCGAGGGGGTCATTGGCGTCCCACCGATACCGCACGCCGTGGTGTCGGCGTTTTTGCAGGTGATCCCGACCAGTTGCACGGACGCCGGGTTCACACCCGCGGGCAACGTGTCGACAACGCCAGCACTGTAGTAGTTGAGGTTCTTCGCGATGTCGACCGTGATCTTCGAGGTGAATCGCTCGCCGATGGTCGCGGTATCCGGGTCTGTTTGCTTTTTGATGCCCGAGCCAGGGGACTTCCAGGTGGCCTTGGTCTCGGTCGTGTACAGGCGCTCCCCAGTCACGTCACCCGGCATGCTGCTGCCGGTCAGTGTGGCGGTGTTCGTGTACGTCTGGCCGGCCGGCAGCGAGGTGTTCGCCTTGATCTTGAAGGCGACTGAGTATGGGACGCCGCCGGCAGGGATCGCTGTGTGTGTGGCATCGCCACTGATAATGAGGCAGCCACTTACGTTATCGACGTTCAGCCCGCTCGGCACGGTCGATATGGAGCCCGGAACCAGTTCAAACGGCTCCGGCAGACAGTCCTTGACCTGCCAGTCGTGCAGCGGTGGCCGGCCGCTCGAGTTGCTGAACGGAATCGACACGTTGATTTCTTGATCGGCCGAGGTCATCTGCGTCGGGTCCACCAGCTTGAAGACACTGGGGTTCGGCTGCACGATCTCCATGTCGTAGCCGATCTGCCGGTTTAGCGCCGAACCGCCCACCGCCTGCGTATAACTGCGGAACTTGGCGTTGTTGGTCAGCTTGGTGCCGGTGCCCGGTGCCGGTGGCACCACGCACGGGCTGGTCGCACAGGAGATCGCGGCGGGCAGCACCTTGGCTGTCACTTTGACCGCAAACACCTGGTCGGCGTTCGTGTCGTTGCTATAGGGGTTGGGGAAGGTCAGCTTGCCCGTTGGGTTGGTCCCGATATCCGTGTTGAGCGTGAACCCCGCTGGCTTGTCGGTGAAGCCGTCGCGGCCCCAGTCGTCGATGGACACCAGGCCAATCCCGGAGGGCAGCTCGTCCCACAGCTCACCCTGGTAAACGGTCGACTTGGCCGGGATGGTCACCGAGTAGGTGTAGGTGATCGTCTCGCCGATAGTCGCCTGCGTCTGGAGGTTGTCGGCGGTCTTGGCCATTGTGACGTTCTTGATGTAGACGTTCGAAGGGTCCTTCAGCGGCGGAGTGTCCTGGTCCTCGACCGGGACCGATGGGTCGACGTTGTTCTTGGGAAAGTAGGTCGCGGTCTGGTTCGGGATGTCGGTGAACGCGTCGAAACTGCGGACATAGGCAGTGTTCTGGTAGTTCGTACTGACGCTGGCCTCGTTCGGGATGGTCATCGGGTAGATCAGCGAAACCGTCTGGCCGCTGGCAACTGAGTAGTCGTTGGCGGAGTCCGGAGTGGGGAATACCCACTTGAGCATGCCTGCGTCACAGGTCACCCCAACGCCGGCGGGCAGCGCGGCAACGGTCGCGGTCCCAGGCTTGATCCACTGCAGGGAGCCGAGGTCCACGTTGCTGCAGCTCAATTGTGTGGGCAGCGCGTCCCACACCTGCAGGCCGCGCACGGAGTAATCCGCACCCGGCAGATTGCGTGGGTTGTTCGCGATGTCGATCTGGAAGTACGCCGTGGACCCCTGCTGCACCGGCTTGTTGTCCTGCGGGGGATTCCAGGTGCCAGCGGGCGCGGTGGTCTGCCGCACGCCCTTCGCAATGGACAGGTCCGGGGGCGGGACCAACCCGTAGTCCGCCTGATCACGGTAGGACTGTGCGACACCGGCGGTGTTCTCCGTGCGCATCTTCATCAGGTTGCCGGTGATCTCCGGCTTGGTGCCGGTCCCGGGCTTCAGGACCTGCACGGCGAACGTCGCTTCGAAGACTCCGCCCGCAGGCACGAAGCCGCCATCGCCGAGGGTGAGGACGAACTTGGTCGGGGTCAGGTCGACACTGACGTTGACGTTGTTCGCAGTCGTGAGCGCGTAGGCGTTGTTGCCCGTCACGGGGTCATTGGTCGTGACGAATTCGGTGTCGACCGGCGGGAAGTCGGTGACCACGGCGTTCTTCGTCTGGACGGATGAGGGGAAGTCGACGCGCAGCTTGAAACAGATCACGTCGCCCTTGCGGAACTGGCTGTCCGCCTCGGCGATGTCAGCCGCGTCTTGGTAGACCGGAGCGACACTCGGATCGCATTTCATGCCCGTGGGGTAGTCGGGCGGAGCGGCGCGTTGCTTCATCTGCTTGCTGATCGTGGGCAGGGGAGTGCCCTGGGTGTACTGGGAGTCGTCACCCACCGGCACCCGGTCGCCGTCCACGTACGGTATCGGCTCGGTGGTAGCGAGCAGCTCGACATTGTCCTCGAACGAGTCCCCGGCCACCGTCGGCTTGCCCGTTGCACGGTACGTCGCCAGCATCCGGGCCGGCAAAGTGATGACGGTTTGCTTGTTGGCCAGCACCGAGACCGGATCCAGCTTCACGGTGTAGGCGTTGGTGTTCCATTGTGTGCCGGCGGCGTACCCCAGCGGTTGGGCCGCCCCGCCATTGGTGCTGACCTGCGGGCCCACGCCGGGAGCGCAGCCAGCCGGGCCGCCGGGCCAGTAGTTCTCGGTCAGTGCCAGCGGGCAGTAGCCATCCGGCAGCGTGTCGATCACGTCGATGCCGTCGGCGTTCATGTACTCGCTGGCCTCGATAGTGAACGTGAAGTCGACGGTGTCGCCTGGCGTGAACGTTTTGGAGTCCGCGTCCTTTTGCATCCGGACGTCCTCGATCGTGACCGTGTGGTCCTCGGTGACTACCACCGGATTGGTCGCTGCGGTACCCGTGAACACGCCGGAGGCGGAGACCCGGTTCGTGAGCGAGTGCTCGGGGATGCCCTCCCGAGTGGAGGTGCCGTTGTTGTTGTCCAGGTTCGAGCCCTGCGGCCCGTCGGTGTCCGGGACCTGGCCGCTCGGCCAGGACATCGTGTTCTCGAACAACGGGATGCCGGCGACGTACTTGATCTCGGTCGGGGGATCCGTGGGTGTTAGCGTGCCGACGTTCCAGGTGACGGCCGTGTAGACGCCGCTGAGATCACCGAGTCCCGGCACGTCCTGCGGGCTGTCGACGGTCTCGACGCTCACCGGCGCCGGGCATGGAGTGGGGTTCACGGCCTGTGTTCCCAGCGGCCCGGAGCCGGTGTACTCCTCGGTCACCACCTGCGAGTTGTCCTCGTCACCGCAGCCGAGAAATTCCAGGCCGGCTGGTAGGTAGTCGGTGACGGTCACGTTGTTGGTGGGCACTGCCTCGTTGTTGCGAATTGTCAGCGTATAGGTCGAGCGTTGGTCGTGGACGCCACGCAGCAACTCGCCCTCGGGGCTGTTGGAGCTCTGTTTCACGACCTCGAAAGGCGCCCGTGCGGTCGAGGCGGTGTCGTTGCTGCTGATGAAGCCCGCCTTGGGCGTACCGTCGGCGTTGAACTTCGGCACGTCGCGCTCATTCGTCGAGCCGGACACGTACGCCGTGTTGGTGTCGGTGGGCACGATCGTGGTCGGCAGCGGATCCTTCAGCTTGGCCTTGAAGTCGATCGTGAACGACGACGCCTGTTGCAGGTCGGTGATGTTCGTCCACGTGAGCACGGTCTGCCCACCCGGTGCAGTGCTGATCGCCGGCTCACCCGCCGAGGCCGGGTTCGTGGGCCCCACGTACTCGAAGCCGGCGGGCAGAACATCGGAGAAGCTGACGTTGTACAGCGGGTCGTTCCCCGCAGGATTGCTGGCCTTCAGCGTGTAGGGGACGGGTTTGCCGAGCAGCACCGAAGCGGGCGCAGTCTTGTCCAGCGTGATGCCGGCCGCCGCGTGTGCCGGCGGGACGGCTGCCGCACCCAATCCTGTGGTGAGCATGGCTGTGGCGACAACGGAAGTGAACCAGCGCACGGAATCTTCTCCAAAGTTTGATCTTGCGGTGCCCAAGAAGCCTACGGCTCATCTATCGGGGATTCCTGACGAGTGCTTGAACGGCAGTCCGCTTACCGGGAACCGCCTCAACGACGCAAGATGTCCAGCGACGGGTCACCCGGTGTGCAGCCCGGCGGCTGTGAGTTTCCGCTGATCATGAAGTCCCCGCAGGTGAAGAATTCCTGCTGGTACTTGCCTACGCCGAACGCGCCCAGCACGACCACCAGGACCGCTGCGATGACGGTGATCCGATCGCGCGGCTCGGCGTCCTCGACCAGATCGGGAGCCGCGAATCGCACCAGGATCCACATCATGGCCGGAGCCCCGAACAGCGTGACCAGCGTTGCCAGCCACGCGGGAGCGGCGTACTTGCCCGGCGCGACCTCCAGTGCCAGGAGCAACCAGCCGGTCGGAACCAGCAGCGCGATCGCCCACCAGCGCCACCGCCGCCGCAGGTCGACACTCAGGGCAACCAGGACGAAGGCTGCTGTGGACACCGCCCACAGGCTCATCACTTGCGAGAAGAAGACGGTGCCCCAGGCGCCCAGCGTGAATGCCGGCCACCACGCGACGGAGCTGAAGGCGATCACGGCCACGCCGGCCAGCCGCCGACTGGGAAGGGTGTGTTGCTCCATGACTGGCACCCTATTGCGCGCCGTTTGTGTGGCCGTGAGGCAACTAACGGGTGAACATGGCCCCAACGCGCCACAATGCGGATGTGCGGGTTCCGATCATGAGCTGGATCAGGACCTACCCCGTGCGCTACCTGGGTGCGGACATTCTCGCGGGCGTGGTCGTCGCCGCGTTGGCGATGCCGCAGTCGCTGGGTTACGCGGGAATCGCCGGCGTCCCAGTGCTGGTCGGTCTGTACTCGATCCCGCTAGCGCTGATCGGATATGCGGTCTTCGGCTCCTCGCCGCGGCTGGTAGTCGGACCGGTATCCACCGTGTCGGTGCTGTCCGGCTCGCTGATCGCTGACCTTGCGGGGGGCGACCCGGCCAAGGCCGTCGCCTACACCTCGGCGCTGGCCCTTGCGGCCGGCGTGTCGCTGATCCTGGCCGGGCTGTTCAAGCTGGGCTGGGCCGCCGAATTCATGTCCAGGCCGATCGTCACCGGCTTCGTGTTCGGCTTGGTGCTGCTCATCATCCTCGGCGAGATTCCGAGTCTGCTGGGCATGCCGCCGGTGAAGGGCGACGTGCTGAGCCGAGCCTGGTCGATTTTCACATCGCTGGGTGAGATCAACCCACTCACGGCCGCGATCGGCGTCGCCGCGCTGGCGGCGCTGTTCCTTGGTGCCCGCTTCGCGCCGAGGCTGCCGTGGGGGTTGATCGTGCTGGTCGCCGCGATCACGGCGTCCAACGCGTTCGACCTGGCCGGCCGCGGCGTGGCCACGGTGGGCTCGGTGCCGACTGGTCTGCCCGGAATATCGCTACCGGGTGTGGGTTTGGGGGACGTGCCGCAGATCATCACCGACGGCCTGGCGTTGGCCTTGGTCGGGCTGGCCGAAGGGGTCTCCGCCGCCCGGCTGCTGGCCGCTCGCGGTGGCTACAGCGTCGACACGGATCAGGAGCTCGTGGCGACCGGTGCCGCCAACATCGGCTCCAGTGTGCTGGGCGGAATGGGGGTGGCCGGGTCGCTGTCCAAGACCGCCGCGGCTGAGCGGGCCGGCTCGAAGACGCAGGTGACGGGCATCGCCGCAGCGGTGATCGTGGTGCTGGCGCTCATCGCATTCGCCGGAGCTTTGGAGCCACTGCCGCGCTGCGTGCTGTCGGCCATCGTGATCCAGGCCGTGTGGGGACTCATGGACGTCGGTGCGCTGCAGCGCTATCGCAAGGTACGGCGCAATGACTTCACCTCGGCAGTTGCCGCATTGATCGGGGTCCTGCTGCTCGGCCCGCTCTACGGCTTGCTGACTGCGGTCGCCCTGGCGGTGCTCGGGCTGGTCTACCGCTCAAGCCGGATCGACCTTGAGGTGATGGGCAAAGTCCCCGACGAGAAAGCGGCGTGGGGCAGCATCCGCGGGCACACGGAGCGCAAGACCTACGACGGGCTGCTGGTGCTGCGACTGGACGCGCCGTTGTTCTGGGCCAACGCCAGCCAGATTGCCGACGGTGTGCTCGAGCAGGCCGACGCCGAACCGGACCTGCGGGCAGTGCTGCTCGACCTGGAGGCCACCAGCCAGCTCGACACGACCAGTGTGGACGCCCTCGAGTTGATCCGCACTCGCCTGGAACAGCGCGGTGTTGCGTTGTATCTGGTGCGGGTGTTCTTCCAGGCCCGCCAGGTGCTCAAGCGCTCCGGTTTTCTCGAGCAGCTCGGTGACGGGCGCATGTGGCACAGCATCTCGGCCGGGTCGCGGGCGGCGCGCAAGGAGTTTGCCATCGAGGGCAAATCCCACCCCCAGGCCGAGGACGAGGTGGAGTCCGAGCAGATCGCGGCGGACGACGAGGCCACCCCGGGCTACTGCGACCCGGAGCCGGAACCGCGGCGTTGGTGGCAGCACTGAATCGTCGGCATCCGTTAGACCTTCGAACATCCGTTAGGCCGAATTGCCCGATTTGTCGCTAACGGATGGTCGAAGGTCTAACGGCTGTCCACAGATGCCCTGTGCTGCTCGCGCCGACGCTCAACCCGGGCGAGGCTCAGCCCCATGTTCCGCACATCGAATGTCAAAGCTGTAGGCCTCTCCAACCGAGAGGCTGCCGCGATTCGCAAGAAGCAACGGCGAGTTCTGCCAGGCGTGTTCAGTGAGGCGAAAGAACCGTGGGAACGCTACGCGGATCGCTGCCTGGGCGTATTGGAGCAACTGAAGCCTGGCGCGGCATTAGCTGGTCCTTCAGCGGCCGCATTGCTGAAGATTCCGCTGCCTGCCGTCCCACGCAAGGTCTATGTGCGCAATATCGCGCGCGGTGCATACGGTGAACATCTCGTGGTCATGCCACCCGGGCCGGCTGAAGAGGTCGGTGACGTGCTGATCTCGCAGCCCGCCCGGGTTGCGGCTGACTGTGCGCGGCTGCTCAGTTCGCGTGGCGCGCTGATCGTCGCCGATGCCCTGTTGGCCGGCGATTGGTGTGATTCTTCCGATCTGCATCGCGTGGCTGATGAACTGGCTGGCACAACGCGCGTTCAGCGTGTTCGCTGGGTTGCCGACAATGCCGACCCGTTGTCGGAATCGCCCGGTGAGACCTGGAGTCGTTTGGTACTGAGCAACCTCGGTTACGACGTCGTCAGTCAGTTCCACGTCGTTCTGGGGCAGCGGGAAGCGTGGCTGGACCTCTTGATCAGAGGAACCCGGCTCGGTGTCGAGTTTGACGGCCAGGACAAATATGCGACCTATGGACCACGCAAGGTCGTGCAGGAGAAGATCCGGGACGGCGATCTTGAGGCCGAGGGCTACCGTCTGATCCGGGTCGTGTGGTCACAACTGTTCGATCACGGCAAGGTGGACAGTCGCGTACGGCATGCGGGAGGTCGTCCAGTGCGCAGGCCGATCACCATGAACTGGTGACTCCTCCATCGGTTAGACCTTCGAACATCCGTTAGGCCGAATTGCCCGATTTGTCGCTAACCGATGGTCGAAGGTCTAACGGATGTACACCCGCTTCGGCCGCTCAGTCCCATGGCAGCAGCAACGCCTACGCGACCGGCGGCGTGCCCTTCAGGTGCGGAGTCGGGTCCTGGTCGAACTCCCCGAGCTCCTTCTCGCTGGGGATCTCCGCGATGATGTCGTCGGCGTGAACGGTGGAGCGCATCGCCTTGACCACCCAGATGGTGAACGCGATGACCACGGCACCGACGGCGATCCAGGCGCCGAACGTGGGCAACTGGGTCAGCCAGTACATGCCGAACGAGATCGCGGCGGCGAACGGGATGGTCAGCACCCAGGCCAGCACCATCTCGCCGACGACCTTCCAGTTCGCGCCCTTGCCCGAGGAGACACCCGCACCGACCACGGAGCTGGCGGCGGCCTGCGTCGTGGAGATCGGGGCGCCCATGGCGGTGGCACCGAAGATGGCCGTCGAAGCACCGATGTTGGCGGCGGCGCCGGAGTTGGCGTGCAGGGTGGTGATTCGCAGCCCCATCGTCTCGATGATCTTCCAACCGCCCCACAACGTACCGAGCGCGATCGCGGAGTAGGCGGCCAACTCGACCCACAGCGGCAGCACGATGGTCTTGCCGTCGGCGGCGAAGTCGGTGTACCCGGCTCCCAGCAGCAGCGCCCCGATGACACCCATGGTCTTCTGCGCATCGTTCGCGCCATGCCCGAAGGACAGGGCAGCAGCCGAAATCAGTTGCACGCCCTTGAATCCGGAGTGGTCGTCATGCATCTTGAACAGCTTCTGGATCCCGAAGATCAGATACATCAGGATGAACGCGATCGTGAACGCGACGAACGGGCTGGCGACGATGCCGATGGCCGCCTTCTCCACACTGCTCCACGAAATGGCAGCCATGCCGCCGGCAGCCAGCCCGGCTCCGACGAGCCCGCCGATGATCGCGTGACTGGACGAGGAGGGCATGCCGATGTACCAGGTGATGTAGTTCCAGGCGATCGCCGCGAAGAGGGCGGCGAAGATGACCGCCTCACCTGCGTATTCCGCCTTGACCGTCTTGCCTACCGTGCTGGCAACCGCGGTGCCCACGACGAACAGGGCGACGAAATTGAAGAACGCGGAGAACGCGGGAGCCCACTTCGCCGGCAGCGCGCGGGTGGCGACGACGGTGCCGACCGAGTTGGCGGCGTCGTGGAATCCGTTGGTGAAATCAAAGATGAGGGCCGCGCCGATGAGCACAGCGATCGTGATGAGAGTCCAGTCCACCCGCGTATACCTTCCACGTTACAAATCAGTTACTTTCATGGTGATCGCTGGAACAACGGCAGGTAAACCCGCCGGGCGAAGTTCACGACATGTTCACCTTCTGTACCACTGATCGTTTCCGATAATCTGGCGGCATGCAAAAGTCCCAACTGGCCATCCTCACCGACCCTGAGCGAATGCTCGTTCTGGAGACCACCACCGACGCCATGGCTGGCCTGGACGAGGACGCCGTCGCCGAGTTGCACAACCCGCATCCGCCGGGCACGCAACAAGTACACCGGCATGTACCGCCGGGGTGGTGCCGAGCGCGTGCGCACGGCTGGCGGGCGGGGCAAGGCGTACGGCAAGAATCAAGCCGCACGGGACAAGGCCGAGGTGTTCGAGGATGCGCTGGCCCGGGTGAGCCGGCGGTTGGGTGCGCTGGCCAAGCAGGCTGCCGATGAGCTCAAGGCCGAGCGGCTGGCAGCAGCGAAGGCGGCCAAGGCCGGGCAGAAGCCGGCAGCGGCCGCGCCCCAACCCAAAGCGCCGCGCGCGACGAAGCCGGCCAAGCGCGGTGACGCTGCTTTGAGCTCCCCGCGTACGACCAAGCAGCGCGCCAGTACCCGGGCCACGGGTGCCCGCCGGCAGGCGAAGCGGGACGCGCGATGAGCAACCGCAAGTGGTCGGATTTGAGCGGTGGCCAGCAGGTGGCCCTCACGGGATTGGCTGCCGTCGAGGTCGTGCTCACCACCGCCGCGATGGTCGACCTGATCAGGCGGCCCGCCGAGCAGGTGCATGGGCGCAAGGTCGTCTGGGGGATGGCCCTGTTCGTACAACCAGTGGGGCCGATCGCCTACTTCCTGGCCCACCGGCGCTGACCGATCGCGGCGCCTGGTCCGCCGCGGTGTCTAGCGCCGCAATGACGCACCGCAGGCGGTACGGTGCCGTTCATGACGACGTGGCCGCAGCAGCCGATCGACAGTGTGCAGGTCCCGCAGGCCGTGGGGTTGAGCCCCGAGGTGGCGTTCAACATCGTCGGACAAGCCGGACTGGCGCCCAACTTCCAGGCCCAGGCAGCGCCCGGCCAACCGGTGCCCGGGGTACCCAGCCAGTGGGGTCAGGTGCCTGCAACGTTCACCGGCCAGCCGCCCGCACCTGGCCAGCCGGCCACCCATGTGACAGCCCAGAGCCCCATGCCTGGAACCTGGGTCCCGCGGGGTTCCGTGGTGTATCTGGAGTGGGCCGAGATCGAGCCAGTGGTGGAGAAGAGGTCGTCCGCGGGCTGGATCGTCGCGGCGGTTCTTGCGGCGTTGGTGGTGCTGGCCGGGCTGGTGTGGTTCCTCACCAGCGGCGGCGACGCGCAGCCTGAGCCCTCGAAGACCCCGACCGCCACCGAGACCGTCACGGAGAGCCCCTCACCGCGGCCGACCAAGACGGTGACCGAGACGGCCACGGCCACTCAGACGTCGACGTCCACGGCGACGGCGACAGCCACGGAGACCTCAACGGTCACCAGCACCCCGAGCCCGTAGTTCTCGCACGCCCGGCGGCCATAGGCTGCCTGAGTGCCCACCTTGCGCGAGGCCGCCCGGGTCTGGACCTATGTCGGACTGAACAGCTTCGGCGGCCCTGCCGGCCAGATCGCTGTGATGCACCGGGAGGTCGTGGACGAGCGCGGCTGGATCAGTGAGCGGCGGTTCCTGCACGCGCTCAACTTCTGTATGTTGCTGCCCGGTCCGGAGGCGCAGCAACTGGCCACGTACGTCGGATGGTTGCTCAACGGGATTCGCGGGGGGCTGGTCGCGGGGCTGCTGTTCATCCTGCCCGGCGCGGTCGTAATGCTCGGGCTGTCGGTCGTG
>WBZL01001250.1_pt1 | contig 27074 bp, 22 predicted proteins | sample 5204291 | NCBI WGS metagenome assembly WBZL01 (sample SAMN12344345, study PRJNA552823) | activated sludge metagenome | biome: Activated sludge suspended growth; feature: Nitrification reactor; material: Wastewater; isolation source: activated sludge from nitrification reactor of wastewater...
CTCCAGCTTGGCGTAGCCCTCGGGCTCGTTGGGGTCGTAGAGCTTGGTGTACTCGGTGGCGGCGAGGACCTCCTCGAGGAGGCTCGGTAGCAGCAGCGTGCGCGACTTGGTCTGCAGGTCGAGGATCAGATCGCGGAAGGCGCGCAGCGCCTGTGCGGCCTTGTTCGACAGGCCGCCCAGCTCATCGAGATAGAGCACGTCCCAAACGCCCTGACCGAGCTCGGCGGCGATCTCGCGCAGGCGGTCGACGGTAGTCTTGCCGATGCCTCGCGGGGGCTGGTTCAGCACGCGGAAGAGCGACAGCGTGTCCCGCGGGTTGCGCACCACCCGCAGATAAGCCACCAGGTCCTTGATCTCGGCGCGCTCGTAGAAGCGAACGCCACCCACCAGGCGGTAGGGCATCTCCTGGCGTAGCAGCTCGTCTTCGAGAGCGCGGGTCTGGGCGTTGGTGCGCACCAGCACGGCCATCTGGTCGAGCGAGGTGCCGCGCGACAGCGCCTGGAGGGTGTTCACCACCCAGGCCGCCTCGTCCGTCTCGTCGGCGGCGCGATAGAGCTGGATCGCCGCGCCGGCGCCGCTTTCGGTCCACAGACGCTTGCCGCGGCGGTTGACGTTGTGGGCCACCAGGGCACCGGAGGCGTCGAGGATGTTCTGGGTGGAGCGGTAGTTGCGTTCCAGCTTGCGCACCACGGCGCCGGGGAAGCTCGCCTCGAAGCGCAGGATGTTCTCGAGCTCCGCCCCCCGCCAGCGGTAGATGCCCTGGTCTTCGTCGCCCACCGCCGTGAGGTTGCCGCCCTCGCCGGCGAGCAGGTGGACCAGCCGCAGCTGGGCGTGGTTGGTGTCCTGGTACTCGTCGACCAGCAGGTACTGGCAGCGCCAGCGGATCCGCTCAGCCACCTCGCGCTCCTCGGCGAGGAGCTTCACGGCGCCGGCGATCATGTCGTCGAAGTCGAGGCCGTTGGCTTGCTTGAGCAGCTGCTGGTACCGGCGGTAGACGCCGGAGATCCGTTTCTCGAAGAAGGTGCTCGCCTGTGCCGTGAAGGCCTGCGGATCGAGCAGCCGGTTTTTTGCGGCCGAGATGGCGCCCAGCACGGCCTGCGGCGAGAAGGCCTTCTCCGACAGCTGCTCGTCGTTGATCGCCTGCTTCACCAGGCCGCGTTGGTCGGCGGCGTCGAGGATGGCGAAGTCCTTGGCCACCCCCACGCGCTCGCCGAACCGCCGCAGCAGCACGAGGGCGAAGCGATGGAAGGTACCGACGAAGGCCGGCAGGGGGTAGAGGCCGAGGAGCTGCTCGGCGCGCTCGCGCATCTCCCCCGCCGCCTTGTTGGTGAAGGTGACGGCGGTGATGCGCGCGGGATCGATGCCGCGCTCCTCGACCAGCCAGCCGATCCGATAGGTGATGACCCGCGTCTTGCCGGAGCCCGCCCCGGCGAGCACCAGCTGCGGCCCCTCACCGTGAGTGACCGCAGCCAGCTGCTCCGGGTTGAGCTCCGCTTCGTAGCGATTCGCCAATGGTTCAGACCACCGGTCCGGCGGCGCGAACCTCCTCGCTCACCCCGCTCGAGAACTTCTCGAAGTTCTCCTTGAACATCGTCGCCAGGCGCTCGGCCATGGCGTCGTAGGCGGCCTTGTCCGACCACGCCTCGCGGGGCTGCAGCACGGCGTCCGGCACGCCCTCGATGTGCTGGGGGATGGCGAGACCGAAAGCGCCGACCGGCGCCGGCACCGCGTCCAGCTCGCCGGAGAGGGCGGCGGTGACCATGCGGCGGGTGTAGGCGAGCTTCATCCGCGAGCCGACGCCGTGCGGCCCACCGGTCCAGCCGGTGTTGATCAACCAGACCTTGGCGCCGTGGCGGGAGATCTTCTCGCCCAGCAGCTTGGCGTAGACGCCGGGATGGCGCGGCATGAACGGCGCCCCGAAGCAAGTCGAGAAGGTCGCCGAGGGCTCGGTGACGCCCTTCTCGGTGCCGGCCACCTTGGCGGTGTAGCCGGAGAGGAAGTGGTACATCGCCTGCGCCTCGGTCAGCCGGCTGATCGGCGGCAGCACGCCGAAGGCGTCGCAGGTGAGGAAGATCACGTTCTTGGGATGGCCGCCGCAGCCGTCGAGGTCGACGTTGGGTAGCTGGGTCAGGGGGTAGCTCGAACGGGTGTTCTCGGTCAGCCGGTCGGAGTCGAGGTCGAGGGCGCGGCTCGCGGGGTCGAAGACCACGTTCTCGAGCACCGTGCCGAAGCTCCGGGTGGTCTGGTAGATGTCCGGCTCACCCTCCGGCGAGAGGCGGATCACCTTGGCGTAGCAGCCGCCCTCGATGTTGAACACGCCGGTGTCGCTCCAGCCGTGCTCGTCGTCGCCGATCAGGGTTCGCGACGGATCGGCCGAGAGGGTCGTCTTGCCGGTGCCCGACAGGCCGAAGAAGAGGGCCAGGTCGTGCTTGTCCTTGCCGTAGTTGGCGCTGCAGTGCATGGGGAAGACGCCGTGCAGCGGCAGCAGGTAGTTCATCACCGAGAAGATGCTCTTCTTGATCTCGCCGGCGTAGACCGTGCCGCCGATCAGCACCACCTTCTGCTCGAGGTCGAGCAGGATGAACGTCGAGCTGCGGGTGCCGTCCAGCTTGGGGTCGGCGAGGAAGCGGCCGGCGTTGATCACCGTGAACTCGGGGGCGAAGTCGGCCAAGCGATCGCCGCTGGTCTCCGGGATGAACATGTTGCGGGCGAAGAGGTTGTGCCAGGCGAGCTCGGTGATGATCCGCACCGGCAGGCGGTAGCGGGGGTCGGCACCGGCATAGCCGTCGAGAACGAAGAGGTCTCGCCCCTGCAGGTAGGCGGAGACGCGCGCCCGCAACCGGTTGAAGGCCTCCCGTTCGATGGGCTGGTTGAACTTGCCCCACCAGATGTCAGCCTCGGAACCGGCGTCGCGGATGATGTACTTGTCGTTGGGAGAACGCCCCGTATGCTGCCCGGTGTGGGCGACCAGCGGGCCCTCGGCGGCGATCCAGGCTTCGCCGCGGCGCACCGCGTGCTCGTAGAGCTGGGCCGGCGGCAGGTTCCAGAAGACGTTACCTGCCGCAGTGATGCCTTGTTCCTCAATGCCATGACGGCTGACGAAGGGGCCACTATGGTTCATGGGGGACCTCGGGAGACTGCGAAGAGGTTGGGGGAAGATCGGTTCCGTCGAACGGTGCCAGTTTACCCCCTCGCCGAGCCACCGGCAAAGCTCATGGCTCCACCGCCGGCATGGTAGGTCGGCTCGCGAGAGGTCGTGTAGGATCGAGTGCAGCTCGGCGCCGAGAGCGAGACTCCGCAGGCCGAGCGACCCATCGCCCATCCCGCGGGCAGGACTTTGGCGCCCGCCACCGATCCAGAAGGAGAGCGGCGTGAACATCAACGGGCGCAAGGTGCTCGTGCTCGGCGGCTACGGCCTGGTCGGTACCGCTGTCGCGCGAGAGCTCCTCGAACGTGGCCCCCGCGAGGTCCAGATCCACAGCCTCACCCGCGAAGAGGCCGAGAGCGCCGTGGCCGAGCTGGCCCCTGGCACCGGTACGGCGACCCTTTCCATCTCCTGGGGCGACATCTTCGGCCTCGACCGCGAAGCGACGGCCCGCGAGCGCACCCGAGCCCAGCTCGGGGCCCTCGGCGGCGACGACGTGCGCGGCTTCCGCCTCTTCCGGGTGTTGGCCGAGTCACGCCCCGACATCGTCGTCGACTGCGTCAACACCGCCACCGGCATCGCCTACCGGGACGTCTTCTCTTCGGCCTGGCAGGTGGTCGAGGAGCTGGACCACGGCGCGCTGGGCGAGCAGAGCGTCGAGACGTTGCTCGAGGCCTTGTCGCTGCCGCGGCTCATCCGCCACCTCCAAGTGCTCTACCGGGGCATGGCCGAAGGGGGCACCCGCGTCTACGTCAAGGTCGGTACCACCGGCACTGGCGGCATGGGCCTCAACATCCCCTATACCCATTCCGAGGAGCGTCCGAGCCGGGTCCTGCTCGCCAAGAGCGCCCTGGCCGGCGCCCACTCGATGCTCCTCTTCTTGATGGCGCGCACGCCCGGCGCACCGATCACCAAGGAGATCAAGCCGGCGGCGGCCATCGGCTGGAAGCGCATCGCGCACGGACCGATCCGCCGCAAGGGCCGGACCATCCAGCAGGTCGAGGCCGAGCCCCGACCCCTCGGCACCACCTTCTCGACGGAAGACTCGACGGCGGCCCGGCTCCTCGACCAGCCGCTCGAGGCCGTCTACATCGACACCGGCGAGAACGGCCTGTTCAGCCTCGAAGAGTTCGCGGCGCTGACCTCGACGGAGCAGATGGAGTTCGTCACCCCCGAGGAGATCGCTCGCTACCTGATCTTCGAGATCGAGGGCGGCAACACGGGGCACGACGTGATGAGCGCGCTCGACGGCTCGGTGCTCGGCCCCACCTATCGCGCGGGGATCCTGCGCCATCGTGCCCTCGAGAAGATGGTGGCGCTGCAGGCCGAGCACGGTACGCGCAGCGTCGCCTTCGAGATGCTCGGGCCGCCGCGAGTCTCGAAGTTGCTCTTCGAGGCCCATCTCATCCGCGAGACCTTCGGCTCCATCCACGAGCTCGCGAACCAATCGGCCGAGGAGGTGTGCCGGCGCCTCAACGCCGAGGTCCGGCGGCGTCCCGAGCTCGCCAACGAGGCAGCCGCGGTCGGCGTGCCGATGCTGCTGGCGAGCGGCGAGCTGATTCGTGGTCCGCGGGTCCTGGTGCCCTCCGATGCCCACGCCGTCCCCGTGACGGCCGAGCTCCTGGAATGCTGGGTGGAGAACGGCTGGATCGACCTCCGGCTCGCCAACTGTGCCCACTGGCTCGAGCGGCTGGAAACGATCCGTCGCGAGGCGGCGGCCGTATCGCCAGAAGACACCTCGAGCCGGTTCCATCGCAACCGCGAGCTGTGGCGCGAGGGGGAACGTCTCGAACCGGGGGAGGTGGTGGGGTGGATCCTCTCCGTCGAGGAGCGGGGTGCGCGTTTCAAAAGGTAACAGAGCAGGGCCGTCTGTCTCGCTTCGCGCCGCTCGTGCCACTCAGTAGCTGATCTCCACCGTAGAGATGCTCCGGCTGCTCAGTTGTGACGGTGGCGGTTCTTTTTGCGAATTAGGCGAGGATAGTGTTCCGGCGTCACTTTGTCTGCTCTGGGCAAAGGACAACCGAATATGCATAATGGACGGATTATGGCTGCTACCCATCGTCGTTGGTACCAGGAGCCGGCTCTGATCCTCGATCGCCTCCGGCCGCAGGTGAGGACGGTTCTGGAGAGTCACCGGGTTCCCGAGGCCGAGGCCGAAAAGCTCGTACAGGACACCCTGCTTGCCCTGCTCTACAAGTGGGACAGCATCGTCAACCATGAGCACTGGCTGCTGAAGACCATCGAGCAGCGGTGCCAACGCCTGTACCCCGCCGGTCCCACCTCGAAAGCCTGAGGCAGCGGCTTCTCCATCACGCGGCCGGCCGGCGAGCTTGCTCGACCTCGGCCGCGTACGGCCCCATCTCCAGCCTCGCGCCCGTCGACCGGCGCCCTCAGAATCGTCTGCGCCGTGCCAGCAGCTTGCGCAGGTTCCTGGTGATCCAGGCCTGCGCCGCCTCGTGATTCTCGTAGCGCCGCTCCCAGGCGTAGAACTCCGCCGAGTGAAGGCAGCGGCGCCCCTGTGGGCTGCTTGCTGGCGGCGGAAGCGCCGCATGCACCAGCTCGTGGAAGACCACGGCCTCCACCACGAAGCGGGGCACGCTTGGGTGGTCGAGCAGACGGTGGATCGTGACGGTGCGCGTGGCGTAGCTGTAGCTCCCCAGCCGGAGGGTAGGCCGCTGTGCACGCCGGCGGGCCGGGACCGCCGCTCCCCAGCCGATCGTCACCGCGAGGTCGGCGGGAAAGTGGGCGCCGAGAAGCCCGGTAGCGATGGCTTCGAGGTCATGGATAGCGCCGCGCGCCTGGAGCCTGGAGGAAGGTCCGCGAGCGGTGGGCGCCGCGCGTTCGCCGCGCGACCTCTCGAAGTGGGCACGGATCGTCTGCAGGGCGAGACGGCGCTCTCGCGGGCGTCCGGCGAGCCAGGCGCCAACGGCCGCGAGCGCTTCGTCGGGTGCCTCGACGAAGCACTCGTCGAGCCGCACCCGCAGGGCGACTGGATCGTCGGCGAGAGGCCTCGCGGAGAGGATCTGGCCGCGGTTACGGGTCAGCACCAACTGCCGCACGCGGCCGCCGAGGCGTGCATTGAGCCGGGCTCGCAGGGCGTCCGCCGGCGCCGTTGGCGCGCTGGCGGCGGGCCGCAGCGCCGGCTCCGGCGTCTCGGGTTGGAACAGGCTTAGCTGCAGCGGCAAGCTCGGCGACTCAGGAGCCACGGGGAGATTCTGCCAGAGCTGTGGGCTGGATCGTACGCGGCTGTCCTCCCCGTCAAGCAGCACCGTCCTTCCCCCAGGCCGACCGACCCCTCAGAAGGCGGCAACCGCCGCGCCTGAGAAGCCTCAAGAGACTGAAAATATTGATCTTAGTGGGCCGCGAGGAGGCTTCGCGCGGAGCTGGCACTGGCCTTGCTCTAGGCCCTTGCCGAGGGGAGGAAGCACTCCAGAGGAGACCATGAAGATGCGCACGAAACTGTTCGGGACAGCCCTCGCGCTCGCGCTGGTCGCGGCCGTCCCGGTAGCGGCTCAGTACGGACACGATGCCCGGGGCGACAATGGCATGCGGCTCTTTGCCGGCGTCTACGAGCCCAAGGGTGACTCCAGCTATTGGCACGACAGCTTCATCGACTTCACCGGCCAGGCGGCCGACTTCGAGGACGGCACCGTTGGCATCGAGTACAGCCGCGAGCTGGCCGGGAACCTTCGCCTGCTTGCCGGCGGCAGCTTCTTCGAGGGCCGCACCGACCAGGCCTACCGCGACTTCGTCGACAACCGTGGCGACGACATCACCCATCGCACCACCGTCACCCTCGGTACCGCAACGCTCGGCCTGGCGGTCAACCTGGCGCCACGCCGCGCTCCCGTGGTGCCCTACATCGGGGCCGGCGTCGGCCTCTACTCCTGGGAGCTCGAGGAGAGGGGCGACTTCATCGACTTCGGCCCCGGCAGCTCGTTGGAGATCTTCCGGTCCACCTACCGAGATGACGGTGTGACCCCCGGTTGGTTCTGGCTGGCCGGGTTGGAGATCCCGCTTTCGTCGGATTTCGCGATCTTCGCGCAAGGCCGCTGGCATCACGCCGAGGACGACCTCGAGGGTGATTTCACGGACCTGGGCAAGATCGATCTTTCCGGTCGCGAGCTTGCGGCCGGCCTGACCTGGCGGTTCTAGGTCGGGACCATCCCTCCCCCACACCCTGCCCCCCGAGCGGGCAGGCGCGAGCTCCGGCTCTCGCTTGCCCCGCTCCCCTCCTTCGGCTCCATTGGGGCTCATAGCCGGATTTGCACTTCTCGGCCTGCCCCGGTACGCTTTGAGCCAGCCTGCTCCGCTCCCCATTCAGCACGCAGCAGCAACTCAGTACGCAGCTACAACCGTGAGGCACGCTATGAGCTCCCGATCGTCGCGTCGACGTTGGCTTGCCACCGCGTTGGTGGGCATCTACGTGGGTTGCTTGGCACCGGCGCTGCGGGCCGAGGGTCCGGACGGCGAGCTGTTCACCGCCGATCCGTCCGCAGTGGTGGTGCGGGTGTGGACGCGAGACCCAGGGCTCCTCGCGGAGCTGGCGCACACCGTGGACCTCTGGGCCTACCGGCCGCATGAGGGCTATGCCGAGGCCCTGCTCACGGCGGTGGAGTACCAGGAGCTCAGCGCCAGGGGCCTCCGCCTCGAAATCGACTGGGAACGCACCGAGCGCTTCCATGCCGAGCCGGCCCAGGTGCCTGAGGTGCCTCTCGCCGGGATCCCCGGCTTCAGCTGCTATCGCACGGTTGAAGAGACCTACTCGTCGCTCGCTGGTCTCGCCACCGCCCACCCGACCTTGGCGCGTTGGATCGACCTCGGTGACAGCTGGGAGAAGCTCCACGGCCCCGGGGCCGGCTACGACGTTCAGGCCCTGGTCATCGGCAACCAGGACGTGTCCGGCCCCAAGTACCCCTTCGTGCTGATGGCCGCCATGCATGCTCGCGAGCTCGCTACCGCCGAGCTTGCGACGCGGTTCGCCGAGGAGCTGATCAACGGCTACGGCGTAAGCGCGGACGCCACCTGGATCCTCGACCACGCCGAGATCACGGTCATCCCGCAGCTCAACCCGGACGGCCGCAAACGGGCCGAGGCAGGTGCCTTCTGGCGCAAGAACGTCAACAACAGCTACTGCGCCAACAGTAGCAGCCGGGGCATCGACCTCAACCGCAACAGCAGCTTCTTCTGGGGCGAGTCCGGCTCGAGCGGCAGCCAGTGCGCCGAGGACTACCGTGGACCCGGAGCCTCCTCCGAGCCGGAGACTCAGGCGGTCGAGAGCTACCTGGCGCAGGTCTTCGACGACCAGCGGGGGCCGGCGCTCACCGATCCGGCGCCGGCCACCACCACGGGGCTCTTCATCTCGCTCCACAGCTACGGCGAGCTGGTGCTGTTCTCGTGGGAGGGCCGCGAGAACACGCCGCCACCCAACAACGCCGCCCTTGCCACTCTGGCCCGCAAGTTCGGCTACCTCAACCAGTACTACGCCTGCCAGACCGGCCTCTACGATGCCTCCGGGACGACGGTCGACCACGCCTACGGGATCTACGGCGTGGCCGCCTACACCTTCGAGGTGGGCAACGACTTCTTCGAGAGCTGTTCGGCGTTCCAGAGCAGCGTCCTCAACGTCAATCTGGCAGCCCTGCGCTACGCCGCCAAGGCTGCTCGGCGCCCCTACCAGGACCCCAGCGGACCGGAGGTGCTGGCGGTCGCGCTGTCCGCCGCATCGGTGGCCGCCGGCCAGCCGGTGACGCTCACCGCTACCGCCGACGACACCCGCTACGACAGCAACGGCTGCGGCACCGAGCCCACGCAGGGCGTGGCGTCGGCGTCCTACACGATCGACGTCCCGCCTTGGGACGCCGGGAGCGGCACCCCCCTGGCCGCCACGGACGGGAGCTTCAGCAGTGGCGTCGAAGCCCTGAACGGGACCGTCGATACCGCGAGCCTGGCGAGCGGCCGGCATCTGATCTACGTCACGGCGACCGACAGCGCCGGCAATCGCGGGGTACCGAGCGCCGTCTTCCTCGACATCACGACGAGCAATGCGATCTTCGCGGACGGCTTCGAGAGCGGTGATACGGCCGCCTGGTCGGTGACCGTCGGCGGCGTCTGAGGCCCGGGCCCCGGCTCGCTCTCAGCGGGTTGGCCTGAAGAGCCCGAGGAGGACGTCCGCCGCGCGTCCAAGCTCCTCCCGTTGGGCTGCGGGGAGAGCGGCGAACAGCGGTGCCAGCAGCGCGAGGCGCCGTTGACGCGCCGCCTCGAGCACCCGTCGCCCTTCCGACGTCGCCCTGAGCCGCACCACCCGGCCGTCCGCGGGGTCCGCCGACCTGGCGACCAGGCCCGCCTCCTCCAAGCCTTGCACCAGCCGCGTCATCGTCGGCCCGCGCACCTGCTCGGCAGCGGCGAGCTCGCTCATCGACAACGGCCCCCGGTAGACCACCACGGAGAGCGCCGAAGCGCGGGACGGCGAGAGCCCGCTTAGCAGATCGTCGCGCCGGGCGCTGCGCAGGAGCGCGATCGCCGCCGCGTGCAGGCGTTCGGCGAGAGCGTGGGCCTCACCGTTGAGGCCGGGCTCTGCGCTGGGGCTTGCTTGCCGGGGCATGAGCAGATTATATTTAGCTAGGCTAGCTAAGTAAATGGACCGAGAGCCAAGTCCATGGACCGGAGAGAGGCCTCCGGTCCGTTCGGCGGCCGGCCGCGGCGGGCCAAGGAGAACCGTGATGAGCCAGGGCGAGGCCAAGAGCCATCTCGTGGGGATCGCGCAGATCGCCATCAACGCCAAGGACCTGCCGCGGGCGGTGGCGTTCTACCGCGACACGTTGGGCCTCGAGCTCCTCTTCGAGGTGCCGAAGATGGCCTTCTTCGACTGTGGTGGTGTGCGCCTGATGCTGGGCGTCGCCGAGAAGCCGGAGTTCGACCATCCGGGCTCCATCCTCTACTACCGGGTGCCCGACCTCGCCGACGCGCACCGGGCCTTGAGCGAGCGTGGCGCGAGCTTCCTCGGTGCCCCGCACCTGGTGGCCAGGATGCCGGACCACGAGCTGTGGATGGCCTTCCTCCACGACACCGAGGGCAACACTCTGGCGTTGATGAGCGAAGTGCGACCTGCGGGCTAGCTGCTCGGCTCGGAATGCTGGGCGAGCTCGTCCACCTTGGCGGCGAAGACGAAGTCCGTCTCGCTCAAGCCATCGATCTTGTGTGTCCAGATGCTCAGCGTCACCCGGCCCCAGGCGAGGTGGAGGTCCGGGTGATGGTCGACGGCCTCGGCCAGCTCGCCGACTCGGTTGACGAAGGCCAGTGCTTGCCGGAAGTCGGCAAAGCGGAACCGCTTCTCCAAGTGATGTCCATCCACGAGTCGCCAGCCACCACCGAGCTTCCGCCGGAGCTGCTCTCTCTCTTCAGCGCCGAGTGGCGCCACCTGTCCCCGGCAGGGCTTGCAGTAACGGTGGGCCAGCTCGCTCATGGTGAAGTCTCCAGGACGTCGATGGTGAGCCCGCCGGCCAGCGCGGCAAGCGGTGCGAGCACCGGGGAGATTCCCTCGCGATCGGACAGGGCGGAGCTTGCCAGGGCGAGGTGGGCCGCGTCGAAGGGGCGATCGGTGATCGCATCGAGGTCCAGCCAGCGACCATCCACCCAGGCCTGCGCCCACATGTGGAAAGCAAAGATGTCGTGGGCGCCGGCGAAGGCCTCGGCGTAGAGGAGGCCCACCACCACTCGCGAGGGAATGCCTTCGGCGCGCAGCAGGGCGGCAAGCAGCACGGCGTGCTCCGTGCAGTCGCCTTCGCGGCGGGCGGCGACCTCCGAGGCGGTCGCGAAGCCGGTGCCGAGGTCGCGTGAGCGTACCTCCCGGTGCACGAAAGCCCGGAGGGCGAGGGCGCGATCCCGCGGCGCCGACGCGGCCGCGAGCCCGGCGGCAGCGGCCAGGCGGGCAACGGCAGGGTCACGGTCGTTGAGGTAGGACGAAGCCTCCAGAAAGGGCGCCGGGTCCGGCAGCTCGTCGGCCGCGGCCGTTCGCGCCTCGTTGCTCCGCTCGGCCGCGGCAGCGCTGACGGTGACGAGCCAGCTGCCGTCTTCGGCTGCCTCGGCACGCTGGCCACCGGCCGAGGGCGGCACCGCAAGCGCCGCCATGCCTGCTTCGGCAGCAGCGGGAAAGCGCAGCCGATAGCGCGCCTGGAGCAGCTGACGCGGCGCCGCGATGGGCCGGCTTGGGCGCACGAAGGTCGGGACCATGACCTCCGGGCCAGGGCCTCCCGTTGCCGGCGGCGGTCCCGTGGACCGGGTCAGCACCATCGCGAGGCCGGCGAAGGGTTGGATGGTGCGGACCGCGACACCCTCCTGGTCGAGATAGATCGTGGCGCCGCCACCGTAGGCCGCCGAGAGCAGGCGATACTCGGTGGCCTTGACCGCCCCGGCCGCCAGCGCCAGCTCGCTCGCATCGCCCCGGCGTTCGTAGCGGGCCAGGAAGGGCTCGGGGCCCAGGCTCGGGTCGAGGCTCAGGATCTCGAAGCTCGGGAGGCTTGCTGCGACCGCAGCTCGTATCCGGCGATTGGCGGCGGCCGGCGTGAGCCAGCTCCCCGCGGGCAGCGGCAGGCTCTCGTGGCTGACCGCCGCACCCTGGCGGCGATCCAGCTCCAGGCGGCCCGGCCGGAAGCGATACTCGAGCTCGAGTGGCAGCTGGCCCAACTCCTGGCGGGACGACATCGCGAGCGGCACCCCGGTGACGCTCTCCGTGAAGGTGGAGGCCAGGCGCACCCGCACCTCGCTGCCGCCCCGCCGCATGCGGATGTCGAGCTTGCTGGCGGTGATGACCACATCTCCCTGCTGCGATTCGCTCTCGTGGGCCCAACCGGCCACCTCGCCGCCCACCTGGACTTCGTACCAGCGCTCCACCGGCGGCACCTCCGGTGCGGTCGCGTGCCCAGGCTCGCCGAGAGCGAACAGAGACAGCAGGAGGAAGTGGACGAGAGCGAGAAAGCGAGCGCGCCGCATGCCGGGAGTCTAGCGGCTCGGCCGACGCTGTGGCGCTGGACGCGCTGCCTCTGGGCCAGCGGGCTCGTGGGCCGCTGCCGGCTGGCGCTTCGCTATCGGGGGGAGGTGTTAGAAATGGCTCCTGGGGAGGGATTTGAACCCCCGACCAATCGGTTAACAGCCGATCGCTCTACCACTGAGCTACCCAGGATTGTGAATGACCAAGAACGAAACGCGCCCTCGCGGGCGCGGACGGCGAGTCTAGGGGCAATGGCGGTGCGAAGTCAAACCGCCGTGGTGTCGAGGAACGGCTTGAGCTTCGACGCGCGGCTGGGGTGGCGCAGCTTGCGCAGGGCCTTCGACTCGATCTGCCGGATCCGCTCGCGAGTGACGTTGAACGACCGCCCCACCTCTTCGAGGGTGTGCTCGGAGCCCTCGCCGACGCCGAAGCGCATCTTCAAGACCAGCTCCTCGCGGGGAGTGAGCGTCTTCAGCACCCCGCGGGTCTGCTCGCGCAGGTTGGTGAAGATCACCGAGTCGATGGGCGAGGTGGCGTTCTTGTCCTCGATGAAGTCGCCGAGATGCGAGTCCTCTTCCTCGCCGATCGGGGTCTCGAGGGAGATTGGCTCCTGGGCGATCTTCATGATCTTGCGCACCTTGGAGGCCGGCAGGTCCATCCGCTCGCCGATCTCCTCGGCGGTGGGCTCACGCCCCAGCTCCTGCACCAGCGAGCGGCTGGTGCGGGTGAGCTTGTTGATCGTCTCGATCATGTGCACCGGGATGCGGATCGTGCGCGCCTGGTCGGCGATGGCACGGGTGATCGCCTGCCGGATCCACCAGGTGGCGTAGGTCGAGAACTTGTAGCCGCGGCGGTACTCGAACTTCTCGACCGCCTTCATCAGGCCGATGTTGCCCTCCTGGATGAGGTCGAGGAACTGCAGGCCGCGGTTGGTGTACTTCTTGGCGATCGAGACCACCAGGCGCAGGTTGGCGACGATCAGCTCTTCTTTGGCCTGCTCGCAGATGTACTCGCCGCCGCGGATCTTGGTGATCGTGGCCGAGATCTCGGCATGGGTGGTGCCGTAGCGCTCCTCGAGCTCCTTGAGCTTGGCGCGGTACTTCTCGATCCGCCGGCGGTGCAGGTTCTGCAGCTCGGCGTTGGCCTCGCGCTTGAGCGCCGTCTGGGCGCGCTTGATGTCGCCCTCGAAGCGCCCGAACTCGCGGTCGATGTCCTTCAGGAAGTCGACCATCCGGTTGCGGGCCTGCACCGAGAAGTCGATCGAGCGAATGTCCTTCGCCATCTTGCCCAGCAGGCGGTCGATCTCGCGCTCGACCTCGCGGTACTTCTCGCTGTCCGGCTTGCAGCGCTTCTGCTTCTTGCGCAGCTGGCCGATCTCCTGCTCGTTGGCGGCGATCGCCTCGAAGATCCGCAGGTTGGAGCGGATGCGGTCGGAGGCCTTGTTGTCGAGCGGCTCGTCGGGGTCGGTCTCGACGAGCTCTCGCAGTACCGTGCGGTCCCGCTGGGCGAGCTCGTTCAGGCGCAGCAGCTCGCGCAGCACCACCGGGTTCTCGCACAGGGCCTCGTAGATCATGCACTCGCCCTGCTCGATGCGCTGCGCGATCTCCACCTCGCCCTCGCGGTCGAGGAGGGGAACGGTGCCCATCTCGCGCAGGTACATGCGCACGGGGTCGTTGGTCTTCTCGTGCGGCGTCAGGCCGAAGTCGAGGGTCTCGTCGTTCTCCTTCTTCTCGAAGTCGACGGCCCCGGTGTCCAGCTCGTCCCGGTTGAGGTAGCGCTCGGGGCGATCGATGACGTCGATCCCGAGGTCGTTGAAGCGCAGGTAGATCTCGTCGAGCTCGTTGGGCAGCGCGACGACCTCCTCCGGCAGCATCTCGTAGATCTCGTCGTAGAGCAGGTAACCCTTCTCGCTGCCCAGCTCGATCAGCTGCTTGACGGAGGTGTAGCGGTCTTCGATCGCGTGGAAACTGGACGTGGACAAGATCTTCTCCTGCGTCTTCCGACGGTCGACTACGTAGCGTGCGCAACCGGCGCCGCCTGGCTCCGGGCTCCTGCCCTACCCCGGGGACCGTCGCGACGCCGGCTGACGAGACCGATGATGCTGTTGGCTCAGAGCTGTCTTTTCCCGCAGGAGGAACTCAAGACGCTCACGATCGCCCGTTTGCTCGGCGATCGCGATGTCTCGGGCCAGCTCGGCGATGCGCCCCCGTTGCCACCGTCTCTGTAACTCCGCGAGTCTGGGGGGGAGGCTCGCCGCCTCCGGCGTAACGGGCCTTTCTAACAGAACCTGCGCCAGTCGGTCAACCGCGGTTTGCTCGGTCTCCAGGGCGGCGGCCACTTCGCGGCCAGTCGGAATGCGGTGGCCGGCCTCCGCATAGAGAGCGCAAAAAGCGCTGAAAATATTCCGGCACACGGGATCGAAGAAGGCAGCGGGGGGCGGCAGCTCGGCGAGCGAAGGGATCGCCACGCCCTCGGCGAGGAGGAGGGCGAGGACTTCCTCCTCGAGGCTTCCCACCTCGCGCCGCGCCGGCGCCACCGCCGGAGGGGCTGTCGTTGCTGGCGCAGCCTCGCTCTTGCCGCGCTTGAGGATCATCTCGACGGGGAGGCCGAGGCGCTGCGCCGCCAGGCGTCCATAGCCCAGGCGGACGACGGGGTCCTTGATCGGCCGCAAGAGCTCGGCGACGGCGGTCGCCGCCTTCGCTTGCTGGTGAGGCTGGCGGCTGCTGTCGGTGGGGATCAGCCGCGCGAGCTCGAGCATCACGCCGTCGGTGGCCAGCTCGAGCCGGCCGCGCACGGCCTCCTCTCCGGCCTCGAGGCGCAGCGAGTCCGGGTCCTGGCCGGCGCCGAACTCGGCCCGGCGCACCGCCAGGTCCTCGGCGAGGAGGAGCGGCACCGCCCGTCGAAAGGCGTTGTCGCCCGCCGGATCACCGTCGTAGCCCACGATCACCTCGTCGGCGTAGCGGGCGAGGAGGCGTGCCTGGTCCTGGGTGAGGGACGTCCCCATGCTGGCGACGGCGCCTTCGAACCCGCTCGCCACCGCCGCCAGCACGTCGAAGTAGCCCTCGACGAGCAGGGCCCGGCCGGTCTCACGGATTGCGCGCTTGGCGAGGTGCAGGCCGTAGAGCAGGTGGCTCTTGTGAAACTCCTCGGTCTCGTTCGAGTTGATGTACTTGGCGCGGTCGTCGCCGAGGGTGCGTCCGCCGAAGCCCACCAACCGGCCCGCGGGGCTGAAGATGGGGAAGATCAGCCGGTGGCGGAAGCGGTCGTAAGGCCGCCCGCCCTGCTCCTTGCGCACCAGCAGACCGGCCGCTTCGAGGTCGGCCGCCGGCACCTTGCGGTCGAGCGCGTCGAGGAGGTCGCGCCAGCCGGGTGGGGCATAGCCGAGCCCAAAGCGCTCGCTGAGCGCCCCGGAGATGCGGCGCCGCTCGAGGTAGGCACGGGGTTCCGCAGCGTTGCTCAGCGAACGCCGGAAGAACTCCCAGGCGGCCGAGAGCGCTCCTTCGATGCCCCGCTCGCGGCGTTGGCCTCCACTGCTGCTCGGCGCCGTCGGCAGGGGGATCCCGTAGCGACGGGCGAGCGTCTCGATGGCAGCGGGAAAGTCGTCTCCCGAAGCCAGCTGGTGGAGCTTGATGGCGTCGCCACCGGCGCCGCAGCCGAAGCAGTAGAAGAGGCCCTGCTCGGGGTCGACAGAGAACGAGGGCGTGCGCTCCTTGTGCACTGGGCAGAGCCCCACCCAACGCTGGCCGCGGCGGGTGAGCCGGGTGTAGTCCGAGGCGATGCCCAGGATGTCCGCCGCCTCGCGAACGGCGCGGATCAGCTGCGGGGTGAGATGGATGTTGCGCATCAGCCGGTGTGGCCGGCGAGGGTGATCACCGTGGCGCCGTTGCCTCCCTCGTTGGCTGCCCCCGGCCGGCTGCCGGCGACCGCCGGATGCGAGCGCAGGTGTTGGCGGATGGCGTCGCGCAGCCGACCCGTGCCGTGGCCGTGGATCACCCGCACCTCCGGCACGCTGGAGCGCAGAGCCTGATCCAGGTAGTCGTCCAGCTGGTCGAGGGCGGGCTCGACGCGCTGGCCGATGAGATTGATCTCCGGCTTGGCGGCCGTCTGCAGGTCCCCGCTTGCCTGGGCCTCACCCGCGCGGGGGGGGTGCTGCGCGCTGGTCTTGCTGCTCGACCGCGGCTCGTCGGCGGCCAGCCCGACCAGCTCGGCGATCCCGCAGCGAACCCGCTTGCCGCGGACCAGGACGTCCACCCGCTCGCCGCTGATCTTCTCGACGCTGCCCTCCCAGCCGAGGCTGCGATGGCGCACGGTGCCGCCCGCCCGGACCGGCGCCTCGGGCTCGTGCTCGGCGGGGAGGAGGTCGGGAGCGGCCTCGAAGAGACGCTCCTCGGTCTGGGCCTCGAGGCCCTTGCGGCGGCCGCCGAGGAGCTCCTCCTTCAATCGTTCGACCTCGTCGCGGAGTTTCTTGCGGGTTTCCAGACGGAAGGCGTCGAGCTCGGATTTGAGCCGGCGGCCGACCACCCGCCGTTCGGCTTCGAGGGCGGCCCGCTCGCGGTCGAACCGGGCCCGGGAGAGCTCGAGCTGGCTCGCTTCATGCGCCATCCGCTGGCGCTCGCTAGCGAGCTCTTGGCGGGTCGCCTCGAGCTCGGCGAGCATCCGCCGCAGGTCCTGGTGCTCGGAGCCCAGAAGGGCCTCGGCGCGGTCGAGCCAGGCCGCCGGCAGCTGCAGGCGGCGGGCGAGGCCGAGCGCCTCGCTGCCGCCCGGTGAGCCGGGGACGAGGCGGTAGGTGGGCTGGCCGGTAGCGGGATCGAGCTCCATCGCGGCGCAGCGCGCTCCCTCGCGCTCGAGGGCGGCCGCCGCGAGGCCGATGAGGTGAGTCGTGATCAGAGTCAGGCCCTGGCGTTCCAGCAGTCCTTCGAGCAGGGCGATGGCGAGGGCGGCGCCTTCCTCGGGGTCGGTGCCCGAACCGAGCTCGTCGAGCAGCACGAGGCTCTCGGGAGAGGCTTCCTCCCAGGCTTCGCGCAGGCGCAGCAGCCGGCCGCTGAAGGTGGAGCGGTCGGCGAGCAGGTCCTGCTCGTCGCCGATGGTCGCCACGATGCGGGCGAACACCGGCAGGCGGGTGCCCGGCTCCGCCGGCACCGGCAGCCCGCACTGGTGAGCCAGGCAGAGGAGCCCGAGGGTCTTGAGCACCACCGTCTTGCCGCCGGCGTTCGGGCCGGTGATCACCAGCGCCCGGCGCGTGTCGCCGAGCTCGAGGTCGAGGGGCACGATGGCGCCTTCGTGGCCGGCGGTGCCGAGGCTGTCGCGGCGCAGCGGCGCCAGCGCCGGGTCGAGCAACGGATGGCGCGCGGCCACCAAACGCAGCTCCCCTGGCGGTGCGATCTCGGCCAAGTGGCTGCCGGTCAAGGTCGCGAAGCGGCTCGCCGCCTGCAGCAGGTCGAGCTCGGCGAGGAAGTCGGCGTGGGTCGTGATCTCTCCCGCTTGGCGGCGGGCCTCGGCGAGCAGCTCCTCGAGGATCCGGTTGCGCTCGGCCTCCTCGTCGTCGACGGCCTGCTGCAGCCGGTTGTTGCTCTCCACCACCTCCAGCGGCTCGAAGTAGAAGCTGCGGCCGGTGCCGGAGCGGCCATGTACGAGACCGGGGCTGCGCCCGCGGGCCCCTGCCGAGAGGAGCAGCACGAGGCGCCCGCCGCGCATCGGGATGGTCTCCTCCGAGAGGTTCTCGCGCTCGCGCTCGACGACCTTGCGCAGCTCACCGTAGAGCCCGTCGCGCAGGCCGCGAATGCGCTCGCGCAGGGTGCCGAGCTTGGGGCTGGCGTCCTCGCGTACCTCGCCGCGGCGGTCGAGCGAGCGGTGGATCTTCCGCGCCAGCTCACCGAGGTCCGGCAGCGCGCGGGCGGGCAGGCTCAGGGCTGCCAGGGGCGGCACGGCTTCGAGGATGCGCTGCCGGGCATCCGCCGTCTCGCCCAGCAGGTCGGCGAGATGAATCAGGGCGGTGCCGACGGCGCTCGGCCGCCCGGACCCCAGCTCATGGAGGAGGTCGCCGAGCGGGAAGTCGAAGCTGCCGACGAGGCGACGCTCAGCCGCCAGCAGTGAGGCTTCTGTGAAGCGCTGCCGGCGCTCAGCCAGCGCTGCCGGCGCCACCAGCGGGGCGAGGGTGAGCAGCCGCTGCCGGCCGAGGTCCGTTGCCGCCAGGGAGGCGAGCACGGCCCGCAGCTCCTCGATCTCGAGGGCGGCGGCGCTCGGGGGGGAGAGCACGAAGTCGGTCATCAGCGGTGGTGTCGGCCGCACGGGGGGGCGATCCTCGGCGGTTCCCCTGCGGCCAGGACGGCTAGAAAGTGAATGGCAAGAAAGCAAAAGGAGCGGGACGTTGCGGCCCCGCTCCTGGTGAGCTGTGATCTCTGCGGCTCGCCCATGGCGAGCGGTGTGAGGCGAGTGGGGCCTAGATCAACCCCGCCTTGCGCTCCTCGGCGACCTTGCGAGCCATCTTCTTGCGGGCCTGGATCGCCTTGCGCTTGCGCTTGACGGACGGCTTCTCGAAGTGTTGGCGCTTGCGCAGCTCGGTGAGGATTCCCGACTTCTCCACTTTGCGCTTGAAACGCCGCAGCGCGTTCTCGAAGCTCTCGTCTTCGCGGACATGAACTACCGGCATGGACCTGATCACCTCACCTTCGCTCTTGGGTCAAGCTCCGTGAGCTTGCCGATGCGCCCTGACTGTCGTTGCCTTCGAGGTCCGGACTTTGAGGTCTTGACTTTTGAGGTCTTGACTTTGCAGTCGGGGGCTTGCGTCGTCAGTGCCGGCAGCGACCGGCGCCGACACAGAGCCGGAAGTCTCTCTCAGTCGCGTTGCCAAGTCAAGCTGAAGGCGGGGCTGACGGGTGCCTGCCGGGCGCGCCGCAGCTGACCTTTCCCGCAGCACCGCCAGGAACCTATGCCGGAACGCCAGCGGCAGCCCGCAAGTACGCTAAGTCACCGTGCCGTAAGGATTTCCCGCCTTCACTCCGCTTGACAGCCGGGAGAGGGGGGCAAATAATGGGATGTTCATCGCAGTGCTGGTTCAACAGAGCTCGATCGTTCTCGCCAAAGCCGCGGAGGTCGCAGGATGCCCTTGGCAGACCCTCAAGCCGATCCCGGAGCCGCCAGCCACGGCGGGTCTCTGTCCAATCATGTCCGTCATCTCGACGAGCAGATCGCGGGCTCGATCCGGCAGCGCTTGCGGGCCCTGCAGGAGGAGCTGTCGGCCCACATCCAGCAGAGCACGACCTCGCTGCGCGAACGGCTGGCAGCTCTCGAGGCTGCCTTGCCGGACCAGCTCGTGGCCAACGAGGACCTGCTGCCGGTTGCCGAGCAGGCTCGTGCCGAGGGCCGGTCGGGAGCTTTCGCCGATCTGCAGGCCGCGCTCGTGGCCGTGGACCATGCCGAGGGGCAGAGGGAGATCCTTGCCGCCCTGCTCGAGCAGGCAGGCCGTTTCGCTAGCCGGACGGCGCTCTTCCTGCTGCGTCCCGGTCAGGCCCAGGGCTGGGGGGCCTACGGCTTCGCAGCCACCGAACATCCGGTCTCCGATCTCGCGGTGGTGAGCGAGCCCGGCTCGGCTTGGGAGAAGCTGGGAGAGGGGCGGAGCGCGGTCTCGCTGTCGCAGAACGACATCGCTTCGCTGGCCAGTCAGCTCGGCGTCGAGCTGGCGCAGGAGGCAGTGCTGATCCCCCTGGTGCTGGCAGACCGCGTCGCCGCCGCCCTCTACGCCGACCGCCTCGCCGAGGCGCCGGGCCTCGAGGTGCCGGCCCTGCAGGCGCTGAGCTATGCCGCCGCCCAGGCCGTGGAGCTCGAGCCGCTGCGCGAGCGTGCCGCGACGCCCACCCTGGCCTTGGACCTGGCCACCGACGGTGCCGAAGCTCTGCCGATGGGGCTGTGGAGCGAGCCGGCGGCGAGCGAGGCCGAGATCGCGGCCGCGCCGCCGGAGCCGCAACCCGCAGCGTGGCCGGAGGCCGGGACGGCCCAACTGCCACCCGAGATCGTGGAGGCTGCGGCCGAGCGTGAGGAAGTCGTCGAGACCTGGACGGTCGAGCCGGCCGTGGAGCCTGCGGCCCCCGCGGAGGCCGCGGAGCTTGCGATGCCCGCGTGGCCGCTGGCCGCGCAGGAGCCTGTCGTCGCCGAGCCTGCCAGCGCCGCGGAGCCTGAGCCCGCGGTGCTCGAACCACGGGTGTCGGAACCGGCTCCTTTCGCTGCTGCCTTCGACCAGCCCTTCGACGAGGTTGCCTCGCCGAGCACCCCGGCGGTCACCGAGCCGGAACCCGTCGCCGAGGTTGCCCCGTCACCGTGGTCTTGGCAGCCACCCGCCCCGCTCGAGGTTGCTCCCGAGCCACCCGCTGCCGAGCTCCTGGGCGAGGTGGAGCCTCCCGCCCCGCCGTTCGAGCCCGTAGTCCCTACCGGCGCCGAGACCCTGGCACCGCTGAGCTTCGAGCCCCAGCTTGAGGAGCCGCCCGCCCCGGTCGAAGAGCCGCCGGCCACCGTCGAGCAGCCGGCCGTGGGTTTCTACGCCGAGCCCGCCGAGATGGTGGCACCCTTCGCGGCGGCGCCCACGCCGGTGCTGCCCGAGCTTCCTCCCGAGGTGCTTCCTCCCGAAGTGCTGCCGCCGGGGGGAATGCCACCTGAGGAACTGCTGGAGGTACCGCCCGTCGCAGCGCCCCAGCTGCCCCAGCTGCCGGATGTCGACGTCAGCGAGGATGCGACGGTGCTCCTCAAGCGGCCGACGCTGGCGCCACCCAGCGCCGCACCGACGGCGATCGAGCCCGAGGACGAGACGCACCCGCGGCTTGGCGCCGCCACGCGCGCCATGCCGCGTGGTGGGGTCGGCGAGGTTCGTCCGCCGTCGGGCTTTGAGGGCCCGGGCCTGGCTTTCGCAGGGGGAGGGCGCACCGCCGCCGCGGCGGGCGGCGAGACCGCCGCCCACGAAGAGGCCCGGCGGCTCGCCCGCCTGCTGGTCAGCGAGATCCGCCTCTACAACGAGGAGCAGGTCGAGGAGGGCCGCCGCAACCGCGACATCTATCCGCGGCTGCGCGACGAGATCGACCGCTCGCGCAAGATGTACGAAGAGCGCATCGCTGCTGAGGTTCGGACGGCGCGCGACTACTTCCAGGAAGAGCTGGTCCGACGCCTTGCCGACGGCGATCCCACGGCGCTTGGGATGTAGGGGCGTTCTGTACGCGCGCAGGGCGAGCTTGCCGCTCGCTCTTGCCGGCCTTCTGCTCACCACGGTGCTGAGCACGGGCTGCGACGAGCCCCGGCGGCGCCCGTTGGTGGTGCCCAGGCCGGGGCCCATCGTCCTCATCACGCTCGAAGGCTTGCGTCCAGATGTGGTGGGGGGGCTGGGGGGAGACCCTCGGCTCACCCCGGCGCTCTCTGCCTGGATCGAGAAGGCCGACTGGGCGGGGCGCGCCGTTGCCCCCTCGAGCTGGCTCACTCCGTCGTTCGCGTCCCTGATGACGGGCCTCAAGCCTTGGCAGCACCAGGCGATCACGGCCCTCGAGCCGCAGATGGCGGGGGACCTGGTGACGCTGGCCGAGGCGCTCAAGTCTCTGGGCTATCGCACCCGCGCCTACCATGACAGCGATCGTCTCTCCGCCAACCTCGGTTGCGTGCAGGGGATCGACCGCGTCTTCGCCCTGCGGCGTGGCCAGCGGGCGGCGCAGGACATCGCCAACCTGCGGGGGGGCCGCGAGCTGGTGTGGGTCCATCTGACCTTGCCCGCGCCACCCTACGTGCGCCGCGACTATCTCTTGCCGCGCATCGCGCCGGCGCCGGAAGGCCTGCCGCAACGGCTCGGCGGCAACGCTCTGGAGCAGTACTTTGACCCGGCGACCCCCATGCCTGCCGCCGTCCACGACCGCCTGTGGGCCCTCTATCGGTTGAACGTGGCGGCGGCCGATGCGCTGCTCGGCCGATTGCTGGCCGGCCTCGGCTCCGACGAGCGCGGCGACGGGCCGCTGGTGGCGATCGTCTCGCTCTTCGGGCAGGAGTTCGGCGAGCAGGGGCAGGTCGGCTCCGGTGGCAACCTGGGCCGCTCCGAGATCGAGGTTCCCTTGATCCTCAAGCTGCCGCGTTCGCTCGCCGGCCAGCTGGCGGTCCCGGCGGGTGAGCGGGTCGCCGTCGCCCGCCTGTGGGCCACCCTGGTGAGCGCGGCCGGCGGCCAGCCGCCCCCCGGCGTGGCGCCGAGCCTGTTCGGGCCCGGCGAGAGCGGCGAGCTCTCCGAGCTCTACCATGTGGCCGGCAGCAACGAGTTCTCTTGGTTGGAGGGCGACCTTCAGCTGCGCTGGGTCCAGTCCTTCGCCGACCCGGGTCGCGACTACTATCCGTTGCGGATGGCGGCGATGGCGGCGGCGCGGGGATCCGCGGCGCGCGAGAGCTACCGCGAGCGCTTGCTGCGCCTCGACCGGACCTTCCGGCTGACCCTGCCGCTCAGCGGCAACCATCCGCCCGTCCTGCTCCTCGAGCGGTGGACGGCGGACGGCGTGGAGAGCGTCGACGACCCGACCCGTCAGGCGGAGATGGCCGCCCATCTGCGCCATGCCTGGCTCGAAGGCGTTGGCGAGGAGAGCGCGCCGAACGAACAGTCGGCGCGGCGGTGGCGATAGGTCCAGACTGGCCACAGCGCTCCGGGCGCCGATATATACTTGCGGATCCCGAGTTCGAGAGGGACTGCCGGGTCCATAGCTCAGCGGTGAGAGCATCCGGCTCATAACCGGCTGGTCCCTGGTTCGAATCCAGGTGGACCCACTCTGCCGAGGACAACGCATGACCAATCACCTAGCGGACATCGTCGCGCTGGAAGCCACGTTGACAGAGCTCTCCGCTGCCGAACAGCAGCTCAACGGCATCCCCGAATGGATGCGCTCCCTGCACGACGAACACCGCGGCCGTTCCGTTGAGATCCAAACCTACGAAGAGACAGCCGAAAGGGCCCGCGAGGAGCGGCGCAGCGCCGAGGCGACGCTGGCCGAGGCCCAGGAGCGCCTGAAGCGCTACCAGCAGCAGATCAACCAGGTGAGCACGCAGCGCGAGTACGGTGCGCTGCTCTCCGAGATCGACACCACCAAGGCACAGATCACGGCGGCCGAGACGGCCGGCCTGGCCGCCATGGAGCGGCGCGAGCAGGCCGAGAAGGACCTCGCTGTCGCCCGCGAGTCCTTCGCGGACATCGAGGCCCGCTACGCCGCGGAGATGGCGCGCTGGGAGAGCGAGAAGCCCCAGCTCGAAGAGCGGGTAGGGCGCATCCGCGAAGCCGCCAAGGTTCTGCGCGAGCGGCTGCCACGTGGCACGGTGGCGCTCTACGAGCGGGTACGGGAACGCTACCAGGGCGGCGGCATCGCACCGATCTATGAGGTCGTGCGGCCGGGCAAGGGACCGAAGGTCTACCACTGCGGTGCCTGCAACTACAGCATCCGGCCGCAGGTGGTCGTCGAGGTACGGTCGATGCAGGGCCTGGTCCAGTGCGAGGGTTGCAAGCGCATCCTCCACTTCTCGACCGAGGCGCCGGCTTGAGTGAGCACAAGGGGCGCGCCTGGATCGACGGCGGGGCGCGCGGTAATCCTGGCCCGGCCGGGTTCGGCGTCCTACTGGAGACCGCCGAAGGCCCCGAGGAGATCATCGGCTACCTCGGCAAGGCCACCAACAACGTGGCGGAGTACACGGGCCTGCTCGCCGCCCTCTCCCGCGCCCGGGCACGCGGCCTCGACGATCTCGAGGTGTTCTCCGACAGTGAGCTCTTGGTCCGCCAGGTCAATGGACAGTACAAGGTCAAGGCGGCGCACCTGGTGCCGTTCTTCCTCGCCGCCCTCAAGCTGCGTCGCGAGTTCGGCCGCTTCAGCCTGCGCCACGTGCCGCGCAACGAGAACTCGCATGCCGACGGCCTCGCCAACCGCGCGATCGATGCCCGGGCGCCGCTGCCGGCCTGGCTCGAGCTGCCGCGTTGAGCGGGAGAGACGGTGAGCGACCCGCCATCGCCCGCCGAGCTCGCCACCGCTGCTGCGCGCCTGGCAGCCGTCGAAGCGAGGATCATGGCCGCCTGCGCTCGCGCCGGCCGCCCGCGCGCCGCGGTGACCCTGCTCGGCGTCTCGAAGACGCAGCCGCCGGACCGCGTTCTCGCCTTCTACAAGGCGGGCCTGGCGACCTTTGGCGAGAACCGCGTCCAGGAAGCCGTCGCCAAGGCGGCGGAGCTGCCGGCGGCCATCGACTGGCACCTGATCGGCCCCTTGCAGACGAACAAGGTACGCTCGGCCCTGCGCTTGTTCTCGACCATCCACGCGGTGGACCGCCTGCGGCTTGCCCAGGCCCTCGCCGAGGAGGCCGAGCGGCTCGGGCGCGAGGTGGCGTGCTTTCTCGAGATCAACCTCGCTGGCGAGGCGAGCAAGCACGGCTTTGCTCCAGCCGAGCTCTTGGCCGAGCTGGTGGAGCTCGCCGCCCTACCGCGGTTGCGCTGGCTGGGCCTGATGGCGATCCCGCCGTTCGCCGACGATCCCGAGGCCTCGCGCCCGTGGTTTCGTCAGCTGCGGTTGCTGCGCGACCGGTTGGCCTCGGCCGGTCCGCTCGCCGGCTTTGCGGGCCAGCTCTCGATGGGAATGAGCGCCGACTTCGAGATCGCCATCGAGGAAGGCTCGACCCATGTCCGCGTGGGGACCGCCCTCTTCGGAGCCCGGGGGTGAGGCCGTGGAGCTAGGCCCCCTTCCCGCTGGCGCGCGGCGCCTCTTCGCCCACTACGACGAGAGTGAGCTGGCCTCGGCGCCGGGTTTCGTCACTGCCCGCCTGCTCGAGGACGGCGATCGCCGCGACCTCTCCTGGCTCTTCGCTCGCCTGGGGAGCGCCGCGATCGCCGCCTGGGTGGAACGCCACGGCGCCCGGCAACTGTCGCGCCGGAGCCTGGCCTACTGGCGCCTGCATCTCGGCCTCCCCGAGCCCGCTGCGGGTGCCAAGGACCTCGAAGGTGAGCTATGGCTGCTCTGACCCCTTCCCACCTCGCCTCTCTGGCCGTCGAGAGCCGCGAGCTCGCCGGGCGGCTCGCCAGCCGTCCCTGGGCCGAGGACGTCTACCTCGCCGGGTCCGGGGCCCTCGCCCTCTACACCGGCCACCGCCCGGTCCGCGACCTCGACCTGATGGCGATGACCAACCGGCTGGTGAGCGCCGATCGGCGAGATCTGCTGGCTGATCTCCTGGCGCTCGAGCCCGGGACGCGGGTCGAGACCGCCCGCGACGGCTACCTCTTCGCGCGCCTCGGAGGCGTCGGCGTCCGTTTCTACTACTACCCCTACCCGCTGATCGAGCCCGTCGAGGAGCTGCATGGGCTCAGCGTCGCCTCGCCGCTCGACCTTGGCCTGATGAAGCTGGGCGCCATCATCAGCCGTGGCACCCGGCGCGACTTCGTCGATCTCTACTTGCTCTGCCAGCAGCTGTCCTTGCGCGAGCTGCTCGTGCGGGCGGCCGACAAGTTCGGGCATGTGCGGGACTTCCCCCTGCAGGCGCTGAAGGGCCTGGCCGACCGCAGCGAGGTGGGCGACGAGCCGTTGCCGCGCCTGGCGAGCCCCCTCGCTTGGGACGCTGTCGTCACCTGGCTCGACGGCGAGATCGCGAACCTGTCGCAAGAGAGCTTTGAAGGCCCATGAGCCAGCTCTTGATCACCAACCTCGGCGAAGTCGCCACGCCTCTGGGCCGCGCGCCGCTCCGCGGGGTCGCGCAGGGGAACATCGAGCGCCAGGCCGGGGCCGAGGTGCTGGTGCGCAACGGCAAGATCGTTTTCGTGGGCCCGCGTGCCGCCCGCCTGCAGCGCTACGGCGAGGTCCTCGACAGCGAGCGCTACGACGCCCGCGGCGGGACGCTCATCCCCGGCCTGGTCGACAGCCACACCCACCTGCCGTGGGCTGGCAGCCGCGAGCACGAGTTCGCCGACCGCCTGGCCGGCAAGACCTATCTGGAGATCGCAGCGGCGGGCGGCGGCATCCTCTCGACCGTGCGTGCCACCCGCGCGGCGAGCGAAGACGAGCTGGTACACCTGGTGCGTCAGCGGCTCGATCGCATGCTGGTCTGGGGCACCACGACGGCGGAGGCGAAGAGCGGCTACGGCCTGGCGCTCGACGCCGAGCTCAAGCAGCTGCGAGCCATCCAGCGGGCCGGCGAAGCACACGCCATCGAGCTGGTGCCGACCCTGATGGCAGCCCACGAGGTGCCGCCGGAGCACCGCGCGAACCGCCAGGCGTTCCTCGACCTCGTCGTCGGGGAGATCATCCCGGCAGCCGCCGAGGCCGGCCTGGCGCATTTCTGCGACGTCTTCTGCGAGGAGGGGGTGTTCACCGTGGAGGAGTCTCGGCGCGTGCTGGAGGCCGGCCGCGCCCATGGTCTCGTGCCCCGCCTCCATGCCGACGAGTTCGTCGACTCCGGGGCGGCAGCCCTCGCCGCCGAGCTGGGAGCGGCCTCCGCGGACCATCTGATCGCCGCCTCCGACGCCGGCATCGCGGCGATGGCCGTGGCTGGTGTCATGGCCGTGCTGTTGCCGGGCGTCGGCTTCTTCCTGATGAAAGGCGGCTACGCTCCGGCGCGGCGCTTCGTCGAGGCCGGGGTACCCGTGGCCCTCGCCAGCGACTGCAACCCCGGCTCGTCGCATACCGAGTCGCTCCTCTTCATCTTCTGGCTCGGCGTCTTCCAGCTGCGCCTGTCGATCCCCGAGGCCCTGACGGCAGTCACCCTCAACCCGGCCTGCCTCCTCGGCCGCGGCGACCTCGTGGGCTCGATCGAGCCCGGCAAGCAGGCCGACCTCGTCCTCCTCGACGCCCCCAACCTCGACCACCTCGCCTACCACTTCGGGATCAATCCCGTGGCGGCGGTGTGGAAACGGGGCCGCCGCGTCCACCCTGCCTAGGTAGGGGCGGGTCTCAGACCCCCCCGCGCGATCTGCAGAGC
>WBZL01001252.1_pt1 | contig 27061 bp, 29 predicted proteins | sample 5204291 | NCBI WGS metagenome assembly WBZL01 (sample SAMN12344345, study PRJNA552823) | activated sludge metagenome | biome: Activated sludge suspended growth; feature: Nitrification reactor; material: Wastewater; isolation source: activated sludge from nitrification reactor of wastewater...
GTGGCCGCGGTCGCCGTGGTCGCACTGCTGGGCGGCGGCGCCCTCCTGTCGGTGGCCGGCGGCCCCGGCTCCTCGGGAGACGACGGCGACACCGGCGAGGAGGTGGCCATCGACGACGCCGAGGGACGTGCGCTGCTCGAGAACCTGCCGTCGTCACCGATCGATGGCAAGCAGTCGTGGCGGCTCCCGGTGGGCGTCACCCCCCAGACCGGCCTCGGCGACGGCGACCTGGTCACCATCTACGGCCGGGGCTTCGAACCCCACGACTCCCTCGGCGTGGTCCACTGCTCGTCCGAGGCCGACACCCTCAACGCTGGCATCGAGGCCTGCGAGCTGGGCTCCAACGGGAGCTTCTCGGGCGTGGAGTACGTGACGGCCGACGCCGAGGGCAACGTGGTCGCCGAGGTGCAGATCCGTCGCTTCATCGAGACGCCGGGCTACGGCCGGGTCGACTGCGCCTCCGTCGCCGAGCGCTGTCTGCTCGGCATGGGCGCCATCAGCAACTACGACCGCTCCGGCGGGGTGTACATCCGCTTCGAGGGTTCGCCCGACTTCCCGGTGCCGAGCCTGTCGGTGCCCGGGTCCGAGGGCGGGCTCACGCCCGGCCAGGAGGTGCAGGTCCAGGTGTCGGCCTGGGTGCCCGGCCGCCTGATCCGCCTCCAGCAGTGCGCCGCCGGCGCCGACGGCTACGACGACGCCGACCCGTGCGAGACGCTGCTCGACACCCGCGCCGACGAGGCCGGCAACCTCTCCACGGCCCTGGTCCTGAACGCCGCGGTGATCGTCGACGGGCGGGAGGTGGCCTGTGCACCGGGATGCGTGCTGCGGGCCACCGGCATCGGTGTCCCCGAGGGCACCACCGCCCCGCTGGCCGACCCGGTGCCGCTGCGCTTCGCCCCCGGCACAGAAGGCGTGACCACCACCAGCCACGCCGCCACCACCACCTCCACCACGACCATCACCACGGCGGTGGGGGTGGCCCCCGGGTCCGAGGGAGACCCGGCCACCACCACCTCGATCGCCGGCACCGCACCCGGGTCGCAGACCGCGCCCGATCCGGTGCTGCCCGATCGCGGGCCGATCTCGGGGAACTGAGCGACCGCCGGCCGCCGCCCCCTGACCGGGTCCGGGTGTCCGGGGTCCCGGGTGACCGGCTCCAGCCGTTCAGCGGTCCGCCAGCCACTCCAACCAGGTGCCGTGGGGGTGTTGGTCGGCCAGGCGGTGCTGCGTGCGGGCCCCGTCGCGCCAGTCCACCCGCACGAGCGCGGTGGCCGCGCCGTCGGGACGACCGTCGGGACGGGGCGGCACGTCGAGCCCGGGCACCAGCACGGGCTGTTCGGCGTACACCAGCGACAGGTCGCGCTCGCGGCCGAGTCGGTCGAGCGTGGCCAGGAAGGTCTGTTGGCGATCCGGGCCGAGGTAGTTGAGCATCCACGTCGACACCACCACCGGCAGGGCGTGGCCGGGGACGGCCGTCACCAGGGCGGGGAGGTCGTCGACGGCGTCGCCGGGCACCACCCGCGGCCGCTGGCCGTGGGCCAGGGCGATGGCGGTGCGGGCCCGGTGCACCCGTTCGGGCTGGTCGGGCCACTGACAGGCCACCAGCCACCGGGCCTGCTCACGGTCGCCGGTGTCCACCGGGTGCAGGTCGAGGCCGACCCGACTCACGATCGGAGGAACGTCGTGGGGCAGGGGCGGGGTGTGCGGACCGCGAAGGACGCAGGTGAGCACGAGCGGCGCGTCCCGAGCCACCCAGTGGGCGGCCCGGTCGGCGTCGTCGGCGGGCAGGGCGTCGCCCGAACCGGGCTCGGGGTGCGAGCGGGTGTAGCAGTAGCCGTAGTGGTCGAGGAGCAGGTTGAGGCCGGCGCTGGCGCCCACCTCCACCAGGCCCAGGCGGTACCCCTCGGCCGCCAGCCCGCCCAGCGCCGGCAGCAGGGTGGCACACCGCCCCACCTCGTTGGTCTGGGTGGACCGGGTGCGCAGCCGCTCGGCCACGCCCTCGTGCTCCAGCGCCAGGGTTCGGAAGTGGGGCCAGGGGTCCTCGACGTCGCGGCCCACCGGTCGGGGCGTGCTGGTCACCGACCCGTACCAGTGGGCCAGGGCCACGGCGTCGGGATCGTGGTCACCGGCCAGGATCACGTCGTGCACCGCGGCCAGCAGGAGGTTGGGGATGTGCTGGTCCGGCCGGGGCGACAACAGGAGTCGCCCCGCCACCTCCGGGTCCCGGGCGGCCCCTTCGCAGAGTCGGCGGTAGAGCGGCAGGTTTCGCACCACGCCGTCGGCCCAGGTCCGGAACAGCCCCGTCAACCCATCTGCTCCCATCGGGTCCTCATCCATCATCGGATCCTCCCACCGATGCTTTTCAGCGGCGATCGGCGCGGCCGGCGAGCAGGTTCAGCCGGCGCCGTAGACGGGCGTGGGCGCGGGCGCCTCGGCCAGCAGTTCCAACACCGCGTTGCCCACCTCGATGGGCTCCCAGCGGGCGCCCTTGTCGATCACGCGGCCGTGGTGCCAGCCGTCGGCGACCGACACCTTGCCGGCCTCCACCTCGAACACCCGGCCGGTGATCCCGGCCGAGTCGGGGGACCCCAGCCACACCACGAGGGGGGCGACGTTCTCGGGGGCCATCTCGTCGAAGGCGTCGGGGTCGTCGGGGGCGGCCATGGTGGCGGCGAACACCTGCTCGGTCATGCGGGTGCGCGCCGCGGGAGCGATGGCGTTGACCGTGACGCCGTAGCGACCCAGCTCCGCGGCCTGCACCAGGGTGAGGGCGAGGATGCCGCCCTTGGCGGCCGAGTAGGCGGCCTGCCCGACCGAGCCCATGAGGCCGGCGCCCGACGACGTGTTGATGATGCGGGCGTCGACGGGCTCGCCCGCCTTGGCCCGGTCTCTCCAGTACGCCGCGGCGTGGCGGGCGGTGGTGAAGTGGCCCTTGAGGTGGACCTGCATGGTGAGATCCCACTCGTCCTCGCTGGCGTTGGCGAACATGCGGTCTCGCACCACGCCGGCGTTGTTGACCACCACGTGCAGATCGCCGAACGCGTCGAGCGCGGCCTGCACCAGGTTGGCGCCGCCCTCCCAGGTGGAGATGTCGTCGCCGTTGGCCACCGCCTCGCCGCCCATGGCCCGGATCTCGCTCACCACCTCGCCGGCCGGGCCGGTGGACCCGCCGGAGCCGTCGAGCTCGGCCCCGATGTCGTTCACCACCACCTTGGCGCCCTGGCGGGCGAACTCCAGGGCGTGGCCACGGCCGATGCCCCGGCCGGCTCCGGTGATGACGACGACTCGGCCCTCGCAGATCGAACCCATGGGACTCCTCGGACGGGCGCCGGGCCGAGGCCGGGCGCTGGTTTCTGACGAGTCGTCAGATTAGCGTGCCGGTCCATGGACCTCGGCGTGACGATCTTCCTCACCGACCAGACGATCGACCCGGTGGAGCTGGCCCGGGAGGTGGAGGCGCGGGGGTTCACGTCGATCTGGGTACCCGAGCACACCCACATCCCCACCAGCCGTCGCACCCCGTCGCCCATGGGCGAGCCGTTGGCCGAGGAGTACAAGCGAACGCTCGACCCGTTCGTGGTGATGGCGATGATGGCCGCGGTGACCACCGAGGTCCGCCTGGGCACCGGCATCGCCCTCCTGGCCGAGCGGGACCCGATCGTCACCGCCAAGGAGGTGGCCACCCTCGACCACTGCGCAGACGGTCGCATCCACCTCGGCATCGGCTACGGCTGGAACATCGAGGAGCTCGAGGACCACGGCGGGTCCAAGCAGACCCGCCGGGCCGTGGTGCGCGAGCGGGTGCTGGCCATGCAGTCGCTGTGGGGCGACGAGGTGGCGTCGTTCCAGGGCGAGCACGTGCAACTCAGCCCGTCGTGGGCCTGGCCCAAGCCCCGCCAGACCGTGCGCGGGCGGAGTGGGGTGCCGGTGCTGGTGGGTGGGGCCGCCGGGCCGATCCTCTTCCAGCACATCGCCGAGTTCGGCGACGGCTGGATCCCGGTGGGCGGGGCCGGTGTGGCCGAGGCCATGGCCGACCTGCGCCGGGCGGCCGAGGACGTGGGCCGGGACCCCGCCGAGCTCGCCGTGGTCCCCTTCGGCACCCTGCCCACCGCCGAGAAGCTCGACTACTACGCGTCGCTCGGCATCACCGAGACCGTGCTGCGACTCCCGTCCGCCGGGCGCGACGAGGTGCTCCGCACCCTCGACGACCACCAGCGGTTCCTGACCGGCTGAACCGGCGTCAGGTGCCCGGAGCAGAGGACCCGGAGGACAAGATGGCGAGCACCAGCACCACGTAGAACACCATCAGCAAGGTGGCGACGGCTCCGAGGATGCGACCGGCCTTGATGAACCCGGCGTTCGAGAACTGGTAGCCCGAGAAGCGCACCTGGGCCATGGCCTTGTTGCCCATGGACCACGCCAGCGGCCCGATGAGCGGGCAGATGACGATGGACAGAATCCCGAGCACCAGGATCGTGGTGCCCTCGGGGTGTACGCGCACCGGGCTCCGGGGACGGTGGAGCGGACCGCCCGAACCGAAGGTGGGCGGTGCGTACGCTCCTTCGATCATGCCGGGTGCCGTGGTGGGCGGCGGTGGCTGCATCTGGTCGGCGGGAACATTGAACGAGATCCCGTAGTCGTTGTAGCCCGGGACGCTCGACCCGTCGTTCGGTGCACCCGGGTCGTTCTCTGTCATGGCGTTCCCCCACCTCCGACGTGAGCCCACCCGGCCACCCGGCGCCCCACGCTAGCGATCACCATCGCCACCGCACGCCAACGGAGCGGACCGTGTCAGACCCCGAACGGTGCGACGAGGCCCACGATCGACTCGCCGACGGTGTCGAAGTTGCTCGATGACTTGGTGCCGAGGAACGCCACGGCCAGGATGGACAGGAACACCACCACCAAGGTGACCACGAGCAGCACCGATGCGACGATCCCGCAGATGCGACCGGCCTGGATCGATCCACGGTTGGAGTAGACGACGCCGCTCGCGTCGATCTCCTTCAGGGCCTTGTTGCCCATGCTCCAGGCGAAGGGACCGAGGATCTGGCAGACCACCAGGCCCAGGATGCCGAGCACGAGCACCGTGGTGCCCTGTGGGTGCTCCTGCGTGGGCGGGTATCCGCCGTAGCCGTACCCGGGCGGCGGTGCCGACGGCTGCCAACCCGGCGGCGGACCGGCAGGCGGCATCCCGCCACCGGGGGGACCAGCGCCCCAGGAACCACTGGGTTGATCAGGGGTCCAGCTCATCGCACACCGCCAGTCGTCGTTCGAACCAACCGAGCGTAGCGCTGGTGCCCCGGCGAGGATCCGACCCGGCGTGGTCGGCCCGCGCCTGCCGTAGCCTGCGCCCATGACGAGCCGAACCAGCCGCCGCCTCGACCTCGTGGTGTTCGGGGCCACCAGCTTCGTGGGCCAGATCCTGTGCCGACACCTCGTGGACCGCCACGGCACCCAGGGCCCGCTGCGCTGGGCGATCGCCGGCCGCAACGCCGCCAAGCTCGACCAGGTGGCCCTGTCCACCGGTGCCGACGTGGAGCGGATCGTCGTCGATGCAGCCGACGACGCAGGCCTGGCCGAGCTCGCCGCCGCCACCCGGGTGGTGGTGTCCACGGTCGGGCCCTACGCCCTCTACGGGTCGCCGCTGGTGGCCGCGGTGGCCGCCGCCGGTACCGACTACTGCGACCTCACCGGCGAACCGCAGTGGATGCGGGCCATGATCGACGCCCACTCCCAGGCCGCTCGAGCCAGCGGCGCCCGCATCGTCCACGCCTGCGGGTTCGACTCCATCCCGTCCGACCTGGGCGTGTGGTTCACCCAGCAGCGCGCGGCCGAGCGGTTCGGCCAGCCGTGCAGGCGGGTCGACATGCGGGTGCAGGCCATGAAGGGCGGGGCCAGTGGCGGCACGGTGGCCTCCATGGTCAACCTGGTCGCCGAGGCCGCCCACGACCGCGAGCTCCGGCGCCTGCTGGCCGATCCCTACGCCCTCGCCCCGCCCGACCTGCGGGTGGGGCCGGACCAGCCCGACGTGGTGCGGCCCACCCGTGACGCAGGCACGGGCCAGTGGCTCGGACCGTTCGTCATGGCCGGGGTCAACACCCGGGTGGTCCACCGCAGCCACGCCCTGCTCGGCCGACCGTGGGGGCCCGACTTCCGGTACCGCGAGGCCACCGCCACCGGCGCGGGCCCGTTGGGTGCGGTCAAGGCCGGGGGTCTGACGGCAGGCGTGGCCGCGGGAACCGGGCTCCTCGCCATCGGCCCGGTGCGCAACGCGGCGGCGCGCTACGTGCTTCCCAAGCCGGGCGAGGGCCCGAGCGCCCAGGCCCAAGAGCGCGGCTTCTTCGACATCCGGTTCCGGGGCACCACCGCCGACGGCCGCACCATCGACACCTCGGTCACCGGAGATCGAGACCCGGGCTACGGCAGCACCGCCAAGATGCTCGGTGAGGCCGCGGTCGCCCTGGTCGACCTCGATCCGGGCCGCCTCGACGGCGGCTTCTGGACGCCGTCCACGGCGTTCGGCGACGACCTGGTGGAGCGGCTCGAGGCGCACGCGGGCCTGCGCTTCGAGGTGCTCGACTGACTCGGTCGACCGGGTCGACCCCGGGGGCGGGCGCCCGCGGCCTCCGGGCAGGTCAGCCCAGGCGCTCGATGATGGTCACGTTGGCCTGACCGCCGCCTTCGCACATGGTCTGCAGCCCGTAGCGGCCGCCGGTCTGCTCGAGGTGGTTGAGCAGGGTGGTCATGAGGCGGGCCCCGGTGGCCCCGAGCGGGTGGCCGAGGGCGATGGCCCCACCGTTGGGGTTCACGGTGGCCATGTCGGGCTGGAGCTCCTTGGCCCAGGCCAGCACCACCGAGGCGAAGGCCTCGTTGATCTCGACGGCGTCGATGTCGGCCATGGTCATGCCCGTCTTCTGCAGGGCGTGGCGGGTGGCCGGGATGGGGGCGGTGAGCATCATGATGGGGTCGTCGCCCCGCACGCTCATGTGGTGGATGCGGGCCCGGGGCGTGAGGCCGTGATCCTTCACCGCCTGCTCGGACGCGATCAGCAGCGACGCCGAGGCGTCGCTGATCTGGCTGGCCACCGCCGCGGTGATCCGACCACCCTCCACCAGCGTCTTGAGGCTGCGGATCTTCTCCCAGTTGGGCTCACGGGGACCCTCGTCGCGGTCCAACCCGTTGAACGGGGCGATCTCGGCCTCGAAGCGGCCCGCGGCCTGAGCCTGCAGGGCCCGCTCGTGCGACTGGACGGCGAAGGCCTCCATGTCGTCGCGGGACAGGTCCCACTTCTCGGCGATCGCCTCCGCACCGGTGAACTGGCTCACCTCGTCGGGGCCGTAGCGGGCCACCCATCCGGGCGAGGTGGTGAACGGGTCGGGGAAGCCGAGGTCGGTGGCCAGGGTCATGGCCGAGCTGATCGGGATCTGCGACATCTGCTGCACGCCACCGGCCACCACCAGGTCGTTGACCCCCGCCATCACGGCCTGGGCCGCGAAGTGCACGGCCTGCTGGGCCGACCCGCACTGGCGGTCGACCGTGGTGCCGGGCACGTGCTCGGGGCCACCAGCCACCAGCCAGCAGGTGCGGGCGATGTCGCCCGCCTGGCCACCCACGGAGTCGACGTTGCCGAAGATGACGTCGTCGACCGCACCGGGGTCGATGCCCGTGCGGTCGAGCAGCGCCCGGATCGACGCCGCCCCCAGGTCGGCGGGGTGCACGGTGCTGAGCGAGCCTCCCCGGCGCCCCACCGGGGTCCGGACCGCGTCGACGATGTAGGCCTCGGCCATGGTGGAGCTCCTGGAGACGGGGGTGGGAGTCGAAATCTAACGCCCCGTCAGATCAGGCGGCCAACGTGGGGGTGGGCGTCGTCGTGACGGCCCGCTCCGGCCGGGCCACCGACGTTCAAACCGCCCGACCTGCCACAGACCAGCGTCGCAGCCCGCCACCCCGAGCGGACAACAGGTGGGCAGGCGCGAACATGCACCGGAGCTGGGTGGTTCGACCGCACTCGCGAGCGCAGCGAGCCCCACGGCGAACCCGGTGGAGCGCCGCAGCGAAGCGAGGACCTGCTCCGACGGAACCAGGAGGACGCACGCCGGAGGCGGACCTCGCCCTCCGGGGGCGAAGCCGCCCGTCAGAACATGATGTAGCCCTCGCCGGCGTCGGGGTTCTTGGGGAGCTCGGTGCCGAGGAGCTTGGCCAGGATCTTCATGGCCTTGGGCTCGCTCACCGTGCACTCGGTGCCGTCGTGCAGGGTGAGGATGGCCCAGGGCGGGGTGGGCTCCTGGTTCACGTCGCAGCGGGCGACGTGGTCGGGGTTGATCCAGCTCTTCTCACCGGCGTGCGTCGGATCGACCTGCACCCACATGTCGCAGCCTCCCGGCCGGTTGGATCCGTGACCACGGACCTTCGTGTGACTTCGACGGCCACCCGCGGCGGCCCCGGCCCGAGAGGGTACCGGACGACTCAGATCCCGAGGGCGACCGCCACCCGGCGCCGGTGCCAGGCGGCGTCGCCCCAGGTCCGGCTCAGGGCCTCGGCCCGCTTGAGGTAGAGGTGCAGGTCGTACTCGACCGTGTAGCCGATGGCGCCGTGGCACTGGAGGCTGTTGCGCACCGCGAGCCGGGCTGCGTCAGACGCCAGGGCCTTGGCCATCGACACGTCACGTCCGGCGGTGGGGGCACCGGTGGCGAGCGACCAGGCCGCGCCGTACACGGCCGGTGCGGCGAAGCGGAGCTGCATGGCCACATCGGCCAGGTGGTGCTTCACCGCCTGCTGGGCCCCCACGGGCGTGCCGAACTGGCGACGCTCGGCCACGTAGCCGACCGTGAGATCGAGCAGTCGCCGACCGAGGCCCACCAACTGGGCGGCGGTGGCCAACGCCCCGCGGTCGAAGGCCCGCTCGGCGTCCGCGGCGGAGCCGAGCACGCCCTCGGTCTTCCAGGCGCCCAGGGCGACCACGTGGCGGCCGGCGTCGAGGGCGTCGGCCAGGGGGCGCCGACGCTCGGCGCCGTCGCCCAACGCCACGCCGGCGGTGATGCGACGAGCCGTCCACGCATCGGTAGCGGCCGGGTGGTGGTCGATGGCCACCAGGTACGTGACGGCGTCACCCCAGGGCACCAGCGCGCCCGTGAGCGGGACCACGCCGGCCTGGCGGGCGCCGGCCACCAGGTCACCGAGCACCTCGTGCGGGTCGCCCACCTCGCCGAGCAGGGGGGCGACCACACATGCCGTCTCCACGAAGGGGTGGGGCAGGGCGGCGTAGCCCGTCTCCTCGGCGAGGAGCACCCAGTCGGTCTCGGCGAGACCCAGGCCACCGTGGGCCTCGGGCACGCCGACGCCGAGCACGCCCATCTCGGCCAGATCGGCCCACACCTTGGCCACCTGCGCGGCGTCGGCCCGGGCGCCCTCGCCCTTGCGGGCACCGTGCTCGTCGGTGCCATCGGGCCAGGCGGCGCGCACCACCTCGGGGGCGCACTCCTTGGCCAGCAGGTCTCGGACGGCGTCGCGGAACGCGAGCTGGTCGTCGGTGAACGCGAAGCGCACGGCCCCTCCCCTACTTCCTCGGCAGGCCGAGGACGCGCTCGGCGGCGATGTTGCGCTGGATCTCGTTGGTGCCGGCGTAGATGGGGCCCGACAGCGCGAACTGCCAACCCTTGGACCAGGCGCCGTCCAACTCGGCCTCCGGGCCCAGGATGTCGAGCGCGGTCTCGTGGAGGGTCACGTCGAGCTCGGACCACCACAGCTTCACGAAGCTCGACGCCGCCCCGGCGGACCGACCCTCGGCGTCGTCGGTCACGGTCTGGAGGGTCTGGAGCCGGTACGCCTCGGCCTGGATCCACGCCTGCACCACCCGGTCCCGCAGACCGGGATCGAGCTGGTCGCTCCCGGCACCGCGCGCCCGGTCCCGGTACAGGGCCACCAGTCGGTCGGCGGTGGCGCAGAACCGGCCGGGGGCGCGCAGGGTGAGGCCACGCTCGGACGACGTGGTGGCCATGGCCACCGACCAGCCCTCCCCGACCCCGCCGAGGACCACGCCGCCGGGCAGGGCGTCGTCGGGCAGGAAGGCGTCCTCGAAGAACACCTCCGCGAAGCCCTCGTCGCCATCGAGGCGCCCGAAGCCGCGGACGGTGACGCCGGCGAGGTCGAGCGGCACCAGCAGGTAGGTGAGACCCTTGTGACGTTCGCTGTCGGGGTCGGTGCGGAAGAGACCGAACAGGTGGGTGCAGAACGCACCGCGGGTGGTCCAGGTCTTCTGGCCGTTCAGCACCCACCCGCCCCGGGCGTCGTCCCGCGTGGCACGGCTGGACAGCGACGCCAGGTCGGAGCCGGCGTTGGGCTCGCTCCAGCCCTGGCACCACAGGTCGTCGCCGGCGGCCATGCGCGGGAGGATGTGGGCCTGCTGTTCGGGTGTGCCGAACTCGAACACGGTGGGGGCCAGGAGGAAGATGCCGTTCTGGGTGACCCGCTGGGGGCCCCCGGCGCGGTAGTACTCCTCCTCGAAGATCAGCCACTCCCAGCGGCTGGCACCCCGACCGCCCACCTCGGTGGGCCACGACACCGCGGCGTAGCCGGCGTCGAACAGGGACCGCTCCCAGTCCAGGTGCTGGGCGAAGCCCTCGGTGGTGTCGCCCGAGAGGATCCGGTCGTCGTGGCGGCTCCGCCAGGCGGCCAGCTCGGTCTCCAGCCACGTCCGCACCTCGGCGCGGAACCGCTCTTCGTCGGCGCTCCAGGTCAGGTCCATACGAGCGCCGAGCGTATCTGACGCCCCGTCAGAACCCGGAACCTGAGCACCGCACGGCCACCCACCCGGCCGCGGGACCGGGTGGGTGGCCCGGACTCCGGCGAGTCAGGCCAGCGGGCTCAGCTCGTAGAGCAACTGGTAGGCGAACAACTGCGGACGCAGGGCGACCGCAGCCCGATCGAGGCGCCCGACGACCGAGGCCAGGCCGGCCGGCTCCGGGTGGCCGGCAGCCGCCGCAGGGTCGGCACCGCGCTCGGCCACCTCCAGCGGCAGTCCGGTGCCCCGCTGCTGCACCACGCGGTAGCCGGCCTCGGCGATCACGCGCTCGAAGCTCCGCTTGGTGAAGAACCGAACGTGGTCGCGGTCGAGGATGCCTCGACGGTCGTAGTCGAACCGTCCGACCGCCACGCGGGCGCGTGGGTACCAGTGACCGAAGTTCGGCACGCTCACCAGCACGCGGGTGGCCGGTCCGATGCGGGTCCGGAGCTCGGCGAGGAGGCCCAGGGGGTCCCTCGTGTGCTCGAGCACGTCGGCCAGCACGACGAGGTCGAACGGGCCCTCGATCTCCTCGGGCAGCCCCTGGTCGAGGTCGGCGGGCACGAAGTGATCGACCCGCTCCTTCACACCGTCGTGGGCCCGGAGGTCGACCCCGGTCACGTGGTGGCCGAGGGCTCGCAGCTCACCGGCCAGGTACCCGTCGGAACAGCCGACGTCGAGCACCCGACCGGGCGGCGAGGTCTGGAGCCAGCGCAGCAGGACCTGGTGTGACGAGTCCTCGCCGTGCTTCTCCTCGTACGCGTCCGAGGCGAAGGCCAGGTCTCCCGTGCCGAACCCCATCTTGTGGGCGCGGTACCGCACCACGTCACGGGTGATGTCCCGTGCGTAGGCCATGCCGTTGACGTGGCAGATCTCGTCGCCGTAGTAGGTGGGGATCGGGATCTCCACGATGCGCTTGCCGGCCTCGATCAACTGCACGATCACCTGGGTGTCGAAGTTGAAGCCGTCGTCGTTCACCTCGAGCGGCAGGTCACGCAGCGCCGCCACCGAGTAGGCCCGGTAACCCGAGTGCCACTCGGACAGGTGGGCACCGGCGATGGCGTTCTCGAGCCGGGTGAGGATCTTGTTGCCGACGTACTTGTAACGGGGCATGCCGCCCCGACGGGCCGCGCCGGGCTCCAGCATCCGGGACCCGAACACCGCGTCGGCCTCGCCCTGTTCGATCGGCGCCACCATGTCGGCCAGGATCTCGGGGGCGTACTGCCCGTCGCCGTGCAACAGGACCACGATGTCCAGGCCGTGGTCCATGGCCCACTGGTAGCCCGCCTTCTGGTTGCCGCCGTAGCCGAGGTTCTCGGGGTGGCGGACCACCTCGATGGGCAGGTCGGTGTTGATCTGCTGGTAGCCGAGCGCGACCAGGTGCGTGCTGTCCTGGCTGGCGTCGTCTCCCACCAGCACCTTGGCGATTCGAGGCCGGAAGTCGGCGGGTATGCGGTCGAGCACTCGCTCGAGCGTGGACGCCGCGTTGTAGGCGACCACCAGGATGCCGATCTTGGCCGACACGGGGCCTCCTCACGGTGGGCGACGGAACGACCCAGCGTACCCGTGGGCCGGGCGGTGGGCCCCGCCTTCCGGGACCGGTGCCCTTCCGGCACCGTTGCGTTCCGTTCAGGCAGGTGACAGGCGGGCGAGGGTCTGGCGAGCCTCGGCCTCGATGCGGTCGAGCAGCTCGGCCACGGTCGGGAGGTCGTCGATGACCCCGGCCACCTGGCCGGTGGGCAGCACCCCCACCGACGGGTCGCCGTCGACCAGGGCGGTCTTGATCAGCATGGGGGCGTTGGCGGCCATGGCGAGTTGGGGCCAGGTGAGGTCCTGGCTCTTGCGCATGGCGAGTCCCTCCCGCACCAGGTCCTTCAACGAGGTACCGGTCTGCTTGCGGAACTCGAACGCCCGCAGCGCGGCCTTCGGCAGGCGGGTGACGATGGACGCCTTCTCCAGCTCATCGATGAGGTCGGTGCGGATGACCCGCTGCGGGGCCCCGTCGAGTGCGGTGGTGACCACCGTGTCGAAGACCGAGGCGTCGGTGTAGTGGCCCTTGATGCTCTCGGGCACGCGGCTCTCGGCGGTGAGCAGGAACCGGGTGCCCATGGCCACGCCGTCGGCGCCGTAGGCCAGCGCCGCCACCAGGCCGCGTCCGGAGTGGAAGCCGCCCGCCCCCAGCACGGGGATCTGCTCCCCCACGGCGTCGACGACCTGGGGCAGCAACAGCGAGGTGGGCACCTCGCCGGTGTGGCCGCCGCCCTCGCCGCCCTGGGCGATCACGGCATCCACGCCCCACTCGAGCATCTTCTCGGCGTGTCGGCGGGCGCCGACGGTGGGCACGACCAGGGCGCCGGCGTCGTGGATGCGGGCGATTGCGTCCTTGGTGGGCGCACCGGCGAAGGAGAACACCCGCACACCCTGCTCGGCGGCCCACCCGATGCGCTCGGCCAGGTCGGGCTGGCCGGCCCGCAGGTTCACGCCGAAGGGCCGGTCGGTCTCGGCCTGCACCCGACGCACGGCGTCGCGAAACTGCTCGCCGGTCATGGTGATCGACGCCAGGATCCCCAGCCCCCCGGCGGCCGCGGTGGCGGCGGTCAGGTTGGCGCCCGACACCCACCCCATGCCGGTCTGCACGATGGGCAGCCGACAGCCCACCAGGTCACAGAACCGGGTGTGCAGCACATCGCTGTGAGGGAGCGCTGAGGAGCCAGTCGACATGGTGCACAGCGTAGGAGAGCGGTTCGGCCGAACTATCCTCCACCGGCCACGATGGCGCAGCACCTGCTGATCAGCCGAGCCGCCACATCACGTCGGCGGCTGCGGGTGCCGGCACCCGCGCCTGCTCGCAGGAACCCGGTGAAACTCGCACTCGGAAGCAACACGCTCGAACAACTGGACGGAGGACGGATGCCGAACCAACGTGCAAGCACCCGCCGCCGCGACGTTGCGGTTGCGGTCACGTTGGCCCTCCTCGGGGCGTGGGCGCGGTGGACCTCGATCCCGCGCCACGGCTTCTTCTTCGACGATGCGTGGGTGGTCGTCGGAGCGATCTCGCTGACCCCTGGGGACCTGCTCGTGGTGGGCTCAGCTCACCCTGGGTTCACGACCCTCCTCCATGTGGTCGGTCAGCTCGTCGGCCACTCCACCTGGGCCATGTCCGCACCGTCGTTGATCGTGGGCCTGCTCGGACCACCGATCGTCTACATCGGCCTCCGAGCGCTGCACCACTCACGTGTGGTCAGCGCAGTGACGGCGATCCCCCTGCTCGTGAACCCTGTCCACGTCGCCTACTCCGGGCGACCCAAGAGCTACGTCTTCGACTTCGCGGCGGTGATGCTCCTCGCGGCCATCATCCCCCGCATGGCCGACCGGAGGTGGCGCTGGTCGACCGGGCTGGCCTGGGCCGCAGCGATGATCGTGGTCGGCACGTTCAGCGGGTACCTCACCATCGCCACCGCGCTGGCCAGCGTGGTGCTCCTGGTCCACCCGAGATCGGACACGGCCGTTCGTCTCGCCGCCGTGGTCACGCAGGGGATCGTGCAGCTCGTGTTGTACCTGGCGTCCCGGAACACGGCCGACATGGACGGCATCCAGGAGTACCAGGAGGTGGTCCACGATGGGCACCTCACGTTCACCCTGAACCCGCTGGAGATGGGCCGCCAGCTCATCCGCCACCTCGGTCGGATCGCCGAGGTGTACCCAGGCGGTCCGACCAGGCTGATGCAGGTCGTGGGCGTCGCCACGGTCTCGATGTTGCTGGTGGCAGCGCTCGGGCGCGGCACCAGCCGTCACGAGACGGTCGCCTCCCGCTTCCTGATCGCGTTGATGGCTTTCGCCGCCGCTGCCGCGACGGCCGGCATGGTTCCCTTCGGCAACAGCACCAACGACTGGATCTCGGTCGGGGGATCACATGGCGGCCGCCACAGCCTCTGGCTGGTGCCGGCCATCGCCGTCGGCGGGGCCGGGCTGCTCCAGCGGTTCCGCAACCTCGTCGGCCGATTGGTCGAGCGGCGAAACCGGGCGACACCGGGACAACCGGGTCTCGTGGGCGTCCGTATCGCCGACGCGTGCCTGATCGGCTTGGCAGCCCTCGCCGTTCTCACCACCCCCGACCGGGTGCCCTATCCCCACCCCGGTTCCCAACACGTGGTGCGAGAAGCACTGGCACAGTGGGGCGACGATGGCATCTTGATCGTCGTCGGCGACCTCGCCTACATCTTGGCCGCCCATTCGGACCTGCCCCGCCACCTGGTTGCCACTCCGGACCAACAAGTCGGGTTCACACCGGAGTTCGACGACCCACTCATCCACGCCCTCGGCCCGTGGACCACCACGCCCATCGATCCGGCTGCGGTGGCAGACGCCGTTGGCTCAAACGATCGGGTGGTCGTGTTGGGCGTCTGGATCGGCCCGTCTCAAACCACCGTCATCGATGCAACCCTGCAGGAGCTGGGCTTCGTCCGGACATCGGGGCTCTTGCAGGACTACACCGTGACGGTCTGGGAGCGACCTGACCAGGAGTAGACCACCGACCCCTCCACCGAGCGGCGCTCGTTGGAACCGCTCTGGGGTTGCGCTCGGTCTGGGTGGACCCGGGTGCCAGGCCCCACGTGAGGACAGACGGCCTGTCCGTGGAGCGACCGTCAGAAGTGGAGGCCGAAGAGGATGTCGTTGCCGGGGCTGCGGCTGGCGCCGAAGTCGCTGTAGAGCTTGACGGCCTCTCGGTTGGACTCCGAGGTGATCACGAAGCCCCGGTCGATGCCCATGCGTCGGGCCTCGCCGGCGATGCCCTCGAGCAGCAGCGGGCCCACACCTTCTTTGCGATGGTCGATGTCGACGCCGATCTCGTACACGCACAGGTGCTCGAGCTTGGTGTGGCGGCGGTACAGGACGCAGCCGTACACGAACCCGGCGATGTGGTTGGTGGACATGTCGATGGCCACGACGCAGATCGTGCGCGGGTCGTTGACGAACTTCGACGCCTCCTCGCTCCCGAGCGGGGGCAGCCACTCCTGCTCGCTGCCGTCGCCGAAGCGGGCGTTGCCGCGGGCCAAGGTGCCGAGGACCCACTCATCTCCGGAGCGGAGTCGGTGCATGCGATAGCGATCACTAACCACGGCGGCGAGCGTAGGCGCGCCAGGCACGCCACGCGGGCACGTCCGCCACAGGGCGGCCCGACACCCCCCACCAGCGGCGCACCTCGACCGCGGTCGCCACCCTTCCGGCCCCCCTGTGACCTTCCCGTCGACGCCCTCGGATGCGCCCGTAGGCTCCTGGCGATGGAATCCACGCCACAGCCCGAGCCCCGGTGGGGGTGGTTGGCGCTGGCCGCACTCAGCGGGCTGCTCGCCCTGCTGGCCGTGTCGCTCGGGCTGTGGGCCTTCGGGCAGACGGTCCGCACCGGGTCGGGGTCACCGTTCCAGGTCCTCACCGGGACGGCGGGCGCCGGCGTGTTCTGGGGCTGGGTCGCCGGCGGGGCGTGGCGCCGAGCCCACCAGCCCGAGCCGGACCCGCTGGTGCCGGCACCCGTGCCCCGCCGGGTGGCCTTCGTGGTGGCCAACGTCGTGCTGGCCGTGGTGGTCACCGCCCTGCTCGCCGGGGGCATCTGGTTCGAGCTCACCTCGGCGCGGGAGGAGGCCCGCACCGACGTCATCCGCACCCGGGTCGAGGTGGCGGCCCGGGAGGCCCACCTCACCGTGGACGACCTGCGCCGGTTGGCCCCCGAGTGGCGGGCGTGGCTGGCCGTGTCGGCCACAGCCGACGAGCCCGAACCCGACCCCCTGGCCGCGGTGCTCCCGGTGCAGGGAGCGTCGGTGGCCGACGTGGCGGTGGGCGACGACCGCGCCGCCGTCTTGTTCCGGCCCGACGCCGGGCCGCCCTGCGTGGTGCTCGACATCGACGAGTTCGACATCGCCACCACCCGCCAGACACGCCGCTGCTGAGCGGAAGCCGGTCTGCCGAGGCCCGTCCCGACCCGACGAGACCCGACCAGACCCGACCAGACCCGACGCGACCCGACGCGACGCGACCGACCCGACCCCCGCTCAGGTGGGGTCGGGGACCTCGCGACGGCGGGTGCCGGCGGGGTCGATCACCTCGTCGAGGAGGCGGAGCTCCTCGGGCGTGGGGAGCCGGGTGGTGGGCACGTCGTCGGGGAAGACCAGGCTGAACCCGGTGGCGGCCACCACCTCGTCGACCGTGACGCCGGGGTGCAGCGACCGCACCCGCATGGAGTGGTTGGGGGTCTCGAAGTCGAACACACCCAGGTTGGAGACCACCCGCCGGATCTCGTGGAACCGGGCGGCCTGCTCGCCGAGGGCGGCGGCGCGGTCGTAGCCCACGCCGGCGACCACGTCGACCGCCTCCACGAACACCTTGGGTCCGTGGGCGGGCACCCAGTACGACGTGACGTCGTTGATGGTGTTGCCCGGGGCCCCGCGGAAGCCGAGCAGCTGGGTCTTCGGACGGGTGGGGGTGCCGCCGAGGGCGGCGATGTTCTGGTTGCCGAAGCGGTCCACCTGGGTGGCGCCCATCATCACGTGGCGCCGGCCGCTCCACACCACGTCGAACATGCGGCGGTAGGGGTTCCAGGTCTCGTACACCCGCTCTGCCTTCTTCGGCACGGCGGCGTCGTTGGCGATGAGGGCGGCCTCACCGTCGGTCATCATCAGGTCTGGCTCCCAGGTGGCCCGGGCCAACCGGCCACCGATCATGGGGATGGTGCCGATCGGGTTGGCAAGGATCTCGCCGTCGCCGCGGAAGCAGTCGGCCACGGCCGCGGCGCACACGTCGGCCCGCGTCACCAGGTTGGACAGGTCGGTGGAGCTCACGACGGGGCCTCCTCGGTGGGGCGGGCGGCGAGGGCGGCCTGGTAGTCGGCCTCGGTGGGGAACGAGAGCCAGTCGGCCCGGAAGGCGTCCCACAGGGCGGGGTCCTTGGCGGTGGCGAGGTAGGTCTTCTGGAAGGCCTCGTCGCGCTCGTGGTCGGGGTCGCACGAGGTGGGGTGGGCGCCGTTGGGGGCTTCCACGATGCCGTCGACGAACAGGCGGCTGACGCGGAGCCGGGTGATGTCGCCGGCGGCGGCGACCAGCTCCTCGGTGGGAACGATCCGCTCCACCGACACGAAGCGGCCCCCGTCGGCCGTGGCCTCCAGGAGGAGATCGTCGAAGTAGAGATCGGGTCCGGTGAACGCGGCGTTGCCACGCTGGTCGCCCAGGTTGAGGTGGCACAGGGCGGCGTCGAGGTGGATGGCGGGCTGGGCGATGAGCTCCTCGCCCTCGCCGCCGTCGGGGCCGGGGTACGGCGACCGGACGGTGGCCAACCCGGGGTTCACCAGCTTCAGGTCCGAGCCCAGGCCCACCCGGGTGGGCAGGAACGGCACCCGCCACGCGGCGGCCTGGAGACCGAGGAGCAGCATGCCCTCGTCGAGCTCGGTGCACTCGATGGCGCCGGACTGGCGGGCGGCCCGGAAGTGCGGTTCCAGCACGGCCGCGGGGCCGACGTCGGGCGCCACGAAGGCGAAGGTGAGGTGGGCCACCTTGCCGGCGGCGCACAGCATGCCCACCTCGGGGCCGCCGTAGGTGACCAGGTGCAGGTCGGTGAGGTCGCTGCGCAGGATGGCGCGCACGAGCGACATGGGCTTGCGGCGGCTTCCCCACCCACCGATGCCGATCGTCATGCCCGAACGCAGCCGGGCCACCACCTCGTCCTCGGTGAGGCGCTTGTCCTTCGGCGCCGGGTAGGCCTCGTCGTTCGGAACGGTGTGGGTGCTCACGTGGTCACGTCCGTGTCTCGCTTCTCCACGAAGGCGTCGCGGTGTTCGTCGGCCACCCCCGAGAGGTTCAGCTCGAAGGTGAAGCCCTGCTCGAAGCGGTAGCTGCGCTTCACGTCCCACAGGTCGATGCCGTTGAGGGATTCCTTGGCGGCGCGGATGACGGTGGGCGACTTGGCCGCGATCTGATCGGCCACCTCGAAGGCGGCGTCGCGCAGCTCGGCCTGGGGCACCACCCGCAGCACCGAGCCGAAGGCGTGCAGCTCCTGGGCGGTGGCGGTGGCCGACGTGTAGACCATGGCCCGCATCTTGTGCTGGGGCACCAGGCGGCTGAGGTGGGTGGCGGCACCCAGGGCCCCCCGATCCACCTCGGGGAGACCGAAGGTGGCGTCGTCGGCGGCCACGATCACGTCGGCGTTGCCGATGAGGCCGATGCCCCCGCCCACGCAGAACCCGTTCACGGCGGCGATCACCGGCACCTTGCAGTCGTACACGGCGGCGAAGGCCTCGTAGCAGCCCCGGTTGGCGCCGATCAGGGCCTGGTAGCCCTCGGTGGCCTGCATCTCCTTGATGTCGACACCGGCGTTGAAGCCCCGGCCCTCGGCCCGCAGCACCACCACGCGGACGGACTGGTCGTCTCCGAGCCGTCGGATGATGTGGGCCAACTCGAACCAGCCGGCCACGTTGAGGGCGTTCACCGGTGGGTTGTCCATCACCACCTCGGCGATGCCCCGCTCGTCGACGTGCGACGTGATCCCCATCGAGCCACTTTCTGATAGGTCGTCAGATTCGGCGGCCACCGTAGCCCACCCACCTCGTCCCGCTCCGAGCCTCCAGCCCACGCGCTCCGCACCATGGCGAGCTGTCGAGGGCGGAGGTGACACGGACCAACCGGACACCGAGGTCGATGGACCTCGAACCGACTGGTCGGACCGACTGGTCGGACCGAGCAACGGCGGGTACCCTTGCCCCATGACCACCGTCGGCGCCTACGAAGCCAAGACGCACCTGCCCCGGCTGCTCGACGAGGTCGAGCGCGGCCGCACCATCGTGATCACCCGTCATGGGCGTGAGGTCGCCCGGCTGGTACCCCCCTCCGAGGACCGCGCGCCGGTCGATGCCGTCATCGACGAACTGGTCCAGGCCCGCCGCGGCGTCCGTCGCGGCCGCTCCTCCGTCCGCTCCATGATCGACGAAGGTCGCCGTTGACCCGGGCCGGAGGGCCATTCGTCGTCGACACGTCGGTGGCCATGGCATGGGTCTTCGAGGACGAGGCCACCCCAGCGACCGACGCGCTCCTCGAACGGTTGCGGGACGGGTCCGCGGTCGTCCCGTCCCTCTGGAGGTTCGAGGTCGCCAACGTGTTGGCGGTGGCCGAACGTCGCGGCCGCATCACCGAGGCGCAATCGGTGCGGTTCAGCCGCCTCCTCGGTGCACTCCCGATCGACGTCGACGACGACCCCGCAACGTTGCAGGAGCTCGTCCACACCGCACGACACCATGGCCTCAGCGCCTACGACGCGTCCTACCTCCTGCTCGCACTCCGCCTGGGTGCGCCGCTGGCCACGCTCGACGGACGGTTGCGCGACGCCGCCAAGACCGCCGGCGTGGGCCTGGTGCCCTGACATCGGGCCACACCTCCCGGCAGGACGTGGTCCGAACGGCCGGTACGGTGCCGGGCCATGACGATCTCGATCGACCTGAGCGGGCGGGTGGCCCTGGTGACCGGTGGCGCCCGGGGCGTGGGGCGGGGCATCACCGACCGGCTACGTGACGCCGGCGCCACCGTGGTGGTGTGCGGACGCTCCACGCCCGAGCCCGGAACCCTTCCCAGCGACGTGGTGTTCCGCGCCGCTGACGTCACCGACCACGCATCGGTGAACGAACTGATCGACGGGATCGTGGCCGAGCGGGGCCGCCTCGACGTGGCGGTGAACAACGCCGGCGGCAGCCCCGGCACCGACGCGGCCACGGCGTCGCCCCGGTTCAGCGAGAAGATCATCGCCCTCAACCTCACCTCCGCGCTCCACGTGGCCCAGGCCGCCAACCGGGTGATGCAGGGCCAGGACACCGGCGGGTCGATCGTGAACGTCACCAGCCTGTCGGGCATGCGGCCCTCCCCTGGCACCGCCGTGTACGGCGCGGCCAAGGCCGGGCTGATCAACCTCACCACCAGCCTGGCCATGGAGTGGGCGCCGAAGGTGCGCATCAACTGCGTGTCGGCCGGCATGGTGCGCACCGAGCTGTTCGACGACTACTACGGCGGGCCCGACGGCGCGGCAGCCGTGGCGGCCACCGTGCCGCTGGGCCGGGTGGCCGACCCGGCCGACGTGGGCAACGCCGTGGCCTGGCTCGCGAGCGACCTGGCCGGCTACGTCACCGGCACCAACCTGGTGGTGCACGGCGGCGGCGAACGGCTCAAGTTCTTCGACCACCAGCAGGGCTGACCGAGCCCGGATTCCGCTGGCCCCACCGGGGCCCAGACCCCACCGTCAGCGATGCAGGTGGAGGGTCACCGGTCGCCGTCGGCGAGGCCGCGGACCAGACGCTCGAGCCGCCGGGCGCGCGTGGTCTCGTTCGACGCCGTCATGAGCTGGACCAACACGTGGTAGCGCTCCTGGGCGTTCGACGCCTCGAACCGTCGCCTGGCCTCGGGCTCGGCGTCCAGCGCCGCGGCCAGATCGTCGGGAACGACTGCATCAGCGGAGCCCGCATAGGCCCGGTCCAGTCGGCCGTCGGCGGCAGCCCGGTCGACCTCACGTTGGCCGCGCGGGCGCATCCGGCCCTGCTCCACCAACCGGGCGACGTGGCCCACGTTGCGCTGGGACCAGATCGAACGGGCCCGCCGGGGGGTGAAGCGCTGGTGGAACGTGGTGGCGTCGAAGCTTCGGCGCTGCCCGTCGATCCACCCGCTGCACAGCGCCTCGTCCAATGCGTCGGCGTAGTTGAGTGACGTGGGGGTGACCGTGCCGCGCTTGGCGAGACGGAGCCACACCCCGTCGGACACGTCGTCGTTCACCACCAACCAGGCCCGCCACGCATCGACGTCGACGAGCACCAGTTCCTCACCGACGATCGACCCATCTGTTCCCATCGCCCCAGCATCGCAGTCGTCCGACGGACATCAGCCCGCGATCGCCGGGCCAGCCGCGCTGCTCCGACACCCGAACGTCACACCCCGCCGACCATCACGAGAATCACTGCCGACGAGTCGGATCAATCCACTAGTCTCAAACTATGAGATTAGAGGTTACGAGACGGACGGATCTCGCCACCCGGGCGCTGCTCACCCTTGCGGCATCCGGCGAGCGCCACAAGGCGTCGGAGCTGGCCGAGGCCCTCGATGCGTCCCCGGGGTTCGTCTCCCAGGCCATGACCCCGCTCGTGAACAAGGGGTGGGTGCGGTCCGAGCCGGGCCGCACCGGTGGCTACACCGCTGCGGTGTCGCTCGACGACCTCTCCGTGCTCGATGTGGTGGAGGCCGTCGAGGGCCCCACCGATGTGACCCGATGCGTCCTCGAGGACCGGTCGTGCGCCGCCGGAACCCGGTGCGCCCTGCACGATGCCTGGGCTCAGGCACGCGGGCACCTGCTGCGCGACCTGGCCGCGACCCCCCTCGGCGCCATCGCCCCGGCCCGGCGGTCACGATGAGCCACTCGACCGCTCCGCTCCCGGCCGTGGCCGACGACACCGCCGGGGTCGGCGACACCCACCAGGTCGACCACCCCGACGTGGTGTTGGTGCGAGCCCACCCAGGGCTGTGCGAAGGGTGGGGCAACTGCCACCGCTTCGCGGCCGCCGTCTACCCGCTCGACGCCGAGGGCTACCTGGACCTGCACCTCCTCGAGGTCCCGCCCGAACTGGCCACCGAGGCCCGACTCGGCGCCGACGTCTGCCCCGCCAAGGCGATCACCGTCATCAACCGACCGCGCACCGATCCAACGGCAGCCATCTGACCCGACCCCAGGAGGTCACCATGCCCACCGACCTGACCCTCGCCGCGATCGTCGACGCCAACCCCGACGCCGCCCGCATCCTCGAGCGCCACCAGCTCGACTACTGCTGTGGCGGCCAACGCACCCTCGAGCAGGCCTGCGCCGAACGCGGCCTCGACCCCGCCGAGGTACGCGCCGACCTCGCCGCCGCACCCGCTGCGGGCGAGGGGGTGTGGACGGCCATGGGCCCGGCCCAGCTCGTCGACCACCTGGAAGCCACCCACCACCGCTACCTGCACGGGGAGCTGCCCCGCCTCGCCGCTCTGGCCCGCAAGGTCGAGGGCGTCCACGGTGACCGCCACCCCGAGCTGCGACGCGTGGCATCCACGTTCACCGAGCTGCACGCCGACCTCGAACCGCACCTCATGAAGGAGGAGCGGGTCCTGTTCCCCATGATCCGCGAGCTCGCCGGGGCCACGACCGCACCGTCGTTCCACTGCGGAAGCGTCGACAACCCGATCCGGATGATGTTGCTCGAACACGACCGGGCGGGCGAGCTGCTCCTCGAGCTGCGCGACCTCACCAACGGGTACCAGCCACCCGCCGACGGCTGCGCCAGCTACCAGGCGCTCTACCGGGGCCTCGAGGAGCTCGAGGCCGACACCCACCTGCACGTGCACAAGGAGAACAACGTCCTGTTCCCCGCCGTCCTCGCACTCGAAGCGGCCCTCGCCCCGGCGTCGCGCTGACCACGCTCCCTCCGGCCCGGCCGGGCCGCCATCCGCCGATCGGGGGAGGCGACGATCGGCGGATCGGCCGATGTGCGCACCGGGCGGGTCGTCGTACGTTCGCCACATGACCTGTTCCCGCATCATCCGCATGCTGGCGTTCGCCACGCTGTTGGGCGTCGGCGCCACCTTCGGCTTCCGTGATGGCATCGTCGCCGGCGTCATCGTGTTCGTGCTGGTGGTGCCGTTCGAGAAGCTGTTCCGACGCCACGACCAGCGACTGCGGAGGCCCGGCCTCGGCACCGATCTCGCCCACGTGGTGGCCCGGCCCGTCCTGGCACCCGTCGGGCTGGTGGTGGCCGTGGTCGTGGGTGCGCTGAGCTTCGCCTGGCTCCCCGGCCTCGCCCTGCGGCCAATCGTGGGTGCGCTGCCGGGGTGGGCGCGCGTCGCCGCCGGCGTCGCGCTCTTCGACCTCGCGGCCTACTGGGCCCACCGCTGGAGCCACGAGGTCCCGTTCCTGTGGCGCTTCCACAGCGTGCACCACTCGGCCGCCCACCTCGACTGGGTGAGCGGGTTCCGGGTGCACCCGGCCGACGGCGCCCTCCTCGCCCCACCGTTCGTCCTCCTCCTCGGAGCCGGCTTCACCCCTGCGACCGTCGGTGCCCTCGCCGTGGTCCAGGGCGTCGTGGGCCTGTTCCTCCACGCCAACGTCCGCTGGCGCCTGCGCCCGCTCCAGCGGGTCGTCGCCACCCCCGAGTTCCACCACTGGCACCACGCCAACGACCCCGACGCGTGGTGGACCAACTACTCGGGCCTGCTGCCGGTGTGGGACCAGGTGTTCGGCACCTATCGCGTGCCCGCCGATCGCCGCCCGCAGGTCTACGGGACCGACACCCCGGTGCCGGTCGACCTCGTCGGCCAGCTCACCTGGCCGCTGCGGGGCCTGCCTCGACCCGGTTGGGTCCTCCGCCATCCGGTGGCTACCGCCCGCCGTACCGCGACCGCGGCCCGGCGGGGTCTGGGGCAGGTGTGGCACTCGACCACCCGGCGGCGGCACCCCGTCCCCGTCCCCTTCTGATTCCGTCGTAGCGTTCCTGCCGTGGACGTGGCCGGGCGGTGGTCGAGGGATCGGGCCGCCACCCTCGACGCCCTGGTGGTGGCCGCGCTCGTGGTGGCCGACCTCGCCGGCGCAGCCGCACCCGTGGAGGCGCCGGTCCCCGCCGACGGCCTGTCCCCGCTGGTGGTGCTCCTCTCGGTGGCCATGGCGGCGCCGTTCCGGTGGCGCCGACGGCGGCCGTTGCTCGTGTTGGGCCTGGCCGTCGTGGCGGCCGGTGTGGGCGCTGCCGCGGCGCCACCCGGATTGCTGTCACAGCGGACGGGCGCAACGGTGGCCCTGGCCGTCTATGCGGTCGGCTCGTGGAGCGGGCACCGGCGGTGGGCCACGGCGCTCCCGTCCGTGCTCGCCGTGGCGTTCATCGCCGGCGGCCTCGATGACGGCACGGCCCTGCCGCAGGCGGTCGCCGCCGCCGCCGCGGTCGTCGGTCTGCCGTGGGCGCTCGGGGTGGCGGCGCGGGCGCGACGGGCCGAGCTCGACGAGGCCCGGCGTCGAGCCGAGGCCGCCGAGCAGGAGCGCGACGAGCAGGCCCGGCGGGCCGTGGTGGAGGAGCGGGCCCACATCGCCCGTGAGCTCCACGACGTCGTCGCCCACCACGTGTCGCTGATCGGGGTGCAGGCCGGCGCCGCTCGGACCACGCTCGATCGTGACCCGGAGTCGGCCCGGGCGGCGCTCGGCCAGATCGAAGAGGCCAGCCGCCGCGCCGTGGGCGAGATGCGCCACCTGCTCGACGCCCTGCGAGACGACGAGAGCGGCCCGGCATCCCACCCGCAGCCGGGCCTCACCGACCTCGACGGTCTACTGGCCGGCTTCCGGGCCACCGGTCTCGACGTCACCGTGACCGGCACGGTGCCGGCCGGCCTCGGTGCCGCCCTCGACCTCACCTGCTACCGCCTGGTCGAGGAGAGCCTCACCAACGTCACCCGTCACTCGGCGGCCGCCCGGGCCCAGGTCCGCTTCACCGAGGACGGTCCCTGGATCCACCTCGTGGTGGAGGATCCCGGGCCGGCTCGGCCCGGACGGGCGAGCCCCGGTCGAGGCCGCCTCGGGATGGCCGAGCGCACCGCGCTGTTCGGCGGCTCGCTCACCGACGGGCCGACCGCCACCGGTGGCTGGCTGGTGTCGGCGCGGTTGCGGCGAGACGGCGAGCCGGCCCGATGACGGCGATCCGGGTGGTGGTGGTCGACGACCAGGCCCTCATGCGGGCGGCGTTCCGCCAGATCCTCTCGGCTCACGGCATCGAGGTGGTGGGCGAGGCGGCCACGGCCGACGAGGCGGTGGCCGAAGTGGCGCGCACATCACCCGACGTGGTGCTGATGGACGTGCGCATGCCCGGCCGCACCGGGATCGAGGCCACGGCCGAGCTGGCTGCCTCCCAGCCAGCCGCGCGCGTACTGGTGCTCACCACGTTCGACCACGACGAATACGTCGACGGTGCCCTGCGGGCCGGGGCCGCCGGGTTCCTGCTCAAGAACGCCACCCCCGAAGCCCTCGTGGCCGCGGTGGAGACGGTGGCGGCCGGCGACGGCGTGCTCGACCCGACGGTGGTGGGTCGGGTGATGGCCCGCTTCGCCGCCGCGCCGTCACGGTCCGATGTGGGCGTCGGAGGCATCGACCGTCTGACCGAACGGGAGAAGGACGTGCTCCGCCTCGTTTGCCGCGGCCTCACCAACGCCGAGATCGCCGCAGAGCTCGGCGTCGGTGAGGCCACCGCCAAGACCCACGTCTCCTCGGTCCTGAGCAAGCTGGGGGTGCGCGACCGCGTCCGGGCGGTCATCGTGGCCTACGAGACCGGCTTCGTCCCCTGATCGGGTGTGCGGGCGGGGCGGGAGGGCGTCAGCTCGACGCGAGCGCGGTCCCAGGGCTGTCCCACCCCGGTCGTCCACGGAGCCCGGCCGTCAGGCTCCCGGCGCCGGCTCCATCCTCAGCTGGTCGAGCTGCCAGAAGGCTCGGAGGCTCGTGACCTTCCCCTGGTCGTCCACCTGGTAGAGGGCCACCACGTCGACCACCGCCGCGGAGCCGTCGGGGAACGTGGTGGTGATCGTCATCACGTTGGCCACCTCGTCGCCACCGGCGGCCGACGACCAGATGTCCATGCGGATCGGGTTGGGGGCGATGATGTCGTCCCAGAACCGGGCCCGGGCCTCGGGGCCGCGATGGCCGAGGCCGGTGGGGTCGAGCGGCGACTCGCCCACGGGGTCGGCCACCAGCGCGTCGGTGGCGAACAGCGCCAACCAGCCATCGCGGTCGCGGCCCTGCACCGCGGCGCGCGAGCGGAGCGACGCGGCACGCGCCGAGCGGTCGCTCTCGTCGGGGAACGGCAGGTCCAGGGGTTCGGTGGCGGGCACGGCTTCTCCTCCGACGTCGGGTGGTCAGCCCGCACGCAGCGGGGCGATGACGGTCTCGGCGAACCAGTGGATCGCTTCGTCCTGGTGGCCGGGGTCGTTGGGGTCGCCGCCGGTGAAGTACCAGGGCATGGTGATCACCCCGGTGAGTCCGAGCCCGGCCAGGTCGGCCATGGCCTCGGGCGTGGCCGCCACCAGCGGGGTGGCGGCCGTGGTGAACCCGGCGGGATCGCGACCGGCGGCATCCAGCGCGGCGTGCACGTCGGTGAGCAGGGTGGCGAGCGTGTCGCGGTCCGCCTGCGCGCCGATCCAGCCGTCGCCCAGGCGGGCGGCCCGGGCCATGGCCGGAGGGCTGTGACCACCCACCACGATCGGCACCCCC
>WBZL01001253.1_pt1 | contig 27056 bp, 27 predicted proteins | sample 5204291 | NCBI WGS metagenome assembly WBZL01 (sample SAMN12344345, study PRJNA552823) | activated sludge metagenome | biome: Activated sludge suspended growth; feature: Nitrification reactor; material: Wastewater; isolation source: activated sludge from nitrification reactor of wastewater...
ACTACTACGACGCCCGGCTCGCCGCCGAAGCCGTCGGCTCGGCGCTCTACCGCGTGCCGGCGATCCGCAGCACGCGCAAGGCGCCCGAGCCGGCACTCGGCGCATTCGGCTTCGCCGTCCGCAACGGTTCGCAAAAGGCGCAGGCGCAGCGCGGCCTCGATCACGGCCACGCGATCGCGGCCGGCATGGCGCTGACGCGCAATCTCGCCAATCTCCCGGGCAACGTCTGCACGCCGACGTACCTCGGCCAGCAGGCGAAGGAACTCGCCCGATCGCATGCGTCGGTGCACGCCCAGGTGCTCGAGGAGCGCGAGCTGAAGCGGCTGAAGATGGGCTCGTTCCTGTCGGTGACGAACGGCACCGAGCAGCCGGCGAAACTGATCGTGCTGCGCTACGACGGCGGCCGCGCCGGTCAGGCGCCCGTCGTGCTCGTGGGCAAGGGCGTCACGTTCGATAGCGGTGGCATCTCGCTCAAGCAGCCGCCCGGCATGGACGAGATGAAGTTCGACATGACCGGCGCCGCGAGCGTCTTCGGCGCAATCGAGGCGGCTGCCACGATGCAATTGAAACTGAACCTCGTCGGTGTCGTACCGGCGTGCGAGAACATGCCGAGCGGCCGTGCCTCCAGACCGGGCGACATCGTCAGGAGCATGTCGGGACAGACGATCGAGGTCCTGAACACGGACGCCGAGGGCCGCCTGATCCTCTGCGACGCGCTCACCTACGCGCGTCGCTTCAAGCCGGCCGTCGTGGTCGACATCGCGACGCTTACAGGCGCGTGCGTCATCGCGCTCGGGGCGCACAACAGCGCCGTGATGAGCAACGACGACGAGCTCGCCGGCGAGCTGGTGGCCGCGGGCCGGCGCGCCGAGGACACCTGCTGGCACATGCCCATGGGCGAGGAATACCACGACCAGTTGAAAAGCAACTTCGCGGACTTCGCCAACGCCTGCGGACGCGAGGGTGGCGCGATCACGGCCGCCTGTTTTCTCGCGAAGTTCACCGACGGCCTGCGCTGGGCCCACCTCGACATCGCCGGCACGGCCTATCTGACGGGCGCGAACAAGGGCAGCACGGGGCGGCCAGTCCCGCTGCTCATGGACTTCCTGATCGCGCGCACCTGACCGGCGGCGCCCAGGCGATGTCCGCTCTGCCCCAGGTCGATTTCTACCTGCTCGAGGCGGCGGACCGCCATGGACGCCTCGTCTATGCCTGCCGGCTCGCCGAAAAGGCCTACGAGCTTGGCCACCGGATCTTCGTTCGCACCGGTGGCCCCGCCGAGACGGCCGAGTTCGACGACCTGCTGTGGAAATACCCGGACGACAGCTTCGTGCCGCACGGCACCTGGCCGGCCGAGCCCGACTTCGTGACCGCTACGCCGGTGCTGATCGGCAGGTCGGACGCACCCGCCTCGCACCGGGACGTGCTGATCAACCTGGCCTTCGATGCGCCTGCCGACTTTTCCGCTTATGCTCGCGTCTGCGAAATCGTTGGCGGCGACGAGGAAGCCAGGCAGGCAGGCCGCGACCGCTGGCGTCTCTACAAGGACGCCGGCTGCAGTGCTGCAGCCCACCACGTCCAGACCGCCGCGCACAGGTAGCACCGATGGGCAGTCAACCGTCCGAAAACATCCCCGTCCTGACCGACGTCGTCGAGCCGGACGGTCGCTCCTCGAAGTTCATCGACGACACGACGCTGTTCCTGGACCGGCTCGAGACACACCTGACCGCGATGATCCACGAGCAGGCGGACGAGCTCGTCCACAATGCGTGCCGCGAGATGGAAGCGCTGCTGCTCGAGCAGGTGTCCGACCGGCTCAAGGCGGAATTGCCGGGCCTGATCGCCAGGGTGATCGCCGAGCACTTCCACGGCCCGGGCCGTAGCAACTGACGAAACAGGTGAAAACAGGGGACTTTCACCTGTTGTTCCAGAGCAGGTGAAATCCCCTGTTTTCGAGGCCGTCGATGGACAAGAGCTACTCCCCGCGCGACATCGAATCGCGCATCTACGCAGGCTGGGAAGCCGCCGGCGCGTTCGCGCCCGCCGGCGACGGCCCACCCTGGTGCATCGTGATCCCGCCGCCGAACGTCACGGGCACCCTGCACATGGGCCACGCGTTCCAGCACACGCTGATGGACGTGCTGACACGATTCCACCGCATGGAGGGCGACCGCACGCTCTGGCAGCCCGGCACCGACCACGCCGGCATCGCGACGCAGATGGTCGTCGAGCGCCAGCTCGCGGCCGAGGGCAGGACGCGACACGATCTCGGTCGCGAGGCTTTCGTCACGCGCGTCTGGGAATGGAAGGAACAGTCCGGCGGCACGATCTCGCGGCAGATGCGTCGTCTGGGCACGTCGGTCGACTGGACACGCGACCGCTTCACGATGGACGCCGGGCTTTCGGCCGCCGTGCTCGAGGTCTTCGTGCGCCTGCACGAAAGAGGCCTGATCTACCGCGGCAAGCGGCTCGTGAACTGGGATCCGGTGCTGCACACGGCGCTCTCCGACCTCGAGGTCGTCGCCGAACCCGAAGCCGGCCACCTCTGGCATCTGCGTTACCCGCTCGCCGACGGCAGCGGTCACCTCGTCGTCGCCACGACGCGACCCGAGACCATGCTCGGCGACACGGCCGTCGCGGTGAACCCTGGCGACGAGCGCTACGGGCACCTGGTCGGCAGGCAGGTGCGATTGCCGCTCACGAACCGGCTGATCCCGATCATCGCCGACGAGTACTGCGATCCGGCGTTCGGCAGCGGCTGCGTCAAGATCACGCCGGCCCACGACTTCAACGACTATGAAATCGGCCGCCGGCACGGTCTGCAGATGATCAACGTGCTGACGGCCGATGCGACGCTGAGCGACGAGGTGCCCGAGGCGTACCGCGGCCTCGACCGCTTCGAGGCCCGCCAGCGTATCGTCGCAGACCTCGAGGCGCTCGGCCTGCTCGAGAAGATCGAGCCGCACTCGCTGCCGGTGCCGCGCGGCGACCGCTCGGGCGCCGTACTGGAACCCTGGCTCACCGACCAGTGGTACGTGCGCATCGGCCCGCTCGCCGGGCCCGCCATCGCGGCGGTCGAGGACGGACGCATCCGCTTCGTGCCGGACAACTGGACGAAGACGTATTTCCAGTGGATGCGCAACATCCAGGACTGGTGCATCAGCCGCCAGCTGTGGTGGGGCCACCGCATCCCGGCCTGGTACGACGACGACGGCAACGTCTATGTCGCCCGCTCGGAGGAGGATGCCCGGCACCAGGCAACGGCGAGGCACGGCCGGGCCGTCGCGTTGCGCCAGGACGAGGACGTGCTCGACACGTGGTTCAGCTCGGCGCTGTGGCCGTTCTCGACGCTTGGCTGGCCGCAGAAGACGCCGGAACTGAGGGCCTTCTACCCGACGTCGGTGCTGGTCACCGGCTTCGACATCATCTTCTTCTGGGTCGCCCGGATGATCATGATGGGGCTCGAGTTCGCGGACGACGTCCCCTTCCGCGAGGTCTACATCACGGGGCTCATCCGCGACGAGCACGGCGACAAGATGTCCAAGTCGAAGGGCAACATCATCGACCCGCTCGACCTGATCGACGGCATCGACCTCGAGTCGCTGGTGCAGAAGCGCACGACCGGGCTGATGCAGCCGCAGATGAAGACGTCGATCGAGCGCAACACGCGCAAGCAGTTCCCGCAGGGCATCCCGGCGTTCGGCACCGACGCGCTGCGCTTCACGTTCGCGGCGCTCGCGACCATGGGCCGCGACATCCGCTTCGACCTGGGCCGCGTCGAGGGCTATCGCAACTTCTGCAACAAGCTCTGGAATGCGGCCCGTTACGTGCTCATGAACACCGAGGAACATGCGGCCGGCCTGCAGCAAGGGCCCCGCGAGGATTCGCTGGCCGACCGCTGGATCCGCGGGCGGCTCGGCGCCGCCGTCACGGCCGTCCGCGACAACCTCGCAGCCTGCCGCTTCGACCTCGCGTCGCAGGCGATGTACGAATTCGTCTGGTACGAGTTCTGCGACTGGTACCTCGAACTCTCCAAGCCCGTGCTGCAGGGCACCGACGCAACCGACGCGCAGCGCCGCGGCACCCGCCGCACGCTGCTCGAGGTGCTCGAGGGCACGCTGCGCATGCTGCATCCCCTGATGCCCTTCATCACCGAGGAGATCTGGCAGAGAGCAGGTCCGCTCGTCGGGCGCAGAGGGCCGACGATCATGCGACAGCCCTACCCGACTGCGACCGAGTTCCCGCCGGATGCCGTGGCGGAACGCGACATCGGCACGGCGCAGGCCGTCGTGCTCGGCATCCGCCAGATCCGTGGCCAACTCGATGTGCCGCACTCGCGCGCGACGCCGCTCTACGTGCGCACGGACCGCACAGGCGACGCCGCGGCCATCGCCGCGCTCGACGCGACGCTTCGCAGGATCGCCAATCTCGAGTCGATCGTGGTGGTCGAATCCGAAGCGGCCTTGCCGCCGTGCGCGATCGCCATCAGCGAGGGGCGCACGGTACTCGCGCCGTTCGACCGGCTGGTCGACGACGTCGGGGCCGAACTCGCGCGGCTCGACAGGCGCGCCGCGAAGACGCGGCAGGAGCGCGACAGGGCCACCGCCAAGCTGGCCAACGCGAATTTCGTCGCCAACGCGCCGGAAAGTGTCGTCGCGCAGGAGCGCGGGCGCGTCGCGGAATTCGAGCGACAACTGGCGCAACTGGCCGAACAGGTGCGACGCTTGTCGGCACTGGCCGTCGCCCCGAGGGAGTGCTGAATCGATGACATCGGTCGCCGACACCGCCACGGCAACCCGCGAGATGCCGCTGCGTGAACTCGTGGAGTCCGCCGTCGCAGGGCTCAACGAAATCATCCTCGGCAAGGACGCGCAGGTGCGGCTATGCCTCGCCTGCCTGCTCGCGCGCGGCCACCTGCTCATCGAGGACATCCCGGGCGTCGGCAAGACGACGCTCGCGCACGCCCTTGCGCGCACGCTCGGCCTCTCCTGCCAGCGCATCCAGTTCACGAGCGACCTGCTGCCGGCCGACATCATCGGTGTCTCCGTGTTCGAGACCGACACCGGCCAGTTCCGGTTCCACCGCGGCCCGGTGTTCGCGCAGCTCGTGCTCGCCGACGAGGTCAACCGCGCGACGCCAAAGGCCCAGAGCGCGCTGCTGGAGGCGATGGAAGAACATCAGGTCACGGCGGACGGCCAGACCTATCCGTTGACCGAGCCGTTCTTCGTCATCGCGACGCAGAATCCCGTCTATCAGGTCGGCACCTTCCCGTTGCCCGAATCGCAGCTCGACCGGTTCCTGATGCGCATCGAGCTCGGCTACCCGGCACCGTCGCTCGAGCGGCAACTGCTGCTCGGCCGCGACCGGCGCGACCTGCTCGCGTCGCTCGACTGCGCGCTCAGCCCGCAGCAACTGCTGCGCCTGCAGGGCGAGGTGCCGAAGGTACACGCGTCGGAGGCGCTGCTCGACTACGTGCAGGCGATCGCGCGTCATTCGCGCCAGGCTCAGGAGTTCGACGCGGGCCTGTCGCCGCGGGCGGTGATCTCGCTGCTGCGCGCGGCCCAGGCCTGGGCATTCATGCACGCGCATCCGGGCGTCCTGCCGGAGGACGTCCAGGCCGTGTTGCCCGCGGTGGTCGGGCATCGGCTGGCGCCGCGCGACACGGCGCGGTTCCGCAACGCCGGAGAAATCGGCCAGCACGTGCTGGCGGCCGTGCCGGTGCCCTGAGCGCCGTGACCCGCCTGCTGCAGTCCCTGCGGGCGCGGGTCGAGCGGCGCCTGCAGCGCTGGATCCTGCGGCGCCAGGGACGCGACACGGATCCGCTCGAACTGCGCCGCAACCGCATCTACATCCTGCCGACTCCGCTCGGCATCGCCTACGCGGTGATGCTGTTCGCCATGCTGCTCGGCGGCATGAACTACAACAACAACCTCGGTCTCGCACTCACGTTCCTGCTCGCGGGGCTCGGCCTCACGACCATGCATCACTGTCACGGCACCCTGGCGGGACTGCGGCTGCGGCTGCTCGCGGCAGAGTCCGGCTTCGTCGGCGATCACGTGCGGTTCCGCTGGCTGCTGGAAAACGCATCGCAGGCCTCGCGCCCGGCGATCGATCTGCGGCTCGAGCGCGCGTCCGGCTCCGCGGGGTGCCCGGTGGAAGTGCCCGCGCTCGGCATCGCGGAAGCCGAGCTGTGTCTGCGCGCCGAACGCCGCGGATGGGTGCCGCTCGAGCGCTTTGTCGTCTGCACCGCGCATCCGCTCGGCCTCTTTCGCGCCTGGGCCGTCGTCCACCCCGCGCACGCGGCCGTCGCCTGGCCGCGGCCCTCGGCACGCGACCGCGCCCCGCCACGCACCGCGACGGACACTGGCGGAGCGCAGCTGGCCGCGGTCGGCGACGAGGACTTCGCCGGCCTGCGCCCGTTCCAGTCCGGCGATTCTCTGCGCCGTGTCGCCTGGAAGGCCTATGCGCGCGGTCAGGGGCTGCACACCAAGCAGTACGCCGGCACGAGCGTGCTCTCGCACGTCTTCGAATGGGACAGCCTGTCGGGGCTCGGCACCGAGGAACGGCTCGCGCAGTTGTGCCGCTGGATCCTCGACGCCCACGAACGCGGCGAAGCGTTCGGGCTGCGCCTGCCGGGTGGCGAGATCGAAGTCAATGTCGGTGTCGCGCACCGCGACCGCTGCCTGAACGCGCTCGCGTTGCTCGATGTGAGGAACACTGCCCTTGCGTGAGGTGGCAGCTCCACTGCACGGTCTTGGCTGGGTGATCGCTGCGATGGCGGTCGCTGTCGCCCCGCACGTGACGCACCTGCCCGCCTGGGTCACGCTGCTGCTGCTCGCGGTGGGCGCCTGGCGCTGGACCGCGTCGCTGCGCGGCTGGCCGTTGCCGCCTCGCTGGCTGCGGATCGTGGCCGTCGGCGGCGCCGCGCTCGCGGTGTTCAGCGCCTATCGCACGCTCAACGGCATCGAGGCCGGCACGGCCCTGCTCGTGCTGATGGCCGCGGCCAAGCTCCTCGAGACGGACGCGGCACGCGACCTGACGGTGCTCGTGTTCATCGCATGGTTCCTGCTCTACGCCGCGCTGCTGCGCGAGCAGTCGCTGCTGTCGGCGCCCTGGCTGCTGTTCAGCGCCTGGCTCTCGACGCTGGCGCTGATGCGCGTGCACGCCGCCGCGACCGACGCACGCAGCGCCAGCCTCGCGCGACACACGCTGGCCCTGATGACGCAGGCGGTGCCCATCGCCCTCGTGCTGTTCCTGCTGTTCCCGCGGCTGCCCGGGCCGTTCTGGGGGATCGACACCGGCACGGCGTCGCGCACCGGGCTCGACGACGAGATGACGCCAGGCGACGTGTCCGACCTGAGCGCATCCGGCGAGGTGGCGTTCCGCGTGCGCTTCTTCGGCGCGATGCCGGCGCCCGAGGAGCGCTACTGGCGCGGCCCGGTGCTGCACGACTTCGACGGCCGCCGCTGGCGGCGTCCGGACGCGCAGGCGTTCCCCCAGCAACCCGTCCGGTTCACAGGTGCGCCGATCCGCTACCAGATCACGCTGCAGCCGCATGCGCGACGCTGGGTGCTCGCGCTCGACCTGCCTTCCGCCTGGCCCACGCGCCGGGCCGTCCAGTCGTTCGACTACACGCTGCTGGCGGCGCGGCCGGTCGGCAGCGTCACCGCATTCGACCTGACGTCGCACCCGCGGTACGCGGCCGGCGCGACGTCGCTGCCCGGGTCGATGCGGCGCAAAGACCTCTCGCTGCCACGCGACGGCACGAATCCACGCAGCGTCGCGCTCGGCCGATCGCTGGCGGCGCGTCACGGCGGCGACGCGACGGCCATCGTCCGGGAGCTGCTGGCGACGTTCCGCGAACAGCCGTTCGAATACACCATGCAGCCTCCGCAGCTAGCCGACAACACCGTCGACGAGTTCCTGTTCCGGACACGCAAGGGCTTTTGCGAGCACTACGCGTCCGCGTTCACGGTCGTCATGCGCGCCGCGGGTGTCCCGACCCGCGTGGTCACCGGCTATCAGGGCGGCGAGTACAACCCGTACGGTGGGTATCTGATTGTCCGACAATCCGACGCGCATGCGTGGTCCGAAGTCTGGATCGCGGACCGCGGCTGGGTGCGTGTCGACCCGACGGTCGCCGTGGCGCCAGAGCGCATCCGTGGCGGCCTGATCGCCGCCGTCGGCGCGGACGAGCCCGTGCCCGGCCGACTGCGCGACGCGAGCGCGTTGTGGATGGAGGTGGAACTCGGCTGGGACGCGGTCAACGACTTCTGGAACCAGCACATCGTCCGCTTCGACGCCGCGGCGCAGTTCGACCTGCTCGAGCGGGCGGGCTTCGACGACGCCGACTGGCGCACGCTCGGGCTCGCCCTGACCGGCAGCCTCGCCGTGTTCTTCGTGTCCCTGTCGGCCTGGGTGGCATGGCGTCACCGGCCGCCGCCGCGCGACTGGCCGGCGCGACTGCACGATGCCGTGGTGCGACGTCTGCGCAAGCGCGGGCTGGCACCGCATGCGGCGGAAGGACCCGTCGCGTTCCTCGAGCGGGCGGCACGGGAGCACCCCGACCTGGCCCGCCCGCTGCGGGAGATCACCGTGTTGTACGCGTCCGAGCGCTACGGCCCCGAGCCTCGCGCCGCCGACCTGCAGCGGCTCAAGTACCTGGTCAACTCGCTGCGCCCCTAGCACCGCCACCGGGGGCCTTCACGCGTTTCCGGGGAACAGGTGAATGCTGCCTGCTCGTCCGTTGCCGGCACGAGTTGCCTTTTTCCCGCGGAAATAGGTGAATGTCCCCTGCTTCGGCAGCAGGGGAAAGGAGTCATGGCAGCGACCGACAAGAAGTTCGAGGCGGCGGCGAAGGACGCGCAGAAGTTCACGAAGCGACCGGAAGACGAGGACCTGCTGCGGCTCTATGCGCTCTACAAGCAGGCCACCGAGGGCGACGTGACGGGCGAGCGCCCGGGCGTGTTCGCGCTCAAGGACCGCGCGAAATACGACGCCTGGACGCGGGTGAAGGGCACCGACGCCGCGAAGGCGTGCGAGCAGTACGTCAAGCTGGTCGGACGCCTGAAGAAGACCTGCGGCTGATCACGCGTGGCCGGAGCGATCGCGTTCATCGTCGCGGTTAGCACCGCCGTCCTCGCTGCGTTGATCGTGCCCCCGCTGCGACGCCGCCAGCGGCGGCGGCGTGCGCTGCAACGTCCGCTACCGCCGGCCATGAGCGCGGCAATCACCCGCAACGTGCCGATCACGAACGTCCTGCCGACGGCGGAAGCGCGCCGTCTGGAAGGGCTCGTCGTCGCGTTCCTCGACGAAAAGCACTTCGTCGGCTGCAACGGGCTCGAGGTCACCGACGAGATCCGCGTCACGATCGCCGCGCAGGCCTGCCTGCTGCTGCTCGGTCGGCCCGGCAGCCTGTACGACGAACTCCAGTCGATCCTGGTCTACCCGGGCGCGTTTCTCGTCGAGGACGAAGTGCAGGACGACGACGGACTGGTGACGCGGCGCCGGCGCGAACTGTCCGGCGAGGCCTGGGATTCGCACCGCATCATCCTCTCGTGGCAGGACATCGCCGAGACGGCGGAACGACCGGCCGACGGCTACAACGTCGTGCTGCACGAGTTCGCGCACTACCTCGATGCGGAAGGCCGCGGGCTCGCGTCGTCGGCGCGTCGTCGCGGCGAGGCATGGCGTGGTGAACTGCTCGCCGAATACGAGGCGCTGCGGGCGGCCGTCGACCGCGACGAGGAAACCTGGCTCGACCCTTACGGCGCCGAGGACGAGACGGAGTTCTTCGCGGTCGTCACCGAGGAATTCGTGCAATGCCCGGCGGAACTCCGGCAGGCGCACGCACGGCTCTACGAACTGATGCGGGACTTCTACGGCATCGACCCGGCGACGTGGATGGACACGGCCGGCTGATCGGTGGACGCGGACGGCCGGGAGCGCGACCGGGCATCGCAGACCTGCGGCCTGACGCGAGGGTCGTCCAGAGTCGCCGAAGCCGCCCGGCGCGTCAGGCGTGGGACCGGCGGGATGCCGGCCCCGCGCCCTCGACCGTACGTCTCAGCCTGCGACGGGAGCGGCGGCCCTGCTCCGCCCGGCCGGCGGTGCCGTCGGTGCGAGCCCCAGCGCCCGGGCGACGCCCTCCCCGTACGCCGGATCGCACTTCGTGCAGTTGGCGACGTGCCGGCGCTGGATGTCCTCCGGTGCGCCACCGAGCGAACGAGCCGTGTTGTCGAACAGCACCTGACGTTCGGCCGGCGTCATGAGCTGGAACAGCGCGCGCGGCTGCGAGTAATGGTCGTCGTCTTCTTCGCGGAAGTTCCAGTGGTCGGCCGGCCCTTCGAGCCGCAGCGGCGGCTCGCGGAAATCCGGCTGCTGCTGCCATTCGCCGTAGCTGTTCGGCTCATAGCCCAGCGTACCGCCGAAATTGCCGTCGACGCGCATGGCGCCGTCGCGGTGATAGCTGTGCACCGGGCAGCGCGCGGCATTCACGGGAATCAGGTGGTGATTGACGCCGAGCCGGTAGCGCTGCGCGTCGCCGTACGAGAACAGCCGCCCCTGCAGCATGCGGTCGGGCGAGAAGCCGATGCCCGGCACGACGTTGGCCGGATTGAACGCCGACTGCTCCACCTCCGCGAAGAAGTTCTCCGGATTGCGGTCGAGCTCCATGACGCCGACGTCGATCAGCGGGTAGTCCGCGTGCGGCCAGACCTTGGTCAGGTCGAACGGGTGATACGGCACCTTGGCCGCATCGGCCTCGGGCATGACCTGCACATGGAGGGTCCACTTCGGGAAGTCGCCCTTCTCGATGCTCTCGTAGAGGTCGCGCTGATGGCTTTCGCGGTCCTTGCCGATGATCGCCTCGGCCTCGGCATCGGTCAGGTTGCGGATGCCCTGCTGCGACTTCAGGTGGAACTTGACCCAGAACCGTTCGTTCGCGGCATTGATGAAGCTGAAGGTGTGGCTGCCGAAGCCGTGCATGTGCCGGTAGGTGGCCGGAATCCCCCGGTCGCTCATGACGATGGTGACCTGGTGCAGCGCCTCCGGCAGCGACGTCCAGAAATCCCAGTTGTTGCGCGCGCTGCGCAGGTTGGTGCGCGGGTCGCGCTTCACGGCATGGTTCAGATCGGGGAACTTGAGCGGATCGCGCAGGAAGAACACCGGCGTGTTGTTGCCGACGAGGTCCCAGTTGCCCTCCTCGGTGTAGAACTTCACCGCGAAGCCGCGGATGTCGCGTTCCGCATCGGCCGCGCCGCGCTCGCCGGCCACCGTCGTGAAACGCGCGAACAGTCCGGTCTTCTTGCCCACGGCCGAGAAGATCTTCGCGCGCGTGTATCGGGTGATGTCGTGAGTCACCGTGAACGAGCCGTAGGCGCCGGAGCCTTTGGCGTGCATGCGCCGTTCGGGAATCACCTCGCGGTCGAAATGGGCGAGCTTCTCCAGGAACCAGACGTCCTGGAGCAGCTGCGGGCCACGCACCCCCGCCGTCATGACGTCCTGGTTGTTCACGACGGGACAGCCGGCCGCGGTCGTCAGCTTCCTGTTCACGTCCATGCCCTCATCAATTGCGTCTGGAGCCAGTTTGAACACAAGGCGCGGCCATCTGCATTCGGGATAGCCGCAGGGCCTCAGGCGGACCGCGGCCTTTCGCTCCGGGCCGCCACGGCCAGCAGTGCACCGCCCGCGATGAACAGCACGACGATCGACAGGATCGACAGACGCGAGCTGCCGGTCAGCGCGGCCGTGAAACCCACGAGCATCGGCCCGAGAATCGCCGACGCCTTGCCCATCATGTTGTAGAAGCCGAAGAACTCCGACGACTTGTCGCGCGGCACGAGCCTGCCGTAGTAGCTGCGGCTCAGCGACTGGATGCCGCCCTGCACCAGGCCCACGACGAAGGCGAGCAGGTAGAAGTCGCGGGCGTCGTCGAGAAAGTACGCGTAAGCGGTCGCCGCGACATAGACGGCCAGCGCGAGGAAGATGCCGTTGCGCGCACCGATGCGTCCGCCGAGCCAGCCGAAGGCAAGCGCGGCCGGGAAGGCGACGAACTGGGTCAGCAACAGCGCCTTGACGAGGTGCGACTGGTCGAAACCGAGCGACAGGCCATAGTCGACGGCCATCTTGATGACGGTGTTGACGCCGTCGATGTAGAGCACGTACGCGGCGAGAAACCAGACGAGCGAGCGGTAGCGGCGGATCTCGCCGACCGTGCGCCCGAGCTCGCGCAGGCCCGCGCGTGTCGCCTCGCGCCACGTCACGCGGCCCACGGCTGCGCCGAACGGCCGTTCGCGCACCCAGAGCAGGCAAGGCAGCGCGAACAGGAGCCACCACAGGCCCACGCTGACGAACGACCAGCGCACGGCTTCCGCGGCGCCCGCGAGACCGAACCACTGCGGGCGCTGGGTCATCAGCACGTTGAATGCGAACAGCAGGCCGCCCCCCAGGTAGCCGAGCGCGTAGCCGAAACCGGAAACGAGGTCGTACTCCGCGGGCTCGGCCACGTGCAGCAGCAGCGAGTCGTTGAACACGATGCCCGCCCAGAAGCCCAGTGAAGCGAGCAGGAACAGCGCCGCGGCGCAGCCCCACTCGCCTTGCGGCACGAGCGCGAGCACGAGCGTCGCGACGGACCCGAGCAGCGTGAACGCGAACAGCAGCCGCAGTCTCGAGCTGCTGCGATCGGCAATGGCGCCGAGCACCGGCGCGAGCGCGGCGACCAGCAGACTCGCGATGCCGCTCGTCACGCCGAGCCGGAAGGTGCTCTCGGTCGCGACGACGCCCGCGTTCCAGTACTGTTTGAAAAAGACCGGGAAAAACCCTGCCATGACCGTGCAGGCGAACGCGGAATTGGCCCAGTCATAGCAGGCCCAGGCGAGAACGGGGCGGCGCAGCAGGACGGTTCTGGCGCCGGTCATCGCCCCTCCCCCTGCGTCCGGCGTCCGCTCAGGCCGCGCTGGCCAGGTGCTCGCGCGTCTCGCGGAACGTGAGCTCCGGCCATCGCTCCAGCGTGAGCTGCAGGTTCACGCGCGTGGGCGCCAGGTAGACCAGCGCACCGGAATGGTCGAGCGCCAGGTTGTCGTGTGCCTTGTCGCGGAACTCCTGCAGCTTCCTGGCGTCCGCGCAATACACCCAGCGCGCCGTGTGGACGTTGACGTTGTCCCAGCCCGCCTGCACGCCGTATTCGTCCTGCAGGCGGAACGCGACGACGTCGAACTGCAGCAGGCCGACGGCGCCGAGCACCAGGTCGTTGTTGCGCAGCGGCCGGAAAACCTGCGTGGCGCCCTCCTCGCAGAGCTGGTCGAGACCCTTCTGCAGCGCCTTCATGCGCAGGGGATCGCGCAGCACGACTCGGCGGAAGATCTCCGGCGCGAAGTTCGGGATGCCGGTGAACATGATCTTCTCGCCTTCCGTGAGCGTGTCGCCGATGTTGATCGTGCCGTGGTTGTGCAGGCCGATGATGTCGCCGGCCCAGGCCTCGTCCGTGTGCTGGCGGTCCGCGGCCAGGAACGTGACGGCGTCGCCGACGCGCACTTCCTTGCCGTGACGGACGTGGTAGAGCTTCATGCCCTTGCGATAGCGACCCGAGCAGATCCGCATGAATGCGATGCGGTCGCGGTGGCCGGGGTCCATGTTCGCCTGGATCTTGAACACGAAGCCGGACAGCGGCGTTTCGTGCGGTGCGACCCGGCGCGTCGTCGTCTCGCGTTCGCGAGGAGCGGGCGCGAATTCGACGAAGGCGCCGAGCAGTTCGGTCACGCCGAAGTTGTTGATGGCCGAGCCGAAGAACACGGGCGTCTGGCGGCCGGCCAGGTACTTCTGCAGGTCGAATGCGTGCGATGCGCCACGCACCAGTTCGACCTCGTCGCGATAGGCCTGCGCCCTGTCACCGAGGAATTCGGTGGCCTCGGGGCTCGCGAGCCCGTCGATGATCTCGTGGGTGCCCGCCTTGCCGCGCTCGCCCGCCTGGTAGGCGTAGATACGATCCTCGAGCAGATGATAGATGCCCTCGAGCGCGCGGCCCATGCCGATCGGCCACGTGACGGGTGCGCACTGGATCTTCAGCACGCGCTCGATCTCGTCGAGCAGTTCCGTCGGCTCGCGACCCTCGCGATCGAGCTTGTTGATGAATGTCATGATCGGCGTGTCGCGCAGCCGGCAGACTTCCATGAGCTTGATCGTGCGCTCCTCGACACCCTTGGCGCAGTCGATGACCATCAGCGCCGAATCGACCGCGGTGAGCGTGCGGTAGGTGTCCTCGGAGAAATCCTCGTGACCCGGCGTGTCGAGCAGGTTGACCATGCGGCCGCGGTAGGGAAACTGCATGACGCTCGAGGTCACGGAAATGCCGCGCTGCTGCTCGAGCCGCATCCAGTCGGACGTGGCGTGGCGCGTCGCCTTGCGACCCTTGACGGTGCCGGCGAGCTGGATCGCGCCGCCGAACAGCAGCAGCTTCTCGGTGAGCGTGGTCTTGCCGGCGTCGGGGTGGGAAATGATGGCGAACGTGCGCCGACGCGCCACTTCGTCGAGGGCTGGATTCATCCGCCGGATTTTACCGGCAACGACAGCCGGAGCACGAGCGCGTCCTCGCGCCCCTCGGCGGCCTGGTAGTAGCCACGACGCCGGCCCACCTCGACGAACCCGACCGACTGGTACAGCGCGATCGCGTGCAGGTTCGACGGGCGCACCTCGAGGAACACGTCCTGCATGCCGGCTTCGGCCGATCGCGCGATCAGCAGCGCGAGCATCTGGCGGCCGATGCCGCGCCCGCGCAGCGCCTCGCCGACGCAGATGTTGAGGATGTGCGCCTCGCCGGCCCCCATCGCGACGATGCCGTAGGCGACGATCTCGCCTTCGCACTCCGCGACGCGGCACAGGTAGCCCACGCGCAGGCAGTCGCGGAAGATCCCCTCGCTCCACGGAAACGCATACGCGGCCCTTTCGACGGCCCCCACGTGCGCCACGTCCATTGGCGTCATGGCACGGAAGCGGACGAGCCGCGGCGCGTGCGGCTTGCCGGTACTTGCTTCTGTCGCGTTCATCTCCCGACCGTCCCAGCCGCGGCCTGCAGCCGCGCGAACTGCTGCCGGGCAAAGAGCAGGTCCTGCCATGCCTGACGCTTGCTGGACGGCGTCCGCAGCAGATACGAGGGGTGGTAGAAGACGACGACCGGCCAGGCTCTGCTGCCGAAGGCATGCACCTTGCCGCGGAGCCGGCCGACCGCCGCATCGGTCGCGAGCAGCGTCTGCGCGGAGACGCGGCCGACGGCAATCACCAGCGTCGGATCGATGAGCGCGACCTGTCTTTCGAGAAACCGCCGGCAACTCGCAGTCTCGGTCGGTCTGGGATCACGGTTGTTCGGCGGCCGGCACTTGACGACGTTCGCGATGTAGACGTCGTCCCGCCGCAGCCCGATCGAACGGAGCATGGCGCTCAGCATCCGCCCGGCCGGACCGACGAACGGCTCGCCGCGCCGGTCCTCCTCGAAGCCCGGCGCCTCGCCGATGAACATCCAGCGCGCCGCGGGGTCGCCGACCCCAAAGACCGTCTGCGTCCGCGTGGCGTGCAGTTCGCAGCGGACGCAGGCAGCCACCGCGGCCCGCAACGGATCCCAGTCGTGCCCTGAGACGTCGGGACCGTCGATTGCGGTCGATGCGGGAGGCGGGAGCGCCATTTTCACGGCCGCCGGCCGTACGGCTGCGGGTGACGGCGCCGTCGTGGCCACCGCTGCCGCCGCCAACGCGACCGGCTCCGCGACCGCAGCGGTCTCCCCGGCCGCCACTGGAACGTCCCGCGGCGGGACCGACGGTGCGGCGTCGCGCGCAACGTAGACGTCCACGCCGAGCGCGTGCAGATAGGCCGCCTGCCGTGCGTCCAGCATCATTGTCGCTCAGTGCTCGACGCCCGGGTCTGCGGCACGCGACGTGCCGCGCCTGGAGCGACGCAGCCGCCGCCACGCCCACAGCAGCGGCCCGGAGCTCGCGTAGAGTGCGAACAGGCCGAACAGCATCTCGGGCGGGCTCGAGCCGACCAGCACGAAGCCGAGCGGCAGCAGCACCATGAAGGCGACCGGGATGCGCATCTTGGGATCGAGGTCCTTGCCGCTGAGATAGCGGAACCGGCTGACCATCAGGCTGCCGGCAAGGATCGCGACCAGGAAGGCGAGGATCAACGCCCACAATCCCTCGCGCTGCAGGTCCGCCAGCATCCAGACGAAGCCCGCGAGCAGCGCCGCGCCCGAGGGGCTCGGCAGGCCTTCGAAGAATCGCTTGTCCGCGGTCGCCGCGCGTGAATTGAAGCGGGCGAGCCGGATGCCGGCGCAAGCCGCGTAGAAGAACGTCGCGAGCCAGCCGAGCCGGTACCAGACCGCACCGTATTCGGCGATGCGCGCAACGCCCCACATGTAGGCAACCACCGCCGGGGCGAGGCCGAACGCGACCATGTCCGACAGCGAATCGAACTCCTTGCCGAATTCGCTCTGCGTGTTGGTCCAGCGCGCGATGCGCCCGTCGAGGCCGTCGCAGACCATCGCGATGAAGATCGCGATGCCGGCGCGATCGAAGTTCCCGTCGGTGGCGGCGACGATCGCGTAGAACCCGGAGAACATCACGCCGGTCGTGAACAGGTTCGGCAGCAGGTAGACGCCGCGGCTGCGCGGACGCTGGGATGCCACGCCCGTCTCGGGGGATTGGATCGTCATGGGTGGGCGCCACCTGGCGTGACCTGGGCCTCGCCATGATAGGTACGCGCGGCAGCGGGCACAACGCGATCGACCCGGTCCCGGATGGCTGGACGGCGGGCGGCCGTGCCCGCTCTGCTACCATACGCGCGCTTTTTTTCAGCCTCCGGACGCGCCATGCGACTCTCGACCTGCCCCATCAACACGCTCCGCGACGTGCCCGCCGATGCGGAGGTCGTGAGCCATCAGCTCATGCTGCGCGCGGGCATGATCCGCCGCCTCGCAGCCGGCCTGTACACCTGGCTGCCGATCGGCCTGCGGGTGCTGCGCAAGGTGGAGCAGATCATCCGCGAGGAAATGAACCGCGCGGGCGCGCTCGAGGTGCTGATGCCGACGATGCAGCCCGCCGAGCTCTGGGTGGAATCCGGCCGCTGGGACCAGTTCGGGCCGGAACTGCTGCGCATCACGGACCGCCACGAACGTCCGTTCTGCTACGGCCCGACGCACGAGGAAGTCATCACCGACATCGCGCGGCGCGAGGTGAAGAGCTACCGCCAGCTCCCGGTGAACTTCTACCAGATCCAGACCAAGTTCCGCGACGAGATCCGGCCGCGCTTCGGCGTCATGCGCGCGCGCGAGTTCACGATGAAGGACGCGTATTCGTTCCACCTCGATGAGGCCTCGCTCGAGGAGGGCTACCAGGCGATGTACCGCGCCTACACGCGGATCTTCGAGCGCATGCACCTGAAGTTCCGCGCCGTGCGCGCGGACACGGGCAGCATCGGCGGCAGCGCGTCGCAGGAATTCCACGTGCTGGCCGACTCCGGCGAGGACGCGATCGCGTTTTCCGACGGCGACGACTATGCCGCCAACCTCGAGATGGCCGAGGCGCTCGCCCCGGTGCAGCCGCGCGGAGCGCCCACCGCGACGCTGCGCAAGGTCGCGACCCCCGACACGAGGACCATCGAGGCACTGACGCGCCTGCTCGGCGTGCCGGCGGAGCGCTGCCTCAAGACGCTGTTCGTCGAAGGCACGGACGGCGGCGCCGTGGCACTGGTCGTGCGCGGCGACCACGAGCTGAACGCGGTCAAGGCGCAGAAGCTGCCGGGCGTGCTCGCGCCGCTGCGCATGGCGTCACCCGAGCAGATCGCCGCTGCCACGGGCGCCGAGGCCGGCTACCTCGGGCCCGTCGGCCTGAAGTGCAAGGTCTATGTCGACCGTGCGGCCGCGCAGGTGGCCGACTTCGTCTGCGGCGCGAACGAGCGCGAGACGCACCTGACCGGGGTCAACTGGGGCCGCGACCTGCCCGAAGGCGAGATCGTCGACGTGCGCAACGTCGTCGCCGGCGACCCCAGCCCGACGGGCAAGGGCACGCTGCACATCGCGCGCGGCATCGAAGTCGGCCACATTTTCCAGCTCGGACGCAAGTACAGCGAGGCCATGAAAGCCACCGTGCTCGACGAGCAGGGGAGATCCGTGGTCACGTTCATGGGCTGCTATGGCATCGGTGTGACGCGCGTCGTGGCGGCGGCCATCGAACAGAACCATGATGAGCGCGGCATCGTCTGGCCGGAGCCGATCGCACCGTTCGCCGTGTCGCTGATCCCGATCAACCTGCAGAAGTCCGAGCGCGTGCGCGCGACCTCCGAGCGTCTCTACGCCGAACTGCAGGAGGCCGGCCTCGAAGTGCTGTTCGACGACCGCGACGCACGACCCGGCGTCAAGTTCGCGGACGACGAGCTGCTCGGCATCCCGCACCGCATCGTCGTCGGCGACAAGGGGCTCGAGCGCGGCGTGCTCGAGTACAAGCGCCGGCGGGACGGGCACGCGGCCGAGGTACCCGTCGCCCAGGTGATCGAGTTTCTGCGGTCCGCAAGGGGCGGCCACGACGCCGGGGCGGCCTGAACGGCGCGGGCGACCGTGACGAACGCCACGTGAACGCCCGCATCGCACTGCTGTACGGCATCGCGGCGTGTGCCATGCTGGACGCCGGACCGGCGCGCGCCGACCGCCAGATGGACCCGGAGCTGCGCGGCGTCATCGCCGCCGTCATCGAGCCGACGCGCTGCTTCGACGACAAGTACGAGCGCGCCGTCTGGTTCGCGACCATGGAGCCGCGGCTCGCGCGCTACGTTGCGGACGCTGCCGAGCGCGAGCAGATCCTGCACAACGTCCACTGCGAGGCGCGGCGCGTCGACATCCCGCCCGAACTCGTACTCGCCGTGATGGACGTCGAGAGCCGCTTCGACCGGTTCGCCGTGTCCTCGGCCGGCGCGATCGGGCTGATGCAGGTCATGCCGTTCTGGCCGCGCGAGCTGGGCATGACCAACGACCAGCTCGTACGCATCGCCGACAACGTGCGCATGGGCACGACCATCCTCGGCTACTATCTGCGCAAGGAACGCGGCAATTACCAGCGCGCGCTGCAGCGCTACAACGGCAGCCTCGGCCGGCCGACCTACTCGGACCTCGTGCTCGACCGGTTCGTCTCGCGCTGGCGCTTCGAACCCTGACCGCACGTGCCGGTGCTACGGTTTCGGAAACTAGCAGGTCTGGAAGGCGGCCGGCCACGAATCGAGGCTCGTGGCGGCGACCTCCTCGATCTCCACGGCCATGACGCTCGCGGCAGGCGGGCCCTGCCACAGCCATTCGCACAGCGCGGTCACCGCTTCGGGTGCACCGCAGGCGAGAATTTCGACGCGACCATCGGCGAGATTGCGGGCATGCCCGGTCACGCCGAGAGCCTGGGCACGCTGGCGTGTGCTGGCGCGGTAGAACACACCCTGAACGCGGCCGGAGACGATGCAGCGGCGCGCGATCAAGGGGGTTGGGGTGTGCCGGCCGCGTCCTCTGCGAGACGCCGCGCCTCGACCGCCTTCATGCGCGCCTGTTCGGCTTCGTCCCGGGCCGTGCGGTATTCCCCCTGACGCAGGTGCGACTCGGCGGCATGCAGCGCCTGGCGCGCCTCGTTCATGACCATGGGGGCATACTGCGGCGCCCCGGCCTTTTCCGCCGCCCGCACCGCCTGGCGGGCGTTGCTCATCTCCTGCACTGGGGCCCCTGCGCAACCCGCCACGAGCGCCGCGCAAAGCGGCAGCCACGCGGCAATCGAGCGCTTGAGACGCGAAGGGACTCGCAATTTCGCACCCGGGGGACGAGGTTGACTGACCGTAACAAGCGCACCCTGTACCGTCAAGGCTCGCCGCCCTAGAATCCGCGCGCTGCGCGCGGCTCGCCGTGTTCGGCCTGCGGCCCCCTGGCGATACGCGGTGCGTACTCGATGACCGAAATCCTCGTGCTCTATTACTCGCGCCACGGCGCCACCGCCGAGCTGGCGCGGCAGGTCGCGCGCGGCGCCGAATCCGTGCCAGGCGTGACGGCGTCCCTGCGCACCGTGCCTCCGGTCGCGACGACGACCGCCACGGCCGCGGATCCCGCGGTGCCGGCGTCCGGGCCGCCGTACGCGACTCACGACGACCTCGTGCGCTGCGACGGCCTCGCGCTCGGCAGCCCGACGCGGTTCGGCAACATGGCCGCCCCGCTCAAGCACTTTCTCGATGGCACCGGCGCGCTGTGGGTGAACGGCTCGCTGGATCGCAAACCTGCCGCTGCGTTCACGTCGACCTCGTCGATGCACGGCGGTCAGGAGTCGACGCTGCTCACGATGATGCTGCCGCTGCTGCACCACGGCATGTACGTCGTCGGCCTGCCGTACACCGCGCCGGCGCTCAATCGCACGCGCACCGGGGGCTCACCGTACGGCGCGAGTCATCTGTCCCCGCACGACGCGCCGACCCCGAAATTGAGCGACGATGAGCGCGAGCTCGCGCGGCTGCTCGGTCGGCGGCTTGCCGATCTGGCGCTCGCCGCCAGGTCGGTCCGCGGTGCCTGACGACGTCGCAACGCGCGCCCGCCGCGCCACGTGTGCCCGCTCGACCGCGCTCGGCCTGCTCGGCCTGCTGTTCGTGCTGACGCTGATCGCCGTGCTGCGCGAAGCGCAGGGCATCGTCGCGGCCGTGCTGCTCGGCCTCGTGCTGGTCATGCCGCTGCTGCTGCCGCTCGGCGGTCTGGTGCGCCGCCGCCGTCGCGTCTATGCATGGGCGACGCTGTGCCTCACGCCGCACGTCGTCTACTCGCTGACCGAAATCATCGCGCATCCGGCCGTGCGCGTGCTCGCGGCGGCCGTGCTGCTCACGAGCCTCGCGCTGCTGCTCGCGCTGGTGTCGTACCTCAGGCTGACGCGCTGACGCCTTTCCTCAGACCTTTTCGAGCTGCTCGCGCAGGAACGGGATCGTGAGCCGGCGCTGCGCGGCGAGAGACGCCTGGTCGAGCCGCTCGAGTACGTCGAACAGGGAATGCGCGTCGCGCGGCAGGCGATGGATCAGGTAGAGCGCCGCCTCCTGCGACAACCCGAGCCCGCAGGCGGCGGCACGCGACCGCAGCGCCTCGCACGTACCGACCTCATCGAGTTCAAGGAGCTGGTGCACCGCGGCTGCGAGCAGACGCGACCGCAGGTCCGGCAACGTGAACGGCAGGCTGGTTGGCGGACCGGCACTGGCAACGACCAGCCGGCCCTGGCCGTCGTGCAACAACGTGTGGAGACGGAAGATCGAGGCATTCCACTGCGCGCTGGCTGCCACCGCATCGAGGCCGTCGAGACAGACGAGGTCGAGCGCTTCGCAGCCTTCCAGCATCGCGCTCGACGTGGTGCCCGTCAGGTCGAGATACGCGGCGGGCTGGCCGCGCTCGCCGGCGGCCGCGCACGCGGCCTGCAGCAGGTGCGTCTTGCCCGAGCCCGGCCGGCCCCACAGCCACATCACCCTTGGTCCGTGCGGGTCGGCGAGCCGGTCGCAGGCCTCGGCGTTGTCGCCACGCACGAAGCTCGCGAAGCGCGCGGAATCCCGCAGGCGGACCCGCAATGCGAGTTGCTCCATCACTTGCGTTTCAACCGCGGCTCGACGCCCGCTCGCGCGCCACGACGGCTGCCCGACGCGTGTACGTCATGACATAGTCGATGCCGCTGACACCGGTGGTCACGAGGACGAGCGCGCCGAATCCGGCGACGAGCCACGCCGGTGGCCAGTGGTAGGCGGCGCGTGAGACGACGGCCAGGCAGAAGACGATCTGCGTGAGCGTGTTGAACTTGCTCGCCGCGGTCGGGTTGCCGCGCAACGGCCCGAACAGCGCCTGGTAGGTGATGCCGCCGAAGACGATGACCAGGTCGCGCAGCAGCACGATCGCCGTGAGCAGCCACGGCACGTCGTCGGTGATGCTCAGGCAGACGAACACCGTCACGAGCAGCACCTTGTCGGCGAGCGGGTCCAGGTGCTTGCCGAGCTCGCTGGTCCAGCCAAACCGCTTGGCGAGGAAGCCGTCGAGCGCATCGGTGAAGGCCGCCAGCGCGAACAACGCCATCACCTCCGGGTACCGGCCGTCGAGCACCCAGAGGGCAACCGGGTAGACGAGCACGATGCGCAGCAGGCACAGCAGGTTCGGCAGGAAGCTCAGGTTCATGTCGGCCGCCAGACGAAATCGACGGCCGGTGCCGTCGCGCCGTCGCCGTCGGCTGCGCCGCGCACGAGGCGACCGTCCAGCGCGAAGATGCGCGCGAGCAGTTCCGCGTCGCCGCGCACGGTGAGCTCGAACTGCACTGTCTCGCCGGCCAGTTCGCGCACGGCCACGCTGCGCACGAGACTCAGCCCTTCGAGGTAGCGCGAAAGTTGGGCGTAGTCCCGGATGCCACGCAATCCGCCGATGCGCAGGTTCAGCGTCGCCATCGAGCGCGTCGACGCCGGCGCATATCGCTCCGCCAGCAGGTCCGCCGCGAGGGCGATCCCGGCGGCCGCGTCGCCCTGTCCCCGCACGATCTGCCCCGCGTGGCTGAATGACCAGTCGAACCCACGGCCCGAAGTGGTGCCGACCAGCGTGCCGCCGCGCTGCCCGGGTGGAGCGCGCGCGCCGGCGGCATCGACCGATTCCGCCGGCCAGGCGACCGGCACCCCGCGCGCCTGAGCCGCTTGCTCGACTGCGCTGCGTTCCGGCGGGCGGTCGGCGGCCGTCACCGCGCGGACACCGCCCGCCACGGCCGTCGTGAACAGCAACACCGTGACCGTGGGCCGCTCGGCCGGCCACAGCGGCAGCCCCGCCTGCGACAGCAGTTGTTCCATCGCGCGCGCGTCGAACCCCACCTTGAGCATCCGGTCCGGCGTCGTCGAATACTGCTGCACGTAACCGTTGGGGTCGGCGGCGGCCGCGACGATGCGGGGCGCCGTCGCGGCCGACGCGCGGCCCGAAGCGCGCACGGCCGCCCTTTTCAAGGCCTCGCCGAACGCGGCGGCGCGATTGCCGTCCTCCAGGGGTACGACCGCCTGGTAGATCGACACGTCCGCCGTCGCCGCCACCGGCACCGCGGCGCCGAGCAGCAGCCATGCCGTGAGCCACCCGCGCGCCAAGCGGCGCGCCGGATGCAGATTCCGGACGGTGGTGCGCGTGGAAGTCATCGAGGCGATAGGAGTCGGGCGCCGAGGCCGGTGTGTAAAATACCACAGCCTCGAGCCGGACCTTGGGGCACCCCGCCCCCAGAGTAACGACGCGATGGCCGAGAACCCGACATCCAGCACCTATCGCGACGCCGGCGTCGACATCGAGGCCGGCGACGCGCTCGTCGACCGGATCAAGCCTGCCGTCAGGCGCTCCCTGCGCCGCGAAGTCCTGGGCGGCATCGGCGGCTTCGGCGCGCTCGTCGAGGTGCCGCTCGACCGCTACCGGCGTCCCGTGATGGTCTCCGGCACAGACGGCGTCGGCACCAAGCTGCGGCTCGCGATCGAGACCGACCGGCATGACACGATCGGCATCGACCTCGTCGCGATGTGCGTCAACGACGTCGTCGTGCAGGGCGCCGAGCCGCTGTTCTTCCTCGACTACTACGCGACGGGCAGGCTCGACGTGGGCACGGCCGAGCGCGTCATCAAGGGCATCGTCGAGGGCTGCCTGCAGGCCGGCTGCGCACTCGTCGGCGGCGAAACCGCGGAAATGCCCGGCATGTACGAGGGCGAGGACTACGATCTGGCCGGGTTCTGCGTCGGTCTGGTCGAGAAGGACGAAATCATCGATGGCACGAAAACACGTGCGGGCGATGCGATCATCGGCCTCGCGTCTTCGGGCGCGCACTCCAACGGCTATTCGCTGATCCGCCGCCTGCTCGCGCTGAGCGGCGCGGGCCCCGCCACGCAGCTCGACGGCCGCCCGCTCTACGACCTGCTGCTCGAGCCGACGCGCATCTACGTGAAGTCGGTGCTCGCGCTGCTTGCCGCACCAGTGTCCGTGCACGGCATCGCGCACATCACCGGCGGCGGGCCGACCGGCAACATTCCCCGCACGTTGCCGGCGGGGCTCGAGGCGGTCATCGATGCGCGACTCTGGCCACGGCCGGCCGTGTTCGACTGGCTGCAGAAGGTCGGCAATGTCGCGCGCGACGAGATGTACCGCACGTTCAACTGCGGGCTCGGCATGACGCTCACGGTACCCGCGGCCGAGGCGGACCGCGCGGTGGCCCTGCTGCGCGGCTGCGGCGAAACGGCGTCGGTCATCGGCGAAGTGCGTGCGGGAGACCGCGAAGTCGTCATCGTCGAATGACCGCAGCGACGCCTGCGCCGCTGCGTGTCCTCGTACTCGTCTCGGGACGCGGCAGCAACCTGAAGGCGATCGCGGCGCAGGCGTCCTCGGGCGCGCTGCCGATCACGATCGTCGCCGTGGTGAGCGACCGCGCGGACGCGGGTGCACTGCCGTGGGCCGCCGAGCGCGGTATCCCGACCGCCGTACTGGCACCGCAGGACTATCCCGACCGCGAGGCTTACGGCCGCGCGCTCGGCGACCTCGTCGACGCTCACGCACCGCAGCTCGTCGTGCTCGCGGGGTTCATGCGCATCCTGAGCGCCGGGTTCGTCAACCGATTCGCGGGCCGGCTGTTGAACATCCATCCGTCGCTGCTGCCGCGCTACCCGGGGCTGCACACGCACCGTCGCGCGCTGCAGGCCGGCGACCGCGAGCACGGCGCGAGCGTGCACTTCGTGACGCCCGAACTCGACGGCGGGCCGGTGGTCATACAGGCCAGGGTGCCGGTGCTTCCCGGCGACGACGAGGACACCCTCGCGGCCCGCGTGCTCGTGCAGGAACACGTGATCTACCCGCGTTGCGTCGGATGGTTCGCGACGGGGCGCCTGAGCCTGAAGGACGGTGTGCCCTGGCTCGACGGCGCCCGACTCGACGCCCCCGTGGTCATCCCGGACAGCTAGAGGACAGGTATTGAACCAGGACCCGTCGCCGCCGACACGCCACCGCACGACCGCTGCGGCCGCCGTGACGCTCGCAATGGTCAGCGGCCTGGTCGCCGGGCTGGGCGTTGCCGCGCCGTCTCATGCCGGCCCTGCCGTGGTCGCATCGATGAGCCCGTACACAGCCCGCTATCAGGTGAGCTATCGCGGGCTGAGCGGCGGCGAGATCGAGGCATCGTTCCGGCGCGCGGACGCCAACGGCCTGTGGCAATACGAGACGCGTGCTTTCCCGAATTTCTTCGGGCGTATCGCCGTGAGCCCGCGCGCGCACGAGGTCGGACGCATGCAGGTCTCGTTGACGGGCGTGCGGCCGCTGTCGTTCAGCTTCGACGACGGCTCGCAGGACACCGGCAAGGACGTGCGGTTCACCTATGACTGGGTGAACGGACGCGTGACCGGCGTCGCCGAGGACAAACCCGTGTCCATCGAACTCGTGCCCGGCACGCAGGACACGGCATCGGTGCAGGCCGCGATGATCCAGGAGCGGCTCGCCGGCCGTCGGCCGCAATCGTTCCGCATCATCACCAGCGGCAAGCTGCGCGAATACCGCTACTGGATGGAAGGCACCCAGCAGGTCATGACGCCGTTCGGCCAGGTCGAAGCCGAGGTCTGGGCCAATCAGCGCGACGGGTCCAATCGCGTCTCGAAGGTCTGGCACGCGCCGTCGCTCGGCTATGTGCCCGTGCAGGCCATCCAGTACCGCAAGGGCAATCCGGAAGTGCAGATGAAACTCGTGCGCCTGCAGCGGCAGGCCGAGTGAGGTCGGGCCGGCGCGCGGGGCTCGCGCGGACGAACCCTCGCTGCACCCGGCAGCGCGCTACGCCTTCGGCAACGTCACCCCGCGCTGGCCCTGATACTTGCCGCCGCGGTCCTTGTAGGACGTCTCGCAGACCTCGTCCGACTCGAAGAACAGCATCTGCGCGACGCCCTCGTTCGCGTAGATCTTCGCGGGCAGCGTCGTGGTGTTCGAGAATTCGAGCGTCACGTGGCCTTCCCACTCGGGCTCCAGGGGCGTTACGTTTACGATTACACCGCAGCGGGCATACGTCGATTTTCCGAGGCACACCGTCAGCACGCTGCGCGGAATGCGGAAATATTCGACCGTGCGGGCGAGCGCGAAGGAATTCGGCGGGATGATGCACACTGGGCCATCGAAGTCGACGAACGAGCCGGTGTCGAAGTCCTTCGGGTCGACGATCGTCGAGTTGATGTTGGTGAAGATCTTGAATTCCGACGCGCAGCGCACGTCGTAGCCGTAGCTCGACGTGCCGTAGGAGACGATCCTCTGGCCGTCGACGACGCGCACCTGTCCCGGCTCGAACGGCTCGATCATGCCGTGGCCTTCCGCCATGCGGCGGATCCAGCGATCGGACTTGATGCTCACGGTCAGGTGTCCTCGACGGTGATCTGCGGAAAGCCCGGGGCGGCCGCGGCGATGACCGACAGCCGTGCGGCCGTGCGACGCGCCATGTCGAGGTAGGCGCTGCCGATGCGCCCGGTGGGGTCGACGACGACGGTCGGACGCCCCTCGTCCGTCTCCTCGCGGATGCGGATGTCCAGCGGCAACTGACCGAGCAGGCTCACGCCGTACTGCTGGGCCATGCGGGCGCCGCCGCCCGTGCCGAAGATCGGCTCCTCATGCCCGCAGTTCGAGCAGACGTGGGTGCTCATGTTCTCGACGATGCCCAGCACCGGCACGTCGACCTTCTGGAACATCCGGAGGCCCTTGCGCGCATCGAGCAGCGCGATGTCCTGCGGCGTCGTGACGACCACGGCGCCGCTCACCGGAACGCGCTGCGACAGGGTCAGCTGGATGTCACCGGTGCCCGGCGGCAGGTCGATCACCAGGTAGTCGAGTTCGCCCCACTCCGTGTCGCCGAGCAGTTGCTGCAGGGCCTGGGTGACCATCGGGCCGCGCCAGACCATCGGCTGCTCCTCCTCAATCAGGAACCCGATCGACATGACCTTGACGCCGTGCGCCACGAGCGGCTGGATGCGGCGGCCGTCCCTGCTCGTCGGCCGCTCACCCTGCAGGCCCATCATGC